>JACCDG010459661.1_pt1 | contig 50525 bp, 51 predicted proteins | sample 7442471 | NCBI WGS metagenome assembly JACCDG01 (sample SAMN15323444, study PRJNA562643) | freshwater metagenome | isolation source: river surface water | place: USA:Blue River Watershed | collected 2017-08-17 | reverse complement strand
GATATGACCGTCCAAAGTAGACTCTGACTAGGAGTTCTTTACTTTGGACGGATTTTGCGACCATATCCTGTAATTGCTTACAGGGGTTAGGTCTCTGTATTAACTTGTAAATGAATAATAACATTTTCGACCCTATTATTCAACGACCATTCTATCGCAGAAGCTTAAAATCACAGAGGAAGTTACCAACAAGTTACCAACGATTGAGTGCTTAGCAAAAGAGCTAATCTGCGTCATTAATATATACATGGATACGAATGTAATTGGAAAAATTCCAAACAATATATCAATAACAGAAACAAGGATTAGGTACTGTCTATATGCTCGTAAGTCGACTGAATCAGACGAACAACAAGCTTTGTCTATAGATTCTCAGATAAAGGAAATGCAAGCCATAGCAGAGCGGTTAAAGTTAAATGTGGTATCTGTTAAAAGAGAATCACATTCAGCAAAGGAATCAGGACAAAGACCGGTATTTAAAGAATTATTAAGTGAAGTTTCAAAAGGTGTATATAACGGAATTCTTACTTGGGCACCAGATAGACTTTCAAGAAATGCTGGTGATCTTGGAACTGTTGTTGATTTAATGGATCAAAGAAAACTGATTCATATTCAAACATATGGACAAACTTTTTCTAACTCACCGAATGAAAAATTTCTTTTAATGATTTTATGTTCTCAGGCGAAACTTGAGAATGATAATAAGAGCATCAATGTGAAGCGAGGTTTAAGGGCAAGAGTTGAGATGGGATTATGGCCTTGCAAGCCACCGACTGGATACACAAAGTTCAAACGAATGGATCAGAAATGTGAGTCTGTAATTGATGAGAAACGAGCACCAATAATAAAGCAGATGTTTGAGAAGATTGCCTACGATGGGTGGAGTGGTCGAAAGGTATATCAATGGCTCAAGCACGATATTAACTTCAGAACAGAAAACAATATACACCTTAGTCTAGGTAATCTCTATCGTATTTTTCAAAATCATTTCTATTACGGAAGATTTGAATTCCCAAAAGAATCTGGTAACTGGTACAACGGATCACATAAACCAATTATCACCGAAGAATTATTCAACTTAGTTCAAGAAAAAATTAAAAGTCAGTTGTTAGAGCCACGCTCATCTCAAAAAGAATTTGCATTCACTAAGATTATGACTTGTGGACTTTGTGGTTCAGGTATTACGGCAGACGAAAAGTTTAAAAAACAGAAGAATGGTAATGTGAACCGATATGTTTACTACAAATGCACAAGAACAAGAGATCAAGATTGTCCTTGTGGCTTTATGAATGAAGAAGACCTTGTTCTTCAGCTTCAAGAACTTATAGATGATCTTGAAATACAAACCGTTCCAATGAAAGAGAAAATTACTGCTGAAGTACAGCGATTCAAGAAATTTGAGCAGATGCTGTTAGGTACAAAAACAGCGGTGACAGTGAAAGACATCGATATTCGAAACTATGCAAAGTTCATCTTAATTGAAGGGTCGATGGATGAAAAGCGTGAGTTCATGCGATGTTTAAAGAGTCAAATAACATTATCAAATAAAACGATTACCTTGAGTAATCAAGGTTGAAAAAAAGCTCTAAAAAAGCCATAATATGAATACGAAATGAAAAAATCATCTACAATTAAAATTACATCTAAGTATGAACCTGATAGTGATGTGGTTCTATTTCACGGAGACCGTCTTGATCTTCTAAAGTCATTACCAAACAAGTCAGTTAAACTAGTTGTAACTTCACCTCCGTACAACATCGGGAAAGAATACGAAAAAAGACGAGACCTTGATCTCTATCTAGCAGATCAGGAAGAAACTATAAAAGAAGCTGTTCGTGTCCTCAGAGATGATGGTAGTTTGTGTTGGCAGGTTGGTAACCATGTAGCTAAAGATGGAGAAATATATCCGCTCGACATGCTTATATATCCGATTGCTAAAAAATACGGACTTAAGCTAAGAAATAGAATCGTTTGGCATTTCGGTCATGGACTCCACTCAACGAAGAGACTTTCGGGCAGACACGAAACTATAATCTGGTTTACAAAGACCGACGATTATACTTTCAATCTAGACCCGATTCGAGTTCCACAAAAATACCCTGGAAAACGAAATTACAAAGATGGAGATAAGAAAGGAGAACTCTCTGGTAATCCTCTTGGCAAGAATCCATCAGATGTTTGGGATATTCCAAATGTTAAAAGTAACCATCCTGAAAAGACTATCCACCCATGCCAATTTCCAATTGAGCTTATTGAAAGACTGGTACTCTCAATGACAAATGAGGGCGATATTGTTCTTGATCCGTATGTCGGAGTAGGTAGTGCAATCTGTGCGGCAGTACTACATGGAAGAAAAGGTTTCGGATCAGATATCGGCAAAGAATACTTAGAGATTGCAAAACAGAAAGCAAAAGAAGCATCTAATGGCACACTACAACACCGACCGATGGGTAAACCAGTTTACGATTCAGCTACATCTAATCTCAGTAAAATGCCTGAGGAATTCTTGAAAGCAAGAAAAGGTTAAACCAATTTCTTAGGACCTGGAGCCGCTCCGTTATATTTCTTTAGTTTAAGAGTTTTGAGCGCTTCTTCTTTATTTGTAGCAAAGAGGTTTTGTATTCTTTCACGTTCAGCTTTTTCAGTATCAGTAAGACCAATACCTAGAACATATACAGGGATATCAATGTTACTTTCTCCACGATATTCAAAATCAATTAGGAGCTGATCGAAATCAGAGACACCAGTAGACATGAATTTACAGAGTTCGTTGACTGGAACCACCTCAATACCGCACTCGATAAGTCCGAGCTTGTTGAAAATGACCATCTTAGAAAAGATGTCGTAACCCATGAATGCGTATTTCCCAAATTGAACTTCCAAGCCAACCTTGTTCTTGATCCCGTCCATTTCACGGAAGCGGTTACCACCAAAAGCGTGGCGTGGTTCTATGTAGCCTTTCTTGCCGTTAGATTTTTCAGTCCAACCTCCTTCGCAGAGTTCAGTCTTAATTGCCTTGTTTAGATCGGGTGGAGAGAAAAGGAGCTGTCCAACTTTTGTCTTCTCGCTACTTTCTTTGGTCAGACAAGTGATCGCATCAAGGTTTTCAATAGCAGAAATAACCTCAGCCAATTCAGCTGGGTACTGCTTTTTGATGAATGCTTCACCTCCTTTGAAGGAGTATGTCTTGATAACTTTCATGTTTTTTGATTATCGCATATTTAAGGATCGTAATCAATTTGAGAAGCATCGCAAAAGCCATGTTTTAGAACCTAAAAACTCTGTCTTTTGAAACTAAAATTTGCTATTATTAAAACTATATGAGCCAACAAAAAAAGAAAATAAAAGCTGTTGATTTCTTTTGCTCTGGCGGAGGTATGACTTGCGGTCTAACGCAAGCAGGTATTGATGTTATTGCGGGTATCGACTTTGATATTGCCTGCAAGGAAACATACGAAAAAAATAATCCGAAATCAAAATTTATCCTTGCGGATGTATTCAAACTGAAAGAAGAAGATTTGGCGAAAGAATTGAAACTAAAAAAGAATGACAATGATCTCGTACTGATCGGGTGTAGTCCTTGCCAGTTCTGGTCTATCATCAGAACTGATAAAACTAAGTCTGCAAAATCAAAGAATCTCCTGATCGAATTTCAGAGATTTGTTGACTACTTTAATCCAGGGTATGTCTTGGTAGAGAATGTTCCGGGTATTCTTGGGAAAAAAGACAAAAGTGGTCTAGATAAGTTTGTTTCAAATCTGGAAGACAAGGGTTACAAAGTTCACTATGAAATAGTTAACATGTCCGATTTTGGTGTACCTCAAAGTCGTCGTCGTTTCTCTCTTATTGCAACAAGAGTTAGTAAAAAGCTTTCGCTAACAAAAAAGAATAAAATACGACCCACGCTTAAAACTATTCTAGGAACAAGTAATGGCTTTCCGAAAGTATTACCGGGACATAAAGATGAAACTCCTTTCAGTCATACAGTCGCAGGTCTTACAAAAAAGAATTTAGACCGTCTTAAGAAAACCCCTAAAAACGGTGGATCATGGCTTGATTGGGCATCTGATAAAAACCTACAGAGAAAATCTTACCGAGGACAAGGATTTAAGGATAATTACGGAAGAATGTCATGGGATAAGCCAGCTCCGACAATTACTACTAAATTCTTTAGTATCTCAAACGGCAGATTCGCTCACCCAGAAGAAAACCGAGCAATCTCGATTCGAGAAGGAGCAACAATTCAAACATTTCCTAAGAACTATGTTTTTTACTCCACTGGTGTGGCTGGTCAGGCAAAAATGATTGGTAACGCTGTGCCTCCTGTTTTTGCAAAAGAACTAGGCAAGGTAATTCTAAATGCCAAAAAATAGTATGGAAAATCAAGATTTAGAAATGACATTTGACCCGAATACGATTGAGCATCTTGGTGTTCGAATGTACTCAACACTTCCTCCTGTGTTGGCGGAACTTATAGCAAATTCATATGACGCAAAAGCAAGCACTGTTTCTGTGCTTCTTACTGATGCAAAAGGAATGCCAAAAACAATTCTTGTTCAAGACGATGGGATAGGAATGTCCTTTGAGGATATTAACCAAAAATTTCTACGCATTGGTAGAAATCGAAGAGAGGGTGTTACTGAAGAGCCTGGTAGAAAAGTTATAGGGAAAAAGGGTTTAGGCAAACTTTCATTCTTTGGTATTGCTAATGAAATTGAAGTTACTACGAAAATGGGTGGTAAAGAGAATGCCTTTTTACTGAAATGGGAAGATATTAAAACTTCTACAACACCCAACTACCATCCTACGATTTTGAAGAACAATGTTGATTGTGATCCTGCTCAAACTGGTACTACTATCATACTTAGACAAATAAAGCGTGAGAGTGACTTTTCTGCTGAAGACCTCGCGGATAGCCTATCAAAAATATTCATTGTCGAACCAGGATTTAAAATCACTGTTCAACGCAATGATGAAGACCCTATTGAAATTGCAAATGACAGACGTTACAACGGCTTAGATAAAGAAATTGAATGGGATGTTCCTGCTGATATTCAATTAATATCTGACTATGACAAAAATGATCAAGTGACTGGTCATCTAATTGCAACCGAAAAACCTATTTCTCCAAAGACCAATATGCGTGGGATTGTCCTATTTTCTCGAAAGAAAATGGTTAATGCCCCAGATTATTTTTCTGATAGTACTTCGAGTCACTTCTTCTCGTATCTAACTGGTTGGCTTGAAGTTGATTTTATTGATGAGCTTGATGAGGACGTGATTTCTACGGATCGGCAATCAGTAAACTGGGGTCACCCAGAGATGGTAAAACTGAGAGCTTATTTACAGAGCATGATTCGATGGCTAGAAAAAGATTGGCGCAACAAGAGAACTGAAAAACGACAAGACGAACTCACAGAAGCTACTGGGGTAAATATCCCTCAATGGTTTGAGAAGTTACCTCCTGCGATCAGGAGTCAAATGGAGCCAATCATTAAAACATTGGAACAAGATTCTGAATTACCCATTGAAACAATGACAAGTGCAGTTCGTGGATTGCATAAACTTGTTCCAGAATATGCCTATTACCAATGGCGATACTTACATCCAGAAGTCCAGTCAGCTTCTAAACAATATTACGAAGATGAGAACTACTACACTGCCTTTTTAGAGGCTGCAAAGAAATATATTAATGCGGTAAGAGCTAAATCTGGATCAACGATAGCTGACGCCAACCCTATGATGGAAAACGTGTTTCAGCTTGCTACACCTGTGCTTTCTGTTACTGAAGGGTTTGTTAAGCCAAATGGTGATCCTTTTGATCCTGCAACCATTACAAATATTAAAAATGCACATAGGATGTTTTCTTCTGGAGTGGTATTGGGAGGTCGTAATGTTGTCGCACATGAAGAGATTACGGATTTGAAAGACTCAGGGTTGTTTACTGAAAAAGATTGCCTTGACGCACTAAGTCTTCTATCTCATCTGTTTTACCGATTGGACAATTCGACAAAGATTTAGAGATATTTACTCAATACAAAAATAGCCCTTTTGGGGCTATTTTTGTACGCTACTCGTGCTAGCTGTTGTTGGTGACCCCACGGAGAGTCGAACTCCGCTTACCGGCATGAAAAGCCGATGTCCTAACCGATAGACGATGGGGCCGTCTTTTGATACTAGATACTTATAAAGTACTAGACCAGTACGCGCTATAATACCATATTATTTTACTTTTTCAAAATCAGTGTTCATACTGTATAATAGTACAAACAAGGCCAGTTAGCTTAGTCCGAGAAGCTTAGCCCCGAAGACACCTGTAGCTAGCAAGCGAAAGGTGCGGTAGAATATATTAAAACGTGTACATAGTGTGTAGGTGAAAAAATATACATACGGGCGGTTAGCTCAGTTGGTAGAGCGCCACATTGACGTTGTGGATGTCAGAGGTTCGACTCCTCTATCGCCCACTAAAATACAAAAAGCAGAATCATATGATTCTGCTTTTTGTATTTTAGTGGGCGATAAGAAAGCCAACTGCTTGGCTTTCGTGAGGAGTCGAATACGGGGTCGCGAATCTGCTTCGAGCGCAGCGAGGCAGATTTGTGACCGACTCCAGTTGAATAACAAAAGTTGAACTGAGTTCTAAGCAAAGCTAATAGAAAAGCCCTTTTGTAATCAAAATTGTGATGACGATTGTCAACATAATTGCATATGATCCGTGACAAAACTTCTTTAAAAAGTTTTCTTACTATATACTTTATTTATAAAATATATGTATAAAATTAAAACACGGCCTACTCTTCTCCTCGCAATAAGCTACTTATTACTCAGCCTCTTTTTGTACCATATATTATATTTTCCTGTCCCCACAATACACAATCCTTTGCACTATTCTTTGTATCCTAAGTTGATAATCGAGGACATAGTTTCTCTATTGTTTTATATAGTGTCAGCGGTATTTTTTATATTTAATATTTACCTAATTTCATTTTATAAAAATAGCACTATCGAACCTCAACATGGCGGGGTAAACAAGCAGCTGCTTAAACAGTCTACATCTGTATTCATGGCAATAAACCTAGTTTGGATTATATTTATTCTTATAGCTACAGATCCTTTCTTTGTTGTATTTTTATTAAGAACACCATTCTTCTTGCTCATCTTAATACTAGTGTTCATTTTTTCTAAAATTATTGTAAAGCTAAGTAAAGGTTATTTTTTAAATATAGTTACAATAGGTACATTACTGCTTATGATACTTCAAATAGCTTTCATATCTAGTGCCATAATTATGGAGAAAAAAATGCAAAAGGAACAAGTAGTTCGTTTTCTTGGAATCTGGAAACTGGGGGGTCGATGGTAAAATTTTACCTCTTTTCACATCAAATGTACCTTCAAGGTGAGGAAGTAAAAAAACAAAGGGAAGAAGCTGTTGAAAAAGTACAAGAAAGGAGACACGCTGCTCGACAACTATTTGAAAGTTTACGAACAATACAAGAAGGTGATCCTATATCACTTATACTAGAAAAAGCTGGTGATACGACACCAGATCCTGTGACAATGATACAACAACTTATAACTGAAAAAGATATGCAAAATAACCTTGAAAAAAACAAAGAAGGACTTCAGTTAGAGGGCGTTGATTCCGCTCGTGAAAATGAAGAATGGGTATGGCGATTAGGTGTTTCGAATATTTTTTCAAAAGTGCAGAGAGCTTGTGGAGAATCTTTCCGTATACTGCATTATCCTAATCTAGGTATTGATTACTTCACCATTAATGATGTAGTTGTTGCCATTAAAATTGCGGACCACCCTGTAACAAATGAAATAGTAAAAGGTTGTTCTGAGACTATTTATAAAGAAGAATTGTTTTCTTTAACTGAGCGAAGTTACTATGGTTTTAAAAATTATATTGATAGTGTGAGCGCCAGACAGGAGTCAAGATAAAAACCATTCATGGTGATACTTCCCCCTTTGATTACAGAGTAAGACACTGTTTATTTGTAATAGATATGAGGAATAGAAACTGTGACCGACTCCACTATCTCCGACTATTGACACCTCTCCCTTAAATACTGTAGAGTGCTTCTATTGCTTTAAAGGAGTCTGCTCATGAAAAAGATTACTTTTATAGTAGGTGTTCTTCAGTTCTTTATTTTTGGTTTACTGATCTTTCTCAATTCAGAAATCAACTATTATTTTCTTGGGTATAATCCACCGTGGCTTAAAAAGCTTACTTCGGATAACTTGTTCTACTTCAACGGCTTCCTGTGTCTGTCTTCTCTTCTGCTTATCCGGATAAGTAACCACAATGAAGTAAGTCTCGTTAAAAAACCGAAGCTATTCTTGTTTTTTATGTCCATAGGGTTCATGCTTTCTTCGGCAATACTTCTAGCATGGATAGCTAAACTGATACTCAATCAGAGAATTGCAATTGATACCGTGCTATTTGCGACACTATTGCTTGCAATGTCTTCACTCTTTGTATCGCTTACTTGGGTGCACTCCTTGGTAAGATTCATCCATCAAAAGTAAATCCTTAACTGCTTCGCTCAGAAAGTCCTCACCTACTGTGTGAGGCTTTTTTATTAACATTTATCAACTTAAACTTCATTGTTACTCGTGATGATATTTCTCCCCTTTAATGATATCGATTTATAAGTTGATTTTGTTAATAAAAAGTAATTAATACCTATTTTTTCGTAGTACACTATACTTACACATCATGCAAAAACAAAAATATTTATTACTTGCTTCAAGTTATATAATTCTTAGCGCTGTTTCATTATATATACACTATTTTCCTACTGTTGTATTTTTAAGTATAGTGCAACTTGGGGATGGTTTTATTTCTTTAATATTCCTCTACGCACTATTTTCAATATTTTTTGTATTTAATATATATCTTATATTAGCCAATAAAAATGATAATTCTGGGCATAAAAATGGTGAAGCAAATATGTCGACCTTGAAGAAATCTGTCGGCATATTGATAGGGTTAGGTATAGGAGGCGTTGTGCTCTGGATTGCAAATACTTTTATTGCTGTATTTCTTCTGGAAACAAAAGATGGGCTAGCCGCTCCAATAATATATGCTGAATTCTTTTTTTACGTCCCTCTTTTATTTTTTTTCTTGGTTATGGTAAGTTTTTTATGTATAGCTATCGGAAAGATAACCAAAAACTATTTTGTAAAAATAATTGTGTGGGGCACATCTTTCCTTATAGTTCTTCAGTTAGTTATACTGTGTACTGTTTTTATCACGGCAAAACAAAAATCTACTTCTATTACAGAAGCGAGTGTTTGGTTAAATTTGTACGTTCTTTCACATGATAAATACCTGTCTCAAAAAAATGCTCAGGAAGAAATACAAGAGGGACAGTAGTAGATGACAAAAAAAAGAATAATAAGCACTTGATAGTTTACTCACAATACAAAGAAGACTAGTTCGAATATTATATTAAGGATGTGACAATTAAACAAAAATTAAAGTAGAACGGTTACTCGTGATGATACTTCTCCCCTTTGATGATAGTAAGGGCTCTATAGAGCTGCTCAAGTACAATTACTCGTACAAGCATATGAGGGAAAACAAGTGATGACAATTTCCAAACATAGTTGGCACGACTAAACACAGTATCAGACACTCCATATGCTCCACCAATAATAAATATCATCCTACGTACAGAATCCACCATTCTATTCTCTATTATTTCGGCAAGAGCTTCACTCTTAATATCTCTTCCCTTCTCATCAAGAAGCACTACATAATCTTCTTTTTTTAGATGTTCAAGAATTTTTTGTCCTTCTTTTTCTTTTGTAACATCATGTTCAATATATATCCATTCAAGCGGTAGATATCTAAGAAGTCTAACCTGAAAGTGTCTGGATAGTTCTTGTGTCACTTCATCTTTTTCTTTACCAACACTAAGAATTACTATTTTCATACTAATCACTCTACGATACTTTCTAAAAGAGTGCAAACAGATAGCTCGTTATATGCTTATAGCTAAAGGATAGAAGGCTATAGTATACTAGTCTGTGACACTAGACCCTGTAGTCCCTAGTCTCTAACTACTACACCCTACCCCATGATTCTTCTTGCAATAGAAACCAGTTGTGATGAAACAGCTATCGCTCTCGTAAAACGTGTGCGTGGTAAACAGGTGCGTTTCGAAGTACTTTCTCATAAAGTACTTTCACAAATTGATCTCCATGCAGAATATGGCGGAGTATTTCCTGCTCTCGCAAAACGTGAACATACAAAAGCGATTACTCAGCTTATCGCGGAAGCTCTTGGTGAAGCAGATCTCCTTGTAGAAAGAACAAATACCTATCATATTCCAAACGCTGAACGAAAAAAGTTGGACACTCTTCTTGAAAGAGAACCAGAAATGCTTGCTGCAATGAAAGTGCTTTTTGAAGGAATACAAAAACCTGCAATTGATGCGATAGCAGTTACTCAAGGGCCAGGACTTGAACCAGCTCTATGGGTGGGTATCAATGCAGCTCAAGCGTTACACCTGCTATGGGATATCCCTCTCTACCCTATCAACCATATGGAAGGACATATCGTAGCTGGACTTATTTCTGTAGCAGAAGATATTTATGAAGTGTCTGATATGGAACTTCCAGCATGTGCCCTTCTTATTTCCGGAGGACACACAGAAATAGTTCATGTACCAAAACTGCGCTCATACAAAGTAATTGGTAAAACTCGCGATGATGCCGTTGGTGAAGCGTTTGATAAAGCAGCTCGTATGCTGTCACTTCCATACCCTGGAGGACCTGAGATCTCTCGTTTGGCAGAGCATGCCCGCAAGGAAGGACTTATTGTTGATGAAGATCTTCGTCTTCCGCGACCAATGCTTCACAGTGGAGATCTTAACTTCTCTTTTAGTGGATTAAAAACTGCAGTACTCACTAGAACAAAAAAACGTGGGGAACTCGACGACAAAACAAAGCGCATGCTCGCACTTGAATTTGAAAATGCAGTAACTGATGTACTCGTTTCAAAAGTTCGACAAGCAATGTACGAGACTCGAGCGAATACTCTTATTGTTGGTGGTGGCGTGAGTGCTAACACACATATCCGTTTTGCGCTTAAGAACCTTGCAGAGTCTGAAGGGTTCAGTCTCTTTGTACCAAACAGAAACCTTTCCACTGATAATGGTCTTATGATTGCTTCGACTGGATTACTTCATATTGCAGAAGATGAATCACCGAAGGTAAAGTTGCAAGCAAATGGTTCGTGGTCAGTAGAAGATTGTTAGATACAATAAAAAAGAAAAACGATTCCCGAAGGGAATCGTTTTTCTTTTGCCTCGCCCTCAATTGTGGTGAGCGTGGCATGCTCCAAAGATAAATGCCTTATGTGAGCGCAGTCGCCCACCGCAATTACTTGCGAAGTGGGTACCACTAAGATAGTAGTGTACAGGCTTACCTTAACCATTTCAAGTAGAATCTGTACATAATTCATTATCTATACCCCCACAAAACGCAAAGGGGCACTTTGCAGTGACCCTTTACGCAGGCATTTATTTATCTTGTAGGGCACACCAATGGTGCACTCACAAGAATTAGTATACTACATTATTTCTTTGGTACAACAGTAGTCGTAATTTCTTTTATATATGTATCAATTTGTGGAGCAAGAGCTGGATTTGTCTTCTTCATCTCCTGTAGAAGCTGAATAGCTAGCTGCACCTGTCCTGAGTTAATCACTCCAGCTAATGCATCTGGGTCAATACCTGGATCCTGTCCTTTAGAACCAGCATATGCCTTTGCTTCTGCGTACTCTCCAGCGTATCCTGCTGAAACCATGTACCATTTAAGCGCATCACGACAATCTATTGAAAGATCATATGTCTGACGACCAAGAGCGTATGCTTCAGGGAATTTCTTTTGAATCAATAGTGAACGGATGAGGTCAAATGAAAGAAGTTGTTTGTTAGGAGCAAGTGTGTGCGCTTTTGTAAGCATTTCTTCTGCAGAAACAGAATCCCCTGTTCCATTAAAGAACATTCCGTAAATAGAGAGCATACGAACATCGTCTTTATACTTAGGGAATGACTCTGCAATATCCTTGCGAGCAGCTAAGATAAGATTATTAAGTGCTTGTACCGCTGCTTGTCTATCACCTTGTGGAAGCTCGTCTGGAATCTTAACTTGACCCATGCGTACAGCCATCTGATAGAACTGTTCACGAGCTTCAATACTTCCAAGTGTGTTCATTGCAATCGCCTCAACAAATGCATTTTGTTGTATTTTAATTGCATCAGCAAGCGGCATTGTTTTTGCATACTGCCCAATACTCATTGCTCTAATCACAAGACGATTAACCATGAGTGGACGATAGTTCACGTAATACTGTGTCACAAGGAGGGCGATACCGATAATAGGCACAATGAGAAGGTTCATTTGATCCTTATCAAAAAGTGGATGCCCATGACTTGGCAGTTCTTCACGGGTTCTTACGGTGATATACGCAAGAAGAGCAAAGAAGAGGATATAACTCGTAAGGTTATCAAACACAAAGATATTATGCACAAAGTAGCCAGCAAGTAACCCTGTAAGGATAGCTTTTTCAGAAAGAGGCATTGTATGATCTTTCTTCTTCCACATGAACCACAGTGTTACACCGTAAAGAGAGAGGTATGTGATAAGGCCAAGAGCTCCAGCGGCTACTAACCAATCAAAGAATACATCGTGAGATCTATCGTACCATGGTTCAAGGTTACACATTTTTTCAGGCATGAACTTACGAGCAAAAATGTAACTGAAGTTATCCTGACCATACCCTAGAATTGGACGTTCCTTCCATGCCTCATAGCTAATCTTCCACATTGAGATACGACTCGCTCCTGTAATGTCGTTTGGTGAAATACTAGCGATACGAGTAAGGATAGAGGAAGATTTAACAAGTGCAGTATTCTTAAAGATAAAAATAGAAGAAATACATACAGCAAAGATGGCTAGGCTCACGACAAATACTTTTCTCATTTTGCCATGATTTTTCCAAGCCATAATTCCAAGTGTCGTAAAACCTCCGATCATAAGTCCTATCATAGTTCCACGAGTACCTGAATAGAGGATACCAATAACATTAAGCACTATGAGTGCTGGGTAAAACCATTGCTTTCTAGGGTTATGAGACTGTGACCAGAGTAACCCGAGAATAAAAACATACATAAGACAAAAAACTCCAAAATATGCAGAGTTTCCGATTGTTGCATCAAGTCTGGTTTCACTCATATGAATAGCAAAACGAGCAGAGAACCAAGATGAGAGCACTGGGAAGTGATTTGCAAAAAATAGTCCTTTTGCTCCAAGAAGTTGTCCGTATGCATAGATAAGCACCAAAATATCTGCAGCAATAAATACTTTCCACATTTTTTGCCACTCAGCAAGCGTACGAATCATTACCGTAAGAACAAAGAAGTAGGCAAAGAAGTGAATATGTCCAACAAATCCTTCCATTCGCTCAAAGTTGCTCCACATACTTTTTTCTCTATCAACACCGAAGATGTCAGCAAGAAGAAGTACAATAATAAAAGCACTGTATGCAATCATTATTGGAGATTTTCTAATGTTAATTCTGTATGAGGAATCATACAACGCAAGAACTGCCCATCCAGCAAAAGCAATTTCTACTAAAAATCTAAAGATAAGATTTTTACCAGAAATGAATGGGAAAAAGAGTCCAGCATTTCCACCCCAACTTAACACATCAAATAATCCACTGTCCGCCACATGAAGAACAACAAAAGGAACTAGGGCGAGACACAACCATACAGCCTTCTTTATAAAACTTTGCATATATATTTAGGTACTTGAAAAAACAATATTATACGGAATAATAGTCGAAGTGTAGCACAGAGTAAGAAAATTACTCTAGCCCCATCCATTCTGGAGGGCAAATATTACTATCTTTATTTAAATATGCATTTTTCCAGTCCGTTGGATATATAACAACCTTATCCTTGTGATTAGTCAATAGTGTTGCAAGCCAACAAAATGTTGAATTAGAAAGAATTGCATGATGGCATTCCTTAAGTAAAGCAAATTCTACATAGTCCGGAAGATTAAGAGCAGAGACATACACAACATCTGTAAAAAGATGCCCCATTTCTTTTTCAACCCAAGCGATATCATCTGAAAAAATATAATATGTTGGGTTCTTAACTTTTTGTTCAAAAAGAGGCACCGCTCGCTCATAGTAGTCTTTTTCAACAACCTTTGTACCTGCATTTTTGTTGAGAAAATCCCCTCTTCGTATGTGTACAGAAACAGAGACTTTAGAATCAAAAGAATGCTTTTCTTTAAAATCTTTAAGCGATGTTTCATCTTTAAGTGAAATCACCTTCGAAAGCTCTGGTATCATTTTTTGATAATAGAGATAACTCTGCCAAAAGCCTTCAAAATATGCATTTTTTTGCTGAGATGCACTTATGAGGAAATTTTTATTATATCCAATATTATATTTTTTAAAGATATATTTATTGAGAATTCTAGCAACTAACTTGTGAGCTTTTGAAAGAACTCCTAATGGATATCTTGCTTTATATATTTCTTCTTGTGTCGCGGCTTGTATAGAGAGATTAAACTTATCAAGAAGGAATGGGCGTTTTGTATATTTAGTATCTTGTTCAAAAAAAGAAAGGTCGTAGGCAACATCTTTCCCAAATTGTTTTGCAAGAACATACCCGATACTATATTGTAATAATTGATTTCCTAGACCTCCCTGAACTTTGATTACAATCATATTTTAAAATTAAATTTATTTTTTAATAAACCAAAAACACCCACACCCATACTCTTGCTTATCTGACTCTACCTCAGTAGCATTATAGATTATGCCTTTCTCTAAAGCATTATCAGGAATAAGTGAAAATTCTTTCAAGGTAAGTTCTGGAAACATATCAATAACCATTTTGTAAGAATAAATTCTATGCGCATTAAATTGAATCCTTGGTTTTCCAATCGGAACAACAAATAAAAGATTCCCATTTTTTGCTACAACCCTTGATAATTCATGTGCAGCACCTAAATCCCCTTCTGGATCAATAGCATCTCCATATCTTCCAAGGCCAACATGCTCAACGGTGTGCATGCAAGAAAGCGACTCAATTGAATCAGTGTCCATATGTAAATGAGAAAGATTAGCAGCTGCAGAAGCAAGGTTAGAGAGATTTAACTTAGCAGGTCTAAAATCATAAAACTTCACCGGAGTAAACGCAGAAACAATCGAGGAGAAATAGAGGCTTGAAGAGATATCAACATGCTCATTAGCTCCTATCTCTTTCACCTTGCGTGCAGCCCACGCTGTATGATAAATATAATGCGTATCAAATCTGGTATAGGGTATATTTTCAAATAGCACAGGCATAATAGAACCAAATGGTATAGGAAATCGCTTCTGTGTATCTTTCTGTCTAAAGTGAATATAACTTCTTAGGATAAAAGGGAATCGTAACACGAAAATAATCTTAAAAATTAACCTCTTTACAGAACGAAGAAAATTATACATACGAAAGGAGTGCGTTTTGGTAAATAATGTATGCAGTATATCATGATGATATACTGCATAAATATATAGTACGTAAGCATATGATCCCAAAAACTATTCACTACTGCTGGTTTGGAAAAAAACCAAAAGGAGATCTCATTGAGCGCTGTATTGCTAGCTGGAAGAAGTACTGCCCTGATTACTCTATTATAGAGTGGAATGAAGAAGTATTTGATGTAGCTAGTCATCCTTTTACCAAACGAATGTACGAAGAAAAGAAGTTTGCTTTTGTAGCAGACTACGTCAGACTTATTGCACTCAAAGAACAAGGTGGCATATACCTTGATACAGACATGCTTCTTGTGCAGCAACTTGACTCACTCCTTGGTACGTCTTTACTTCTCGGAAAAGAATCTGAGAAGTTCGTTAGTTGCGGTATGATAGGAGCTACCCCTCATCATCCTTTTATAGATGCTATGAGAAAAGAATATGACACACTCACTGTGCTTCGTCCAAATCCAGTTATCATGACAGAGCTCTATGAGCGAATGTCTCCACAAAATACTCGAATGATGGAGCCTCGAGCATTCTACCCTTTCGACTCTCATACAATAGGAAAATACTCAGGGCAAGATCTTGGTCCTGATGTATACGGAGTTCACTTATGGAACTACTCTTGGGGACATCCACTTAATAAATTTTTTAAAAAAATAGGAGTATATTCATTTGGAAAAAAAGTAGTTGAATTTCTTGGGATTAAAAAGGTTCTTAAAAAACTCCTTGGTTTTATATAATACACACATGATTAATAGAAGCACACTTAAATACACACTTAAAAAAATACTACCGAAATCACTTTTTACTGTAGTGCTCTTAGTGTGGCGGAATATATTGTTATGCGCTGTTGAAAAAATAGATAGTATTCGTGTCAAAAAATTCACAACATATCATGCAGTAACTCTTACTCACAGAGATACACAATTTTCTCTTTTTATTTCACCTAAGAACGGTTTTATTGATAAGCATATATTTCTGTACGGTGTCTATGAACCATTTATGCTTGACCTATTCTCTGTCTATCTCAAAAAAAGCGGAACATTTGTAGATATAGGAGCGAATATTGGGCAACATAGTATGTACGCGGCAAGTATTGTTGGGGAAACAGGTGCAGTACATGCATTTGAACCAATTCCTGCTATTCACAATCAGATACAAGACAGTGTGCGAGAAAATCATTTTGAAAATATTGTTCATATACACCCTGTTGCACTCGGAGAACATGAAAAGGATGAGAAGCTATATGTTTCCAAAAATGTTGGAGGATCATCCTTAGTAAATGATGATGAGACTAAAGAGGTGCTTACTGTACATGTGCGTAATGGGGATGAGCAGCTTGCTTTAGTAAAAAATATTGATGTAATTAAAATTGATGTGGAAGGGTATGAATATGAAGTACTCTCTGGAATACGAAAAACACTTCATATTCACAAACCAACACTATTCCTCGAGTTCTCTGGTGAATTCTATTCAAAGCAAAATAATAATCATGGGCAAAAAATTCTCGCTCTCTTACGAGAATGTGGATACACCCTGTTTGATATAGAAGATGACATGAAAAAAATTATTCATGATACTGCATTTGACCATCTCATCTCTACCACAAGAAAACAAACTAATCTTCTTTGTGTTATTAAAAATAAATAACCACCATGAAATTCAGTATCATCACCCCAACCTACAGAAGAAAAGAACTCCTTGTGAGAGCTGTTACATCTCTACAAAACCAAACCTACACAGATTGGGAAATGATCATTGTGAATGACTCCCCATATGATGAGACCTACACAACCTTTGCTTCTTCAATTAACGACCCTCGTATTCGTTATTTTGTAAATAATACCAATAAAGGTGTTAGCTACAGCAGAAACTTTGCCCTAGAAAGAATTTCTGCTGACTCTACGTGGATCATCTTTCTTGATGATGATGACTATTTGTCCCCTGATACACTCAATCATTTTTCTCGTCTCATCATGCTTAACCCAGACCAAAAATGGTTTATTACTAATCGTGCACTCACAAATGGAACATCACTCACAAAGTTTCCACATGACGAAACCCTCTACTCCTATACATGGCACTACCTTATTCTTAAACGATGCAAAGGAGATGCTACTCACTGTATAGAAACAAAATTAGTAACTCACAATAATATTAGATTTTCTCGTTTTGTTAAACAAGCTGAAGAATGGTTTTTCTTTTATCAAGTAGGACTACTTACAAAAATTTTGTACAGTGACCATAACAGTACAATTAGCGATGGGTATGACACAGCACATGGACTTAATTTTCGTAAACGCACGTTTACTGAGCGATATGAAACACTCTTGCAGCTTAGCTATGAAGCCACACGTAAAAAAATAATTTTCCCGTCATTTGTAATCTATATGCTCTTACGTTGTCTACGTCTTGTTATTCCAAAATAAAAACCTAATCTAGAATTTTATGCTCTTTAAGAAATGTGTAATGCTCCAGTATTCCTGGGTTTGGTAGTGTGGTGAATATTCCGATTTCTTTTGCATTTTCATCTTTCCGTAATTCTCCTCCAGTAATTTGTAACTCCAAGACAACAGTAACTGTATGAACAAGCAAGTCACCTCTTTTTTCTTCTGGGAATTCCATAAAACCAAGTTGACGTACAACCTTAGTATCAAAACCTGTCTCTGCATTTGCAACTCTCACAGAAGCATCATGTATTGTCTCACCTTTATACAAAGTTCCTCCCGGGAGATGCCATGAACCGATGTGCGGTTCAATTGAACGTTTAATGAGTACAACACCTCCTTCTTCATTTCGAATAATAAGATCAACATTAAATCGTGGGACTTTGCTGTAAATATACGCAAAATCTTCATTAGAAAGGCGGTACATTGGTTGCATAATTAAATTATTTTAGAATTAAACTTACCCTATTCTATATGAATGCAATCGCCCCTGCAATAACTTTTCATTAAAATAACTTGATAAGTCTCTTTTTTTCTATATAATAGAAAATATATTAAGCATTGATTTATACTATAAGTATATAAAAATATATTATGAAAACAGCACTCGTTTGTGGAGCGGGAGGTTTTATCGGCAATCATTTAGTGAGAAGATTGAAAAATGAAGGGTTTTGGGTGCGTGGTGTTGATATAAAAAACCCAGAATTCAGCGAAACAGTTGCTGATGAATTTATCATAGGAGACCTGCGAGACCCACGTGTATGTGAGAGTGTTTTAGATAAACCTTTTGATGAGGTATATCAGCTTGCTGCTGATATGGGTGGTGCTGGATATATTTTTTCTGGTGAACATGATGCTGACGTGATGCACAACTCCGCAACAATCAATCTTAATATTGCGTACTACGCAAATACAATAAAAGTTAAAAAAATATTTTATTCATCATCTGCCTGTATTTACCCACAAGAAAACCAACTAGATCCAGAGAATCCAAAATGTTCCGAGGAATCAGCTTACCCAGCTAACCCAGACAGTGAATATGGATGGGAAAAACTTTTTAGTGAACGTATGTACCTCTCTTTTAACAGAAACTATAATCTTGATGTTCGTATTGCTCGGTTTCATAACATTTTTGGACCAGAAGGCGCTTGGACCGGCGGAAGAGATAAGGCACCTGCTGCAGTGTGTAGAAAAGTTGCAGAAGCAAAAGATGGCGGTGAAATAGAAATATGGGGAGATGGCAGACAAACACGATCTTTCCTTTATATAGATGAATGTCTTGAAGGAATGAGACGTCTTATGGATTCAGATTTTATTGGGCCAGTAAATATTGGTTCAGAAGAAATGGTTACTATTAATCAGTTAGCTGAGATGACCATGGAAATTGCTGAAAAAAAATTAACACTAAAACATATCCCTGGTCCACTTGGTGTACGAGGAAGAAATTCTGATAACAATCTTATTGAGAAAAAGCTTGGCTGGAAACCTCACTTTGGACTAAAAGATGGTATGGCAATAACCTACACGTGGGTTAATAAGCAAGTGGAAGCAGCTCGTAAAAAATAGTCTTGGCTTTTAAATTTATCGATTTTGAAACTATTCTAAGATAAATTGTTTTTGGCATCTCTACATTTATAATATTTTTTAAGTTCATACTCTATCCCAGTCAAAGAAGAGAACCTAGGAACATACCCAAGTACATGTTCTGCTTTTTTGTCTTCACTATAGTACCTACTACTTGATAGACCTTGCGCTTGATTGTCTGAAGCATCTTTGATTACGTACTGTAATCCATGCATTTTTTTAAGTTGGTCAAGAAGTCTAAACTTGGTAATAAAATTCTTACTGTATGCATCGAAAAAATCATTGATCCCTTTTTTCTTTATAATATTTTCTATGAGTAAGAGTAGGTCCTGTGGAGTAACATAATCTCGAACAATATCATCATTATTAGTTTCCAAGATCTTACCCTCTTGTAAACACTTAACAATTTCGGATAAAAGAAAATGATCTTCTGTATTAACAAAACTACTAAAAAAAGAAAATACACGAATATCGACAATAGACAAGTCTGCTCTTTCTCTGTGACGAATCTCAGATTCTTGCTTTGCAAGTGCATAATAATCTGATGGAGTGACTGCTTTATCTATTTTTTTATACACTGCACCACTACTCATATTAATGTAGAACGTGTCCTTATGTGTCTGCAGGTATTCAAGTATCATTTCATCAACCGTTCTCGTTATTGTTAGTATCACTTCTCCATTTTCCTTAAGAGATGTAAGGTTACTCATTCCTATTGAATTAATAATGAGGTCGTACGTATATGTCGTAAACTCATCTAAACCACAATACGTTATGTTGTTTTTATATCCATGAGCTTGAATTACATGTTCTAACTCAAGAGCCTTATGTTTATCTCGTGAAAATAAAAAAAGTTCATACTTCTCACTATGTGACATCTCATATGCTAATGACTTTCCGATATATCCTGTCGCTCCTAAAATGGCAACTTTTTTCATAGGTTAAGAGCTATAGAGTGTTGCTTTAAGATTTTCCAGATACGCTTTTTGCTCCTCATCTAAATACGGAGCCTGATCATCAAGTGCATGTCCATATACAACTTTTGGTTGCAGCTGAGCATTAACATCAATATCAACCTCAACAAGAACAGGTTTTTTACGTGAAATAATTTCAGAAAATATAGGATCATTTTCTTGTATTCTAGAAATTAAAACATAATCAAAATTATATGCATCTGCTAACTTCTTAAAATCTGGGTACCCATACCCTGTAACAGTAGACTGATGATTCTTATTAAAATACAAATCTTGAAATTCTCGTACCATACCCAAAGATTTATTGTTCATAACAAATAATTTCATTGGGATATTATTTCTACTCGCAGTTTCCAATTCTTGAATATTAATTTGTATACCCCCGTCACCACTAATTACAATAGAATCCGCTTTTGTATTAGCAAACCAAGCACCAACCGCAGCGGGTAATGCAAATCCCATTGCTCCCATTCCTCCTGAAAACAAGACTCTCTGCCCAATTTTCAATTTCCACGACTGGGCACACCACATTTGATTTTGACCAACATCAACAACCACTGAGGCAGATTTGGGAGCAGCTAAAGAAAGTTCGTGCAGAAATGTGTTTGGGTCAACATTCTTTTCATATACTAAAGGTCTTTCAAATTTCTTTTGAACAGCTTTAATAAAATTAAACCACGGATCATTTGGAGGAGTCTTTATATGCTTTACTGCTTTAAAAAATGTTTTTAAATCTGTTTCAAAAGAAAGTTTTGACTTAATCGCATAGTTAATAGAACTTTCGTCAATATCAACATGAACAATAGTCGCTCTTGGATTAAAAAACTTTGCATCACCTGTTTGACGAATATCTAACCTTGTACCAAGTGCAATAATCAAATCTGAGTTAGCAAAAGCAATATTTGCATGTCTATTCCCGTTTGAGCCGATATACCCGACGTATAATTTGGGATGCTGATATGAATCAATACCCATTAGTGAAGATACTACCGGAAGATTATTGTTAAGCACAAATTGTGAAAGTTCTTTATGGGTATTTGAAAGACGAATACCATTTCCCACAAGAACAAGTGGTGCTTTTGATTTTTTAAGAAGATTTTCTAATATGTTAATTTTTTTAGAAGAAATAGGGTTTAAAAACTTTTCGTCTTCTCTTTGCATCTTTGCATGTTCTTTCGAGCCAAAGAAATGCTTCATTGTGTTTGGGTTTGCTGCAGTACGTTGAATATTAATTGGAATATCAACTACCACAGAACCCATTCGTCCACGCTTCATAATGTAATATGCTTTTTCCAGTTCATACATAACCAAGTTAGGATCTCGGACTAAAACAGCGTATTTTGTTATTGTTTTTACCACTCCAACAATGTCAGTTTCTTGGAATCCTTCTTGTCTAACACTTTCTTTCTTTTTTAAATTCTCTGTATGAACTTGTCCTACAATAAACATTGTAGGGGTGGAGTCAAAGTAACAACTTCCAATTGCTGTAATCAAATTCGTTGCCCCTGGCCCACTTGTTGCAATTGCTACGCCGAAATTCTGCCCAACACGAGCATACCCTTCAGCAGCAAACCCAGCTGCTTGTTCATGATGCATCGGGACACACTCAATGCCTTTACGCTTACTAATAGCATCCTCAAGAAATGCAATCATCCCCCCACTTAAATCAAATACTCGTGTAATTTTTTTTTCTACCAAAAAATCAACAATCAATTCTGAATATATTTTTTTTGGTACATTTTTCTTCATATATACATTTGACAAAATTATTCCCAAATCTTCCAAGGGGCACCATTTACCCACATCTCTTCTAGTTTATTTTTATCGTTAAGAGTATCCATCGGCTTCCAGAAGCCGTCATGATGATATGCTTTCAATTGGCCTTCCTTAGCAAGTTTCTCAAGCGGACCTTTTTCAAAAATGGTCTCATCCCCATCAAGGTAATCGAAAACCTCAGGCTCAAGTACAAAGAAACCCCCATTAACACGATTCTTATTATCTGTCTTTTCACTAAATGCAGTGACTGAAGAATCAGTATCGATGAAGATTGTCCCGAATCTTCCTTCAGGGTATACAGAGGTAATTGTCGCGTACTTCTTATGTTTTTTGTGAAAATCAACCAACTCTTTCACATTAATATTAGCCACTCCGTCTCCATATGTCATCATAAATGTTTCGTTACCAATGTACTCTTTCACTCTTTGTAATCTTCCTCCGGTCATAGTACTATGCCCTGTATCTACAAATGTGATCGTCCATTTCTCATCAGCTGTTTTATGGTAAGTAATTGTATTATCTGTAAGATTAAGCGTGAAGTCACTGTTGTGAAGAAAATAATCACTAAACCATTCTTTTACATAATGACTCTTATATCCAAGACAAATTACAAATTCTGTAAAACCATGATGTGCATATATCTTCATAATGTGCCACAAAATTGGCTTACCTCCTATTTCAACCATCGGCTTTGGTTTTACATGTGTTTCTTCATTTAATCGTGTTCCCAATCCTCCGGCGAGTAGTACAACTTTCATGGTTATTTAAAAAAATTATTAATCTGCATATTAGTAAATTCTACAACATCTTCTTCTTTTTCATAATAATTTTTATACCAGAGGAATGTTAGACTGAGCGTATCTGGAAAATTAAGTTCTGGTTTCCATTTAAGTAATGCTGTTGCTTTATTGATATCGAGCTTGAGTAATGTCGCTTCATGCTTGGTTGTATCAGGGTTAATTTTATAATCACCTTTACCTAAAATTTTCTTAGCACCTTCTGCGAGCTCACGCACACTCACAAAACTTTCATTATTTGGACCAAAATTCCAAACACCAGAAAGCGCCACTTTCTTCTCATATAATCCTTGGCCGAGCATAAGATATCCAGAGAGTGGTTCGAGTACATGCTGCCACGGTCTTACTGATTCAGGATTTCTAATTTCTACATGTGTATCATCATGATAGATTGCCTTAATCACATCAGGAATAAGACGGTACTCAGCCCAGTCACCTCCCCCTATAACATTCCCAGCACGAGCAATTGCAACGAGTGTGTTATGTTTTATACCAAAGTCTTTTGGATTAAAAAAGGACTGAATGTAAGAATTAGCAACTATATCTGCTGCCGCCTTGCTTGAACTGTATGGATCGTACCCACCAAGAGCATCATTTTCACGATATGCGTAATGCCATTCTTTATTCTCATATACTTTATCGGTAGTAATCACGACAACTGACGCAATAGAAGGATTTTTTCGAACAGCTTCAAGCACATAAGCTGTACCCATAACATTGGTATCGATTGTTCCTAGTGGATCATCATAGCTTGTTCTTACAATTGGCTGTGCTGCAAGATGAAAAACAATATCTGGTTTTTCATCAGTAAAAATTTTTTCAAGTGCTTCCTTATCTCTAATATCTGTAAAATAATTCTTAATTCTTTTTTCTAAACTAAGCACATCAAACAAACTTGGATTTGTATTTGGGGCCAGCGACACTCCAATAACAGTAGCTTCCCAATTAAGTAAAATTTGGGTAAGCCAAGCACCCTTAAAACCGGTGTGCCCAGTTATAAGAACTTTTTTATGTTTATAAAATGATTTCATGAATATATAGGAACACAAAAGACTAAAAATATAAGCAAAAGCATATATTCATAAGGCTATCTTGCCATTATATAGGTTCCGACCCATAATCTCAAGCTTCTCATTAAGAGAAAGATATCAGAGTTATAAAAGTCGATGCTTGTAAAGATTTTAGTGTGGCATGTGGGGTGTAGCCCGTGCCATCCTTGTCAGCATACTTGATCAAACGCTCATACTCCTCACGAATATGAGCGTCGACTAGCGTACCACGAAAAGGCTGTCCGCCGAGCACCCCTTTTTCGGCAATCATCTGCCAATCAACGGAGGGCAGAGTGCGTGTGTAAACCTTCAGATTCGACTGAGCTCGCTTGAGACAGAAGACCATCTGGAGCATACACCTCAAAATGTGATGCGGGTAGCTCATGATGGTCACACTTTCCCAACCCATTTCGTTTGCCAACTTGATCAAATTGTCACTCTCAGCGGCAGTGTGCTTGGATGGAGGAATCATCAGAAAATCAGAAAACTCGAGACTGCTCAACGTACACCCCCAAGTATCACACCCTGGGTATGCCAAGCGTTGACCGTTGGGCCAGCACGCTGCATCAGTGAGACCGTTGATGACCAACGATTTCGTCTCCTGGTCATGAACCATGCTGACAGCAAGTTTCAGGAGTTCAGTATCGATTGCGTCGTTCGCAGCAGGTGAACCGTGAATGAAAACCGCACTTGTCTTCATACGCTTGTCCACCAAAACAAGCGAACTTGCACGAGCGTAGCTCAAAGGATCAACAACATAAGCGACCATCTTTAATTCTCCTCATCAAAGAACCTACGCGCCTTGTAAACGGAGTGTTTACAATCAGGCACAAAGATCTTATTTTATTATAACATGTTTTAATTATATGTCAAAATTGACATATAATTAAAGATACAGCATATTTTGCTATAAAAATTTATACAGTTTCACTTTTCCTAATCTTCTCTATAAGCTCCTCTACTCGCACACCTTCTCTAAATGATGGGGTTACTTGTGTTTTGGTTTGGCATCCATCTATAAACCTAGAGGCCAATCTTCTGACAGTTTTCACTCGTTCATCTTCTTCACTTTTGATATTATTCACATCTTTACAAAGAATAGATTGGTTTCCTTGTTCTGTTTTTGCTATAAGGCTAAAATGCTCAGTAACTCCTTCAGTACTTTCTAATACAAGCGTTGCTTGTTCACATACGAATGTAAGTGTGTGTATATTTGTGTCCGGTGTATTACAAGAAACATGAACATCACCAGTTACACCATTTGCAAAAGTAATATCCGAAGTAACTTCAACTTCAGCACCGTTCTTACTAAGGGTCGAGTATCCGAACTTACTTGTAACGGTATCAATAGCACCACAAAAATATTCTATGTAATAGAGTGTGTGTGAGCCATAGAAAGCAAGAGCCCCTCCCCCTTGACTACTATCTGTTTTCCATGAAGCAATAGAGTTCTTGATATCGTAACTAAGAAAATCCCAACGTACTGTTATGTGCTTAAGTTCCCCGTATACTTTTCCATCAAGCAACTCTTTCACTTTTTGCCATTCTGGTATTTCAGGAAAAATAAAATCGACAGCGGTAACTATCTTATACTTTTCTGCCAAAGACATGAGCTCTTCTGCTTGCGCAAGTGTGGCAGTGAGCGGTTTCTCCGCAAAAATATGTATTCCTTTTTGCATTGCGAACTTCGCAATCTCATACTGAGCGCTTGGAATAACTGCGATTGCAAGTGCGTCTATGGTTTCAGATTCAAGCATTTCTTGCCAGTCAGAATATATATTTGTAAGACCGATACTTGCGCAGTAACCCGTTAAACGTTCTGTTTTTTTACCGCATATACACACAACCTCACACTCTGGAATAGAATTAAATGCTGGTAATAGTCCGTATAAACCAAAACCAGAACCAATAATTCCTATTCTCATTATTCTACATCCTTATTTTTAACAATCTGAAAATCAGGAAGAGGAACCACGAAATCAGAAGTAAGACCTCTAGCTTTTAACTGCTGCATAATTGGCTTCGCATAATGCCATGCCAATAAAACAACATATTCAGGTTGCTCGTCGATCAATATCTGGTTGTTAACAACAGGAATATGTTTTCCTGGTAAATACATCCCAAGCTTAAGTGAAGCAGGCTGTTCTGCAAGGTACGGAATAAGCTCTGAGTCAATTCCGTAGTAATTAAGAAGTGTTACGCATCGCCCAGGACAAGAGTTACCAACTACACGTTTACCTTCTTGTTTCTGAGTAATTAAAAAGTCTACAAATTTTAGACGAGCATCTTGTACTCTTTTAGCAAATTTTGTATATGTTTCAAGTCTACCAAGACCTGATGATTCTTCAAGCTTAAGAAGGTCAGTTACTGCAGCAGCAACCGTATGACCCTTTCCTTTTGTAACATGAACACGAATATTTCCTCCGTATCGATCACCACGCTCAACATCAGTTACTGTAAAGTCATACTGATCAAAAAGTGTAACCAAGGCTTTAAGAGAATATGTTCTCAGATGCTCATGGTACACCGTATCAAATTGCCCCCCTTCTACAACATTGAGCAAGTAGTGTGTTTCTGAAACAAAAACACCTCCATCTTTAAGGAGATTATATGCTCCCATAATAAACTCCCCTAAACCTTGCATATGAGCAAATGTGTTGGTGGTAATAATAAGAGAAGCTTCACCATGTTTACTCTTTACAACATCAGAAGTCTTAATATCAAAAAAAGCTTGTACTGTCTCGATACCATTAGCATTAGCAATCTTAGCAATATTAGTTGGCTCTACTCCAACAGTTCTTATTTCTGTTCCTTTAAAACCACTCAAAAGCGTTCCGTCATTTGAACCAATATCGACCACGAGATCATTTGGTTTAAGACTGTACTTCTTAATAAGCGACTCTGCAATCTTTACTTGATACTCTACCAATTCTTTAGTAACACCACTCTTATATGGATACTCTGGATGATACACTTCACTTCCATCAACACAGTAATCAATTTGTACATCAGTACAATCTTCACACCAGATCATTCTAAGGGGATAATTTTTTTCTGGCTTATCAAGCATATCTTTAGTGAGCAATGTGTCACAAAGAGGCTGATGCCCAAGATCTAAAATGGTGTGTAATTTTGAAGAATTACATACCTGACATGTCGCTATGTGCCCTGTTTTTATGAAGTGGTGTTTTGGATAATCTAAATTCATACTAAATTGGTGATACTAATAATTGATTCAAACAAGGTCATCTTGAAAGAGCGCACAAAAACGATCCAAGTAAAACAAGTGTACCCAAAAGAGACCTCTCAGTCAAAGTATTGATATTTCTTTTATCTTCTTATTACATAATCACACCTTAATACACCCACTGAATATCTACTAAGTCATCTTTGATAAAAAATATATATCTGCTATATTGAGTATATTAGGTATTTTTTATAGTAATTTATTAGTTATCTAGATAATGTTATGGCTAAAACTCCTCAAAAAAAATTAAGAGTCCCTTATGGTTTCTCTGTTCATGGACAAGAAGAAATTGACGCTGTTGTAGAAGTCCTAAAAACTGGCACCGCTTTAGGTGATAAAACAACAGCACTTGAAGCAAAAGTTGCTAAGCTTTTTGGTAAAAAATACGGGATAATGGTTAACTCTGGTTCTTCTGCAAACCTTCTTGCATTTGAAGTACTTGATCTACCTAGAGGATCTGAAGTAATTACCCCAATTCTTTCTTTTGGCACAGTTGTTGCTCCTATTGTTCAAAAAGGACTTATTCCTGTTTTTGTTGATGTTGACCCAAGCACATATCTAGTTAATTTGGAGCAAGTTGAAAGAGCTATCACAAAAAAGACAAAAGCTATGATGATTCCTTCTCTTATGGGGAATATTCCTAATATGGAGGCACTTGCTAAACTTGCCAAGAAACATAAAATTTATTTTATAGAAGATTCTTGTGACACATTAGGTGGAACCTATAAAGGAAAACCTACTGGGATCTACTCTGATATCTCTGTTACAAGTTTCTATGGCTCACATATAATTAACGGAGCAGGAGGAGGAGGTATGATTATGGTGAACAATGAAAAGTGGGCCCAGAAATTAGTTGTTATGCGAGGCTGGGGTCGTCAATCTTCTCTTTATGGAGAAAAAGGAAATTCTGAACTTCTTAAAAATCGCTTCAATTTTAAACTAGGAGGAATACCTTATGATAATAAGTTTATTTTTAGTGAGATTGGATATAACTTTCTCCCACTAGAAATCTCTTCAGCATTTGCACTTACTCAATTCAACAGACTCCCTGGATTTCTTAAGCAGCGAGAAGAAAATTTTAAAAGTCTTATGGAGTTTATTGGGGAAAAACAAAAATATTTTATTCTCCCAACACAGACACCTGAAACAGAAACAGCATGGCTTGCTTTTCCTATTATTATTAAACCTAAATCTCCGTTTACACGATTAGAAATCGTAACTTTCTTGGAAGAGAATAACATTCAAACACGTCCAGTATTTACCGGAAATATCCTTAAACAGCCAGCATTTAAGAAAATCGAGAGTAAAAAAATTTCTACAACATTCCCAAACACTGAACTTATTATGAAAAATGCCTTTGTGTTAGCTTGTCATCATGGCCTTAATAAAGATCAGATTACATATCTGAAAGATACACTCAATACGTTTCTTTCAAAATACGAATAACTAAAAAACACGCTCACTTAAAATCAAGAAAATTTTATTTACTATAAGGTTTTTAAGACTCTCGTTATACAATACACCTATACCATATTGAATATGAGTCTCTATAAAAAAATAATATCTTATACGGAAAGTAAACTTGTTCATCCTGGTGTTCAAAAGTATTCAAAAAATATGGGGTGGATGTTTTTTGCAAAGATTGGCAGTATGGCAATCACTTTTTTTGCAACTGCATATATTGCACGAAACCTTGGACCAACCAATTATGGAGAACTCAGCTATGCAATTAGTTTTGTAAGTCTCTTCTCTTTTATTTCATATTTAGGAATTGATCCAATACTTCATCGTGATTTAATTCAGCATCCTGAAAAAAGAAATGAAATTCTCGGGAGCGCTATAATGCTTCGAGTTATAGCATCTTTTTTTACAGTAGGAGTGACCATGCTTTCAGCTATCTTTATTTCATCTAAAGATGTTTCTTTGATTCTTATATTTATAATTAGTCTTTCATCTTTAGTTGGAGCGTTTCAGTTACTTAGCTATGAATTTCAAGCAGTTGCGGAGTCCAAGTACCCTTCAATATTAATGTTACTTGTTGTTATAATTTTGAATATTTTAAAAATAATAACAATTTATTTTAATCAAGGTGTGATATACCTTGCAGGAATTGTACTATTAGAACCTATTCTCTATTCACTAGGGTATCTCTACTTTAAAAAAACAATCTATAATGATCTCCATTCACTTTCAGTAAGAAAAGAGCGTATGTTTTCTATCCTTAGAGATTCTTTCCCACTTATATTTGCTTCAGCATTTTTTTTAATTTATTCAAGAATAGATCAAGTGATGCTTAAAAACATGATAGGAGCAGAAGCTGTTGGGTTATATGATTCGGCAGTAAGAATTTCTGAGCTCTCATATTTTATTCCTCAACTTATTTTAGTCTCTCTCTTACCCGCAGTTGTTAATGCAAGAAAAATATCTCTAGAGCTTTATTATAAAAGAACAAAAAAACTTCTTCTTACGATAATTGGAATATCCGTCGCAGTTGCTATAGGTACAACAATTTTTGCAAAATACCTACTCTTAATTATCTTTGGAGGAGCTTTTATTGGTGCTCTTCCTGCTCTCTATATATGTGCATGGAGCACTATAGGAGCCTCTCTTAACTCTCTTGCGCAACAAATACTGGTTATTGAAAATACAACAAAAAAAGTTTCTATTGCTGCGTTTCTTGGGATGTCCACAAATGTACTTCTAAACTTACTTCTTATCCCATTGTACGGGATTTCTGGGGCAGCTTTTGCAACACTGGTGTCATATGGAGTTCCTTTTCTTTCACTTTTCCTTTTTAAACACACAAGGTCGATGATTATAGGTGTTCTTAGAAGCTAACTTCTAAGAACTTAGTTTAAAGAGAATTTTTCGAATACACGTTTTTATTTTTACAGGAGTAAATGTTGCAAGTAATTGTACTAGTTTAAAATTAAGAAGCTTTCTTTTTTTTGCCGCCTCACGAAGAACTCCTTGTACTCTTTTTTGATAGACACTTTCTATAAAAGCATCTGTTTGGAGATCTTTTTTAGTGAAAAAAGCATTACCTCCTCCGCGAGAATCAAGTCCTTCTGCTGTTGTGTTAAACCCTTGTGTATCCAAAAAACTTGCAACCATATCATACTGAGCAGCATTCTCGTAATCCAAATTATTTCGATACACCTCTAAAAATAATGCCTTAGTTCGTGTAAGAAGATCTGGAGCCCCAGAAAGCACTTCAAGTTCATACCCCTGAGTATCAGCCCATAGCAAATCGATTTCTTTCCCCGCAAGCTCTTTAACACTATCAAGTCTTACTGTTTTTATTGTGTGCACCTTTATTACTTTCATTCCTGTTGCAGAATCTTTCTTGATAGGTAACAATGAGTCATTTCCTGTTAAGTGAACTTCGTTTAAATTTGATTCACCATCAAATGAAGCACATGCCTCCTCAAAACAAATCACTCGCTTGTTACTCCCCCACCTATCAATTAAATGATCAAAATTAGTCTTATTTGGTTCAAAGCAGTAAATAGTTGCATTGGGAAATTTTAAAAATGAAGCGACTTCATTTCCTCTCCAAGCACCAACAACAATAACATTTTTAATTGCATCAGCTTTAACATTAAGCATTTGATCAATATTTTTTTCAACATCTAATTGAATTAATTCTCCTGGATCAAACTGATACCCGTTATAAGAAATCTCTTTATATTTAAAAATACCTACGTTTTTGTTCATAGTTCTACAATGTTATAACATCAGTTAAATAATTCCCTTTAGTATAGCATTACTATTTTTATGAGAATACGCCATACTTTTTTAAAATCCTTATACCTTAGAAACAAAGGGTTTAAGGAAGGGAACTTGGAAAAATCATTATTCTCTATATAATTTTAAAAAAGTATAGTAAAATTGAATGTACTATGACTATACTTAAAAAACTAATACTTAAAACACCGGGCTTTGAGTTTATCAACAAAGTTAGACTTACAGGAACACTGCAAGTTCAAGAACTTTCAGCTCAAAGTAAAGCAGAACTTATTCTTAGTTATGCAAAAAAATACAAGTGTAAAAAATTTATAGAAACAGGTACTTTTAAAGGAGATACTGTCGATGCTTGTAAAGATTTTTTTGAGGAAATAACATCAATTGAACTTAGCCATGAATTATTTCTAGAAAGCAAGGCTCGATTTGCGTCTATTCCAAAAATCCATATTCTTGAAGGAAACAGTGGGGACCTTATACCACAGGTAGTTACAAGTAGTCCTGTGCTTTTTTGGCTTGATGCACACTACTCTGGTGGTTATACCGCCAAAGGTCCAGAAGACTCCCCTGTTATGAAAGAATTAAACTTCATACTAAATCATAGTCTTAATCATTGTATTCTTATTGATGATGCACGCTGTTTTACAGGAAAGATAGAGACTGGTTATCCAACAATTCCTGCACTTAAAACAATTCTTAAAAAGAACTACGGTGATGCACTTCATATCGAAGTAAAAAATGATATCATAAGAATTACTAACAAAAATGAATCGCCCACTGCTTAGTATTTGTATACCAACATACAATAGAGCCGCATTTCTTCCAGAGTGCCTTGATAGTATTGTCTCACAGTACTCCGACGAAAATGTTTTTAAAAATATAGAAGTCGTAATTGCTGATAATGCAAGCACCGATAATACGCAAGAAGTGGTCAAAAAGTACTTGGAGAAATACTCAAATATTACTTACTTTAGAAATGAAAAAAATCTTGGTTTTGATAGAAGTTTTTCAAGATTGATTGAAAAAAGTGCGGGTATATACTGTCTAAGCATTGGGGATGATGATGCTTTTTTTCAAAATACACTTAGTCTTATTATTAAAAAAATAGAACATAGTGATATTCCATTTTTTGGACTTAATTGTTGGGGATATGATGCAGATCTTAAGAACTCAGTGCTCCCTTACCCTAATCTTCAAATTAGCGAAGATCTGCACTATAGTACACTTTCAAAATATATACATTCGATTAAACAATATACAAATCTTGTTGGTGTTTTTGTTGGTCTTTCTACGCAGCTTTTCTTACGAGACCCTTGGGTAGCTTTTATTGGGAAAGAAAAATATTTTGACACACTTGCAATACACATGTATGTTAACTTAAGTGTTTTTAAAAATAAAAAATTCTGTATTATAGCAGAACCTGTTATTAAAACGAGGTCTTCTAATATCAGGTGGGATGTATTTGCTGGACTTGAGACTATACAAGGGCGTATAACTTCTACACTATCTATAGTTACTTGGATTAGAGACACCTTTGCACTACCTATTTCAAATATACAACTTTACACATATTTTTATACGCGCGAATACTGGTTCACACTAAAAGAAATCCTTAAACGATACTTAACCAAAGTTGGACTTGAAAAGATTATCATCTGTTATAGAAAAATGAGATACTATACTAATCCATGAAAAATAATCTAACTTTTATTCTATTTGCTTACAATGAGGAGAAGAGGATCTCATATGTTATTAAGAACTTTATCAACTATGGAGAGGTATTTATTCTCGACGGCGGAAGTACAGATAGGACACAAGAAATTGCTGAAAGTCTTGGTGCAAAATTTTTTGTAAGACCAGAAAATAAAAGTCCATTTATGGAAACTGAAGAAAATTTTGCATTTATAAAAAGTATTATTACTACTGAATGGATATATTGGGGCTACACAGATAATATTGCACCAAAAACACTTGTTGAGAAGATGGTAGAGATTTCTAAGCAAGATATAATTAAATCAGTAAATATTCCTCTCTATACGTACCTATGGGGAAACACAAAAGAGTACGCTCATAAATCATACGCCCCTTTTTTATATCACAAAGATTATATTGATTTTAAAAATAATCATATCCATGGTCTTGGTAAGTTTACAGGAACAAAAGCTCAACAAATCTTCTTGGAAGATGAGGAGGCCTACGCATTGAAACACTTTAGTACCTACACACTTACCAAATTTATATCTGGGCATTTGCGATATGCTGAAACAGAAGCACTTCAAAAGTTTGAAAAAGGAGAAAAGTTCAACTTACTTAAAATGTTTGCAGCGATGATACGTTATGCATATATATATGGGAAACACTCCTATAAAAATGGAACTCTTGGTTTACTGATTGTACTTAACTATATGGTCTTTAGATTGATGACGTATACTCGACTCTACGAATTAGAGAATGAAATTACACTTACTAGTGTCGAAGAAAATTATAGTAAAGTTAAAGAAAAAATACTTGAAGATTTTTAAAAATCATTAAAAATATAGTAAATATATACTTTATGTAACTTCTTTTGATATTTGCTATACTAAAATATACTCTTTTCTTATAGCTATTTTATCAATGGTGTCTATGAAAAAATCACTTCTTCAAAAATCCATTCACCATGTAAGAACATTAACCCCTCTTTTTTTACGACAAAAAATAGGACCAGTTTTAGCTTATCTCTACTATGCACACAGAATTTTTCTACAACCAAAATCACAGCAACCAAAAATACTCTCAATACCTGAAACAATTAACGTGATTCTTAAGAAGAGGCTCTCTGTTATTCGTTTTGGTGATGGCGAAATCTCTCTACTTGATGGACTTGATTTACCGTTCCAAGAAAAAGATTTAGATCTTATCAAGAAACTAGAGCAAGTTATTCGTGTTAATGACCCAGAACTTTTAATCTGTATTCCAGGTATGTGGGGGAAGCTTGATATTTTCGCGCCGTATGCCTATCATTTTATTATGCATCATATGTATAGATATAACCACACTTGGAAAAACCTTCTGTCGACCACGCAGATATATGGTGATACTAACGTAACACGACACTATCTTGCATATAACGACAAAAAAAATGCGGGTGAAATTTTTAAAAAGATTTTTACCATATGGGAAAATGAAAATGCTGTTTTAATCGAGGGGTCAAAAAGTAGACTAGGTGTAGGTAACGATATGTTTACTAACGCAAAATCTCTCAAAAGAATCCTTTGTCCTCCTGAAAATGCATACAGTCGATATAATGAAATTCTACGAGAAACTTTAAAGTTACCAAAAGAAACCCTTATCCTCCTTTCTCTTGGACCTACTGCAAAAGTACTTGCATATGAACTCTTCACACAAGGGTATCGTGTTATTGATATAGGACACATCGATATGGAATATGAAATGTTTCTGCGCAAAGAAATTAAACAAGTTAAAGTTGCGCACAAATACTTCAATGAAATTAATGAACGAAACCCAGAAGAATGCAAAGATGAAATATATCTTTCACAAATTATAATAACAATACACTAAATATATATGAAGAAAATTAAAGTAAAAATTTATGGGCACCCAATTACTGACGTACATGCATATAGTTACTTTATTGTAACAACGCTAAAAAAGTATTATGAGGTGGAGATTTCTGATAATCCTGACTATATCTTTTACACTGACGCCTCATATGATCACCTTAACTATGATTGTATAAAAATATACTACACTGGAGAAAATGTTTCTCCTAATTTTAATCTTTGTGATTATGCAATCGGCTTTGATTATATGCAGTTTGAAGACCGTTACTACCGGATGCCACTTTACTTAGTTGCTACATTTTATAACCCTGATGAGTTAGCCCTTGCTGGCCCTGATTATTTAACCAAAGAGCGTATGTTTTCTCAAGAAGATCTCGCCAAGAAGAGTGAGTTTTGTAGTTTTATTTACTCAAACTACCGATCAGATATTGAAAGAAAGCTAATGTTTGAAACGTTAAGCACCTATAAAAAAGTGAATGCTGCTGGATCATATCTCAACAATAATGGAGGAACAAGAGTAAAAAACAAACTAGAATATGACATGAAGCATAAATTCACAATTGCTTTTGAAAACTCCTCTCGTTCTGGATATACAACAGAAAAAATAACAAGTGCTCTTGTTGCTAACACTATACCAATTTATTGGGGGAACCCAAATATTGCAAAAGAATTTAACACAAAAAGATTTATTAATTGTCACGATTATAACTCATTTGAAGAAGTGCTTACAAGGGTGCAAGAGCTAGACACGAACGATGAACTTTACCTGAAAACGATTAACGAACAATTTGCTGCTACAGGATATGACTTTAATTTTGTTAAAAATGGTTTTGACACATTTATTAGAAATATAATAGATCAACCACTTGAAAAAGCAAAAAGGAGGACAATTAACCCTGTTCAAGCGCTTGCGGCGGTACGTAATGAGCGTGTTGTTGCTAGTTATGTTAAAAAAAGCTCTCAAAGATTGAAAATACTAGCAACACTTTATAAACCATTTAAAAAAATTAAGTTTTTCGAAAAACTAAAACTTGCATATTTTTCACAAAAGAAAAAAACTTCTTCTTAATTTACTTCTAAATATTTCTTCTTCAAAAATTTTCTAAAATCTAAATCATAAGAGGAAAGCATCCATGAAAATGCAATCAAAAAGATAGCAAACATAACGGACCAACCTGTAACTGTTCCATAGTCATGACCATATGTACTAATGAGCGTTTCCCCTATCTTCCAATGCAATAAGTAGAGCGGGTATGTAATGCCTCCTAAAATATGGCAGATTTTTTTAAATCGTTTCTTTTGTGCGAATGGAAAATATGAGAAGTATACTGCTGCAAGAATAATAAAAAAGAAGGACTCAATAATATATATTTCATTACCCTCAAAACTTCCGGTCATATTTGAAATAAGTCCAGTCTGAGCGCGAAGAGAGTCACTAATATAAAATGGCATGACTATAGCTGCCAGCATTATACTCACATGCATAAATTTACCTGATAAAGTACTTACTCTAAATCTATCAATAAAAAGTGCCAGCATTCCTCCAAAAATAAAATACGGAGCAAAACGAATACTTAAAAGTTTCATAATAATATTTTGATCAAACTTAAAAAAGAATGCCGAAAATGTTATAAGCAGCCATATGCTATAAAACCATTCCAAACGCTTTGTCGAGAATATTCTTACAAAAATTCCTATATACAAATAAAATAGTAGTTCAAATGTAAGAGTCCAATACGAGCCATCAACCATACTGGCAATTTTCCCATCATTAAACATAAGCATATCTGAAAGATATCTCCCAAAAGGAACACTATTCCCGTGCCAAAGTGTAACTAAATATGTAAGTGTGCAACACACCCAAAATAATGGGTACAAGCGTAAAAATCTACCTATAACATATTCTTTTGTCCCCTTTCCTAAACTATAATAAATAACAAATCCGCTAATTATAAAGAAAAGATAAACCCCTAACTTGCCATAATAAAAAGAAAACGTGTGGTGAAACATCACCGCAAGAGAAGAGAGAAATCTAATAATGTCGAGGAGTGTGAAATACATTGAAATTCATTGTAGCACTCTAAATACTCTGGTCAACTTGTAATTTTTGAAGAACTTATTAAATAATGGTAGTATAGAAAGATATGAAAAAAGCACTTATCACAGGAATAACGGGACAGGACGGTGCTTACCTTGCACGATTTCTTCTTAAAAAAGGCTATGAAGTACATGGTATCAAGCGACGTACTTCTCTTTTTAACACTTCACGTGTTGATGATATTTATGAACACCCTCAAAATGCTAAACACTTCTTCCTTCATTTTGGAGACCTAACTGATACCTCTAGTCTTATTCGTATCGTTAAAGAAGTTGAACCTGATGAAATCTATAATCTTGGGGCACAATCGCATGTAAAAGTATCTTTTGAAAATCCTGAATACACTGCTGACGTTGATGCAATGGGAGTTCTCCGTCTTCTTGAGGCAATTCGTATCTGTGGGCTAGAAAAAACAACAAAATTTTATCAAGCTTCTTCTTCTGAAATGTTTGGAAAAGTTCTTGAAGTTCCTCAAAAAGAAATCACTCCATTCCATCCGAGAAGTCCATACGGAGTAGCAAAACTCTTTGGTTACTGGATAACAAAAAATTACAGAGAGAGCTATGGAATGTTCGCTGCGAATGGGATACTCTTTAATCATGAAAGTCTTCATCGTGGAGAAACTTTTGTAACAAGAAAAATAACCAGAGCTGTTGCACGTATTCATCATGAATTAGAAACAGTACTGCATCTCGGAAACCTTGATGCGAGACGCGACTGGGGACATGCTGAAGACTACGTTGAAGCAATGTGGAAAATTTTACAACATGATAAACCAGATGATTTTGTTATCGCAACAGGAGAACAGTATAGTGTTCGAGACTTTGTAACCTGGGCGTTTAAACATGTTGAAAGACCTCTACGTTGGGAAGGAGCAGGAATGGAGGAAGTTGGAATAGAAATTACTTCAGGAATTGTACGTGTTAAAATAGACCCACGTTATCATAGACCAGCAGAAGTAGAAACACTTCTTGGGCATGCTGAAAAAGCAAGAAAAGAACTTAATTGGGAACCAAAAATATCAATTGAGGGCCTTATTAAAGAAATGATGGAGCATGACCTTAAACAAGCGGAACGAGAAAAGCATATTCTTAAGGGTGGTTATAAGGTATAATTAAACGTATGAAAAAAAATGCACCTATTTTTATTGCAGGACATACTGGAATGGTAGGAAATGCAATAGTACAAAATCTTAAGAAAAAGAAATACACGAATCTACTTCTTGCCACACGAAAAGAGCTTGATCTTCTTGATCAAAAAGCTGTTTTCAAATATTTTGAAAAAAATAAGCCTGAGTATGTGTTTCTGTCTGCAGCAAAAGTTGGAGGTATTGTAGCAAATAACACATCCCGTGCTGACTTTATCTACCAAAATCTTGTTATCGAAACTAATATCATTGAAGCCGCTCACAGAAATAAAGTAACAAAACTACTCTTCCTTGGGTCATCATGTATTTATCCTAAATTTGCAGAACAACCAATCGTTGAAAGCTCCCTCCTTACTGGATCATTAGAACCTACAAATGAATACTACGCAATCGCAAAAATTGCTGGAATAAAAATGTGCGAAGCATACAGAGACCAGTACGGAGATAACTTTATTTCAGTAATGCCGACGAATCTCTACGGACCAAATGATAATTATGATCTAAAAAATTCTCATGTACTTCCTGCGATGATGCGAAAGTTTTATGAAGCAAAACAAAACAAGGCACCAAACGTGACAATATGGGGAACAGGAAAACCAAAAAGAGAGTTTCTTCATGTTGATGATCTTGCAGAAGCATGCGTATTTCTTATGAAAGAATATAATGATCGTGAATTTGTAAATATTGGAACCGGAGTAGATGTAAGCATTAAACAGCTTGCACTTGAAGTAAAAAAAGTTAGTGGATATGAAGGAAAACTTATATTTGATACAACAAAACCAGATGGAACACCACGAAAACTTTTAAATGTTAAGAAACTTCATTCACTTGGATGGAAACACAAAATCAATCTTGATTCTGGTATTAAAAAGACATACAAATCATTCCTAGAAGAGGTAAAAACTAAAAAGATTAGAGGGTACTAGTATTTTTAATACTGGAAAATAATAAAAAGACAAGCCCGCAACATGCGGGCTTGTGTATTTCTGGACAGAAGAGATTTTAAGCCTTCTCAGTCGTCCGAATCTCAAGAGATGCTTCGTCGACAAGGACGTGCTTATTGAGATCCATGTTTTTTGAATCAAACGGCGCCGACGAAAAGTTGATCATCTCTGTTCCCGGCTCAAGCACAAAGGTATGTGCGGTGAGAGGATCAACAACGATGACACTTCCTGCTTTCAGAAACGTTTTGAAAAGTGAGCCGAACGGGGTTCCATCTTCGTCAACACGCTGAGTAACAACGTACCCCCCCACCCTTCAGGATCGTGAATATTTCTCTCTTTCCTGTGTGGTAATGGTTTCCGAGCGCAGAACGTTGTTCTCCGATTGTAAAATGTTGAATAGAATGATCTCCTCCATTGTGTTCCAAAATAGCACGACGTGAATCAGTGTGTGCTGCGTTCAGGAACGATATTCTCTTCTCAGGCAAACTTGCAGTATTCATGAAATTCTCCGAGTTCGTCTAGGGCTTCACCTAGAAAAAAATGATTACTTTTGTGAAGGCTTCACTTCACTCCATTTAATATTTTAACATATAAATTTTTATTGTCAAACTTAAATATTTGACAATAAAATAAAATATGTTAGTTTTGAGGAGGAGTGAAGCCTCCACTAAACCGTTCTCAACCAAGAGTGAAGCCTCTGCTTACGGGTGATCATACAAAAAAACACCCGAGAAAGCAACTTGTCATGAAGTCGCGTGATAATCCGATTTACAACCTGTCCCAGGATGCGCTTGCTGCCATTCGTCAGGAACGGCGTTTTACGCCAAATGATGTCTTCCCCCTTGTTCGGAAATGGTCGAACACTCCAACTGCAGACTTCGTCTGTGTTCGCATAGAAAATGGGGTCAGGAAGTTTCTTCTCACAAGGCGAGCAGAAAAGCCTTGGGAAGGTGAGTGGTTTATCCCTGGTGGAAAAATCGCTCCAGGAATTCATCCGATTATTGGATGTCAGCAGAACTGCAAGCGCGAGCTTGGTTTTGTTCCTGATTCCGAAGTGATTCGATTCATTGACTGGTACCCCTTGCTCAATCCTGAAGATCAGCATGGCGGTGAGTCATATTTCACACAGATGACAATCTTCACAGTTACCATTTCTGAAGAAGTGGCGGCTGGTGTTGTTATTGATCACACAGCTAAGGAAATGCAATGGTTTGAAAATATCCAACAGGAATTTCCTGAACCTGTAAAGAACATTCTGATGATGGCAGGTTTCAACTGAATCCTGTTCTGAATTCAAGGGGTGCCAACTTTTGTTGGCACTCTTTTTCTTTTGTATCATCTGCACAATAGAGAGTGTTTACTTGAAAAAAAGTGACTTGAAGAATGATGCAATACGAGTATCTTTTTGTGACCCACTAATCACAATTTGTTTTGGTTCTGATGATGTTGCATACGGTACAGTGGCGCTGGCAGTACCACGCACAACAACTGGTTTACGTACAACTGAAGATGGTGCAGCAGGTGAGACTAGCGCAGGCTGTACTGTTTTAAGAGAAGTACTGACCGGTTCTTTTCCCTGATACATTCTTACAACTTCATCCATATTTGGAAATAATAATTTAATGATTGTACTTGAGGAAACAGTTGTACTTGCAAAACCCATTGCAAGTCCTGAGAAACGAGTTTTCCCTGCAGCAAGTAGTGTATTTTTTGGAAAGGAGAATGGTACTCCGTCAAATGAAAGTTTCCAATCAGATATATCGAGATCATACGCATTTGGATTTGTAATATCTATGTACGAACCATACTTGCCAATTTCTAAAGGTGAAAGACTTACCTCTGGAGAAACTACCTTCACAATCATTCTTGCAACCCCTCTAACTAGACCATTACTCCCTTCTACTTGAGCGATATACCTTCCTGGATAAAAATATCTATACACCGTAGAACTTCCTGTTTGTGAGCCACCATCTCCAAATGACCAAAGGTACGACATGTTACTAATTTGACTCCCTCCATGAGTAAGACTAAATACTGAAAATGATGATGGGGCACCAGCAGCAACTATTTTTTCAAAAGGAAGATAGAGCACAACATCTGACCCTGGTGGCACCATTTGTAAAAGTCCACCTTGATCTCCTGGCGGTGTAGATGTTGCTTCATCATCTGAGGAAGAATCTTTTTCATTTTCTTCCCCAGGAGTTGGTACACTTGTTGCAAAAGATCCGTCAACAAGTGCATAAGAGCTTCCTTCTTTTGCGGCTGTATATGAAGCAAGTGTATCTGTGGTTTGTCCTCCAAGCTTGATTTCAAGAGAGGTAACTCCGGTATTAACAAGGCTAATAGAACTTTTAAAAAGAGGCTTCGTGTAATTTGGGTAATCTTGTGTAAATTTTGTAACACCTCCAACAGTAGAACCAATAATGGCATACTCGCGCGGAGCAACAGTAACTCCACCAGATACTAACGATACAGGAAGAAATGTTCCTCCTTTGATTGATATGGCAAGACTTGAAAGATCAATACTTTCATCTGAATTGTTGTACACCTCTATCCATTCCCTTCCATAATCATCCCCTGCTGGGTTGGACATTATTTCATTAATAACGAGCGCCTGAGCACAGGTTATAGCGCTTATGGAAAGTAAAATAGTAGTGATGACTTTCATACAAAAGTAAATTTTAATCTTCTTCTAGTAATTTCCGAAGTATCTCTTCGGAAACTTCTTTTTGCATGACATCACGATCGGTTACAGCTTCTGTTTTTTTCGGAATATCTTCTTTTACGGTATTTGTTTGTTGGCTCTGTTCACTCATTGCTTTTGCAAGTGCATCCTTCAGCGACATTGCTGGCTTTTCATCAAATGTTGGTACTGCCATTTTTTTAAGTGGAGTTTCTTGTTTTTGTTTTCTTTCTGGAAATAGATTTTGATTTTTTGTTTGAGGAGGTTTATGAAAATTTTCTTCTATCTGACGATTTTTAAAATACACATCTTCGTCCTGAGCGTCTTCATTTTTGATCTCTTCTTTTTTTGGTTCAAAACGTTTTGGAGGAAGAGGTGTCTCATCGGTTATCTTTCGAATATTGAGTGTGCGCTCTTGTTTTTGAGCCACTCCCACACCAGCAGAACTAGTATGTGTTGTACGTTTTTGATCTGTTTGGAAACTTTTTGCTGGTGGAGTTTCGGTGTATGCTTTTTTAGTCTCAGTTTTAGGTGCAACTTCTTTATGGATAGGTTTATAAAATTCAGCAATTTCTTCTTCCGCAACGAATCTTGGTTTTGCATATGTTGTGCGTGTATATGCAATAACTGCTTGCTCATGAGAAATGGAGGGCTTTTGAATCGGCGGAAGCATATGTGCCGAAAATGGATTAGACCCAACCCCGTCAATCATAAGACGAAGATACACCTGATATGCAGAAAGATTTACAATATCATCCATTGTAAAGTATGGTGCAAACTCTTTTTCAAAAATTTCTGCGTCCGTTGCACCGACTCTAAATACAACCATCGTTCCTATGTTCCCAAAAACAGCAGCCTTCACTTCATCTTGCATCTGCTCAATGTACTGATGTGCAACAGTAAGTGCTAAATTATACTTACGAGCTTCTGAAAGAATTGAAGCAAATGATTCATTGGCAAAGTTCTGAAACTCATCCACATAAAAATAAAAAGGTGGAAGTTTTTCAAGTTCGTACGCCCCAACATCAGCTCGTGACATTGCTGCAAGATATATTTTGGTAATCAACAGTGACCCAAGAAGATTTGCATTCCCCTCTCCAACTTTTCCTTTTGAAAGGTTTACGATGAGAATTTTTTTCTCATCCATCAGTTTACGAATATCAAATGAGGTCTTTTGCTGGCCAATAATATTTCTGATGAGTGGGTTAGAGACGAATTGCCCAATCTTGTTTTGAATAGCGGGCGCCAAATCTTGCGCAGTCTTTTCAGTATAGTTCGCATACTCATTGACCCAGAAATCTTTCACCGTAGGGTCAGTAACATTTGAAACAATAAACTTTCTAAACTCTTTATCAAAAAGCATTCTGTTCACACCAAGAAGTGTTTGATTTTCATTTTCAAGAAGTGCAAGAATAATATTGTTAAGTACGTATTCCATACGTGCAGAAAACGTTCCTTTACCATCACCGTCAGTAAAGATTTTTTTAAATGCAGACATGAGACCGTTTGCAACCAGATACCGCTTATCTGGTGACACTTTCTCAAGCATATTTAGACCAATAGGATGCTCACCATCAAATGGTGCAAAATAGACAACGTCTTTTACTCGTGATTCAGGAATATAATGAAGAAGCTTTTCTGCCATTGAACCGTGAGGGTCAATAACACATACACCTTCACCATTATTGATATCTTGAATTGCTAGGTTTTCGAGAAGCGTAGACTTCCCCATACCAGTTTTCCCGATCACATAGGTGTGACGGGTTCGGTCTTTTGCTTTAATACCAAAAGGAAGTTCTTTGTTACGAAAATCAACTTTTCCGAGATACGTTACTTTCTGAGGATCTGACATAGCGTAAAGTATATCAAATAGAAGAAGTACCTGTTAGGGATTATGCGAAGATGTGCGGCACCTAACGTACGATACTTTTTATATATTCCGAAGTAGATGCTTGAATACCTTGTAGTGTAGTAGAAGAGATTTGAATCGTTGCTGTAGCATTACTATTTTCATGAGTAGTAGTTGCTGCACCTTTGACATTAACTACGAGCGGTTCTGGCGGCATAAAATCTGCAAATCCCCCATCATTGATCCAATATACAATATAGTAAGAAATTGCCAGTGCTAGAATAATAGGTCTCATGCATTCACTACGTGAGTACTAAGAGGCTTACTTTCAGTCTCTTGATGTTGCTCATTGTGAACCACTCGCTTACGAAGATCAAGCGTACTAATGAAAAGAAGAATTCCTGCAAGGATAAAAATAACGTCTTTAAAAAGCCCAGGGATAAAAATCCATGGCGAAAGAATAAGAAGCACTGCAACAGATCGTTTGATTCCAAGTGGTGACATATAAGGCCAGTTTACAGGTTTTGGAAAAGACTTTCAAGTTAAGGCTACAACCTTACTTTTTCTCTTCTATAATCACTACAAATTCCCCCCTCACCTTATCTTTGTTCGCTTTAAAATAAGCAAGGACTTCTACCGCACTACCCCGCACACACTCCTCATGCATCTTAGTAAGTTCACGAGTAATACAAACGGTTCGGTTTGACTCAAGTAATGAAGCAAGAGACTCGAGTGTCTTTTCAATTCTGTGTACTGACTCATAAAAAACAGAAGTCATATCGGATTCTTGGATCTTTTTAAAAATTGTTTCTCTCCCCTTCTTGTGTGGTAAAAACCCATAAAAGGTAAAATGTGCAGATGAAATTCCAGAAAGCGAAAGCGCAGTAGTGAGAGCTGACGCTCCAGGAAGTGATACAACCTGTACGTTAGGTAATTCCTCATAAATTTTTTGTACAAGTAAAACTCCAGGGTCAGAGATAGTTGGTGTCCCAGCGTCTGAAACAAGCGCAAGTGACCTACCTTCTGAAAGTAGTGTCATAATCTTCTCAATATTTTTGATACCGGTATTAGCATAAAAAACAGTTGTTGGCGTGTTGATGTCATATGCTTTAAACAATCTCTGCGTCACCGAAGTATCTTCACATAAGACAACATCTACTTCTTTAAGAATACGAATAGCTCGAAGTGTGATATCTTCGAGGTTGCCAATTGGTGTTGGAACAATATATAAAATTCCATTTTGTTCGTTCATAGAATTGATACTAGCAGATACTACGTACAAAAACAAAAGGCCGGCGCGTACGCGTCGGCCTTCATAGCAACAATCCTACAGCTTCATGCTGCAGAGATCGCTTCTTGATGCTGATCAAGAACATACCCTTCGCCATGGAAATAGACGATAGAGTGCACTGTTCTGGTTTCATCATTCTCATAGACAAGACCGTACCGTCCCCCTCCTTGAGAGGAGAGTAGGACAATCTTGCCTGTAAGCGTTTCGGTAATCCCTTCAGCCTGGACTTTTTTGCCATCGGAAGAAACTGCACAATGTGACTTTGGGTCCACACGCACAGAACTCCCTGAGACATGCCCAGCGATTATGGTAAGTATTTTGATCCCCATGTGATTAAAGAACTCCTCTTATAGTTTGTCTTGTACCATGTCTCCATGACGCAATGACTAGAAAATAAAACCGCGCAGCGACCTGCTGCGTGACTTTTTTATAATAACACGAAAGCTTGTATTATGCAATATAGTTACCCCTCAACATAGTTCACTTCCCGTTCTAGAATCTGCCCTGTTTTTTCTCTAATTATTCGAGTAATTTCATCTGAAAATGCGAGTAGTTCCTCTGCTTGTGCATTGCCATAATTTACGAGTACAAGAGGCTGATTTGGCCATGTACCTATATCCCCCACTCTTTTACCTTTAGCTTCTGCCACATGCTCTATAAGCCACGCTGCAGGGATTTTAAAGCCCCCCTGCACCTCAATAAGCGGGGTTTCTGGATGGGTAGTACGCAAGGCTTCGCCTTGCGTACCTGTGACCACAGGATTCTTAAAAAACGACCCTGTATTTGGGTATGTGCGATAATCTGGTAATTTGCTTTTTCTGGTGGCAATAACAAGCTCACGAATATCTTCTACGGAAAGATTTTCTTTTTCTTTAAGTGTATCGAGTGGTTTATATTCGAGTACTGGTTTTGGAATATATGCAAGCGCAAGTGTTACCGAAACAATAATGTAGCACCCTTTTTCTTGTTTAAACAATGAATCTCTATACCCAAAGTTACAAGCATCTTTTGATATTTCTACAACATCAAAAGTTGTCGTGTCGACAGCTTGTAGAGAAACAAGTGTATCGGCAAGTTCTGCGCCATATGCTCCAATATTTTGGATAGGTGCAGCGCCAACTGTTCCTGGAATATAAGAAAGGTTCTCTATGCCCCACAACTGTTTCTTAACGGAGAGTTGCACAATATCATCCCACACTTCTCCTGCATAGGCAGTTAGCAGAACTGTTTCTTCTTTTTCTTCATATGAAACACCTCGTATCCCCATTTGTATACAAAGAATATTTTCCATACGTTCTCCAAAAAAAGTGTTTGTCCCAAGACCCACAACATGTACTCGTAGTTTTTCTTGTTTTGCATACATCAAAACTTCTATAAGCTCTTTAAGAGTGCTGACACTTACTATCTTCCCTTCCCCTCCTATACGAATAGCAGAATAATTTTTAAGCGAAACAGTACGAATTTCCATATTACCTAAGAATAGCAAAACAAGAGATTGAAGTATACGGGGCGAAAACAGAAAAGCCCACCTTGCAGCAGACAATTCTGTACAATGTGGGCTTGTAAACGTCTATCACCAGAGTCCGGTCACAGGGACGGAGAGGCACTTCCCCTCCATCGCAACAGCAGGAAGTGGTCCACTGTAAGAGGCGCATGGGCCGTTGTAATAGTGGACAATACCACCAACTAACACCAACAACAGCAGAAGAAAGAGCGGTATACAGCACCAGATGATGAGCACAGTCTCAGCTCGGCTTGACATCTGCATTGGTGCCAATTCAACTGTCAAAAAAGGACTTATCATTTAGTCACCTCCTAGTTAGGATTATTTTATAATATCACTAAAAAAATAAAAGTCAATTTCTTCATACCCTCAACACCTTAGTACTCCCAGCTCGTCTTACTTGCTAAAAATGATACACATTTCTTTTTTAAAATTATCGGAACAGCAAAACAAGGAGGTACAGCACCTGAGAGGTTATATGTCCAGTTATGTATAACTGGACATAACTACGTAATACTTTATATATAGTTTATACTCAAGATATATTAAATTAAATAGTGCAATAACAATATGCCCGAAAAGTATCATACATATATAAGAAAAGGATGGATTGTTCTTCTTGCGTTTATTGTAGGAGCACCTCTTCTTTCTTGGAGTTATCATGCTCCTTTTAAAGAAGCATTTTCTTCAAGCTTTTTTGCTTTTAAGCTGTTAGGGCAATTGACTGGCATTGTTGGGGTACAGCTATTTGCATTTTCACTTATTCTCTCTGGTCGTTTACATAGTATAGAAAAACTCTTTGGAGGACTCGACAAACTCTATGTAATACACCACCGTGTTGGAGTTATTGCTTTTTCGTTCTTAGCCGCACATCCAATCATACTTGCATTTCAATACATTTCAAGTTCAGTTGAAGATGTAGCTAACTTCCTTTCGCCTTTTAGTGCAACTGGTCCTGTGCTTTTTGGAATGGCTTCAATTCTCCTTATGCTTATTCTTATCGGGCTTACTTTTTATGGTGTTATGTTTAACTACCCAAAACTTAAACTTGCTCATCGATTTTTAGGTGGCGCATTTTTCCTTGGTTTTCTTCATGTTTTATTTATTCCAAGCTCACTCAATAGTGATATCATACTCAAAACATTTCTTGTTGCGACATCAGCACTAGGTCTTACTATTTTTTGCTACAGAACACTCCTTGGGTCATGGCTTGTTCCTCGTCTTAGATATACAATTTCTAAGATTAATAATCTTGCTGGCGGTGTTACTGAAATTACACTTACTGCAAGTAGTACAAAGATACAGCATCTTCCTGGACAGTTTGGGATGCTTGCCTTTACTCACTCCCCGACCGTTCCCAATGAAGAACATCCTTTCACTATCAGTTCACCAGGAAATACAGACGAGCTACGTTTTTCCATAAAAGGTCTTGGCGACTATACGAAACTACTTCCCAACTTACTTCTTGGAGACACAGCTTTAGTAGAAGGTCCTTTTGGAGAGTTTTCTTATGTCTATGGAAAAGAAAAGCAGACATGGGTTGCTGGTGGTATTGGCATAACCCCTTTTGTGAGTATGGCAGAACACATGCTTACACTCGACACACTCCCTTACACGGTTGATCTTTTTTATTCTGTGCGCACAGAAGCTGATGGAACATACAAAGAACTCTTTGCAGCACTTGCAGCAAAACACCCATCATTTGTTTTTCACTTCATGCCTAGCGATACAAAGGGTTACATTACGGGAGAATTACTTCTTCATGAAACCAGAGATTTACACCTAAGTGATATTTTTGTATGTGGACCTCCTCCACTTATGGCCGCACTTAACAGTCAACTACTAGAAATTAATGTGCCTAAAAAATCTATCCGTATGGAGCGTTTTGCGTTATTAAAATAATATGACAATGAAAATTTTTTTTACCATAAGTGTTTCTATCTTTACACTTTTACTTACTTTTATTTTTATTACAGGGTCTATAAGCAAGCACAATAGACTCTCAAAAGAAGTACGGCAAAAAGAAGAACAGCTTATCGCAATGAAGATGACTCTAGATGCTGCACATACTCAAATAGAACAATTACAACAAGAAAATGAAAGTTTGAAAGGAAATACTGCCGAAGAAGATTCTGAGGAAGAAGATACTTCTAAGACACCTACATCTCCAGTCACAGTAACAACTCCTACTCCTTCAAAAACTATTCTTACAAAAACATTAGTGGCACAGCACTCCTCTCCATCTGATTGTTGGATTATTGTTGCTGATAAAGTGTATTCGGTTGCTGGGTATATTTCTATGCACCCTGGGGGACGTACAGCTATTACTAGTCAGTGTGGAAAAGACGCGACTAATGCATTTACTTCTCGTGGTGGAACAGGTAAACATTCTTCATCTGCTTGGTCATTGCTTAACACATTTCTTGTAGGGACTCTTGGGGATACTCTGTAAGAGATGCTTCAGTTTTAACAGGAACATAATATATATTCTTGATCACGCACAGGCACATTGCTGTGCGCGAACCAAGATTTGGTCACCTCGTCTCGTTGTATGAATACATACAACAGGAGACTCCTCGACCCCTATTCGAACCTTGTCAAAAGCCAAGCAGTTGGCTTTCTGTTCGCGCACAGCAATACAAAAGCACCTCAATTGAGGTGCTTTTGTATTCCTGTGCGCGAACCAAGATTCGAACTTGGGACCGCTCGAGTATCAGTCGAGTGCTCTACCAGCTGAGCTATTCGCGCATTTGTTATATTTTTAACCTACTAACCGTGCGCACGTTTGAACAATCTACCAGCTTGCATCCTTTGCTTACTAGCTCCGGACATCTTCGTGGCCGAGCCACTCAAGCTATTCACGCATTCGATTTTAATCCGTTAAAATCGCGTCAAAACGAGCACATTTCGACGTAAATATATTTTATGGTCGAAAACTTTTAACGTACGTATTTACTAAACACGTAGCTAGAATACTACCATAAAATCAACAATAAGAAAAGCTAGGAGCGTCAGCCCCTAGCCTGGTACCCACACCCCCTTCAGGGAATCTTGGGCATGAAATGCGGACCCCACCATGGCGAGGTCAGTGCAGCAAAGACGAGCATCGCAATGATCGCAAGGAGTAATTTGTCCTCCTTCCAACTCGGATCGAACTTCTGTTCGACCGAAATGTTCTCTCCGGTTGCTTCTTCGGTCTGGCGCAAAACGTATTCACGCAAACGATTGGGCTCGGATTGAGTTGCCATTGTCTTGAGCGCAAAATGCGCGTAGTTGGAACTATATTATTATATCATAATAATATTAAAAGTCAATGATTGCAAAGTCCCTTATTTTACTGTAGAAATAAGATCTTGGTTCATTTGTTAAAAAATCTGTTCTAAAAAGGATGCGCTCATGGCACAAAAACCAAAAAAAACCACCACCCTTTCACCTGCTCGTAAAATGGTCCTAAGGCAGGAAGAATGGTTCGTCGAATACCACAATACAGACACAAGAAATGCGATTGCTCAAGGTCTAGGACTTGTAGATAGTGCCGGTGAAGAAATATTCTACGACGGAAATACCCACCATGGATTTCAGGTTTCCTTTGATCAAGTTCTCTTCCTTGTACGAAATCGTCCAAACGGAGTCTTCAAGTTCACCGCCTACCATAGACCAAAAGGCACAAAGACTTGGGCAATTTGGCGAGAACATCAAAAGACTGGAGGAGAGCACATCAAAGCAATCCTCCGAAAGGGAATAATAACCAAAGGAGCAATCTAGGTCATTTCTGAGGACAGCAAAAGTCGGACGCATTATGTGTCTGGCTTTTTTTATTTGCATACACAATACAAAAAATACCCATTGAGGGCTTTTGTATTTTCGCTTGATCTGCATATACTTAGCAACATTCTGCGAATCCTGTATTCAGGACTATTACATTACACAAACTGTGATTTTATAATCTTTCTTTTGTCACACTCTAGCTCTTGCGAGACTTTTGCATACGTTTCGCTGTAGCGCGAACAGTGTTAAAGGATCACTGTTAAGTCCTTATCTAAAACTTAAATAACCGACAAGAATCATACACCCTATTAAATAGGTATGTTGATCGATTTCACATTGAATTAATCCACGACCAGCTTCCGCTAGCCGTGCCTTGTTACGACTTACTCCCTGTCACCGAATTCACCTTAGTCCTAGACAAGCTAAGCCTTTGGGTGCCCCCGGCTCCCTTGAGTTGACGGGCAGTGAGTACAAGACCTGAGAACGTATTCACCGCGGTTT
>JACCDG010024407.1_pt1 | contig 50526 bp, 55 predicted proteins | sample 7442471 | NCBI WGS metagenome assembly JACCDG01 (sample SAMN15323444, study PRJNA562643) | freshwater metagenome | isolation source: river surface water | place: USA:Blue River Watershed | collected 2017-08-17 | reverse complement strand
TCTGGCGGCTATCTCCCAGTCTGCCTTGATTTGCGAAAGACGACTCTCGTAATCCGCATGAATCTGGCGGATGGTAGTCTCATCCGCAACAGCAGGGAAGGAGAGGCCGACTAAGACGGCGATGGCAATTAGACTCCGAAAGAACATTGTGAACTCCTGTTGTTCGTTGCTTGCACACAATACGACTAATATACCGCTGTGTCAATACATTTCTATATAAAGTAAAAGGCCCGCGAACTCGTCGCAGGCCCTTCCTCTTAAAACGTCACCGGCTCTCTTCTGTTTGAATTGATGATGTCGATGCAGAGCACTATCTTCGGTAACGGACGTGGCTCATGTTCTGGTCCACCCCAACCGCTAGGATCAGGTCCTTTAATGACGTCGCCATCTTCGCATTCATAATCACACACCTCAAGCTCAATGCCTGCAAACGCACCTTTCGTGGTTGAGACCACGATTTCCGTTTCGCCATCAAGCCCAAGGGCAGTGATTGCTTGGAGCAAATCTTTGATTTTCATGGGAACCCCGCTTTTTCCTCAGCCGTATAGTACATGCCCCAGATTGTCTGTCCAGTCTTGGTATACTACGAGTATGACCAAGACTGAGCTTACGACTATTATCACGAGTATTCAAAAGCGTCGGGTACAGTATCAGCAACGTCTGAACGAACTCCACCGTCTTATTCGCGAAATCGAAGGAGACACGGTATTTAAGGAACAAGCCTTTCATGAGTACCAAGCTCTTTTAACAGAGGCAACCACTGTCCATTTTGACTACACGAAGCACCTCCGCCACTACTATCCAATTGTAAAGCTCGCAAAAGACTGTCTCACCACCGATAAGGTCATCTCAGACACCCTCGCCACACTCCTCAATGAGCACTACACGATGATTATGTCGTTTACTGAGACACACATGCGTGATGTGGAGGAATACACCGCCCTCCTTGCTGAAGGCTATGAGCTTCAGCTCGAACAGCTCTAAACCCTGCACACCACGACGTTTCTCCCTACTATGACACCCACCACCATCACGCTCCTCATACTGCTTGTTGTGAATATGGTCACATTCATGGTGGTTGCACACGACAAACACAAAGCAATGAAGCGTGGTGAGGTAGAGCGTACACCTGAAGGTCTCATATTCTTTTCGGCCGCTGCCTTCGGAGCCCTTGGTGCTTACCTCGCGATGATTATCTTCCGCCACAAGACCCGGAAGTGGTATTTTCAGATTGGGATACCGCTCCTCATCATCCAGAATATCGCCACCCTCTATTGTCTCGCGCTCCTCTGGCCGAGTGTGAGTCTTTATTTCTCATAATCATATCTCTATGAAAAAACTATCACGCACCGAACAAGCAACGCTCAAGAACCTCAAGCAGCAGCTCACTACCCTCGAATCAAACCTTCTGACCGCGAAGCGTAAAGAAGGTATCGACGACAACCTCACCATCAAGGTAAAGAAGAATAAAGCCAACTACAGCAAAACGAAGCGCAACGGTGCCAAGGATACCGTCGAGGGGACATTCTTCATCCTCCTCACCATCACCGCGAAGGCCAATACCATCTACGTGCCAATCTCTATGGCCTCCGGCAAGAAGCAGGCTGGCTTCATGTACCAGATAGAGGGGACAGACACCGGCGCTATCGGGCGAGCGAGTGTCGATAGCCGAGGCGAGGGGGTGAAGGAGGTGACTGTCGGCACCATTGTCTATGCCATGATCCCACCAAAGATGACAGCTGAATTCAGGATAAATGTCACCATCGGTGGCCGGGTCGGCCAGACGTACAACATTGTCATCAACCGTATCAACTACAAGCTCAGTCTCGACGACACCCGCTACCAGCAGTACTTGAAGCCAATTGTGTCTGATAGTGTGAAGTTTAGCTAATCTTCTCATTCCACTACGACAGTGGTACTATGGAAATATGGATTCAAATGACAGACTAACAATTCTAAGTGAGAGAATAAAGACTTTTTGTTCTGAGCGTGAGTGGTCACAATTCCATGACCCAAAAAATCTAGCTATCTCTCTACAACTTGAAGCATCTGAAGTGTTAGAGCTGTTCCAGTGGACAAAAGATAATCAAGTAAAGTCTGGTAAAGAAGCAAGTATCTCAGAGGAGGTTGCAGACGTTTTTTACTGGTTATTAATGCTTGCTAACCACTATAATATTGATTTAGTAGAAGCATTAAACTCTAAGATGGATATAAATGAAATTAAGTATCCAGTCAATAAGTCTAAAGGAGTTTCAACAAAATATACTGACCTATGATTGTTTATGAAGCTACGGCTGCAAAGTTTATAGAAGATGTTGATTCAAACAACATAATTTCCGAAATTGAGAAAGCATTTCGAAGTAAGCTAGGTCGTGGAATACCACCAAGTGAAATCTCTGCCTACTCAAACTCTTTACCGCACATGGAAAGAGTAGTGAGAAGATCAGGTGTACCTTCTGATTGTGGTATTCTAATAGAATATAAAATTCCTCTTACTAACTTCAGAATTGATTTTGTTATATCAGGTGAAGACGACAATGGAAACAAAAATTTCGTAATTGTTGAGTTAAAACAGTGGCAGAAAGCTGACATTGCAGAGGGTGATGGATTAGTAGAGGCGTTTACCGGCAATGCTTTAAGAACGGTGACACATCCTAGTTACCAAGCATCACGTTATAAAGATTATATATGTGATTTTAATGAAGTGTTTTATACAGGTTCTGTAAAAGCATACTCGTGTGCTTACCTACATAACTATGAAGAAAAGAGAGTTGAACCACTTTTAGATTCACGCTATAGCAAAGTTACCGAAGAGACACCTATTTATTTCAGAGACGATCAATCAAAACTCCAGGAGTTTATAAAGAAGTATGTTAAACAGGGTAAAGGAATGGATATCCTTTACCATGTAAATAATGGGAGGATTAAACCTTCAAAAAAACTTATTGACCATGTCTCAAGCATGTTTGAAGGTAACAGCAATTACATTCTTTTAGATGAACAAAAGGTAGCATTCGAAACAGCTAGAAAGATTGCAAATCAGCAATTAAAGAACGTTGTTATCATAAAGGGTGGTCCTGGTACAGGGAAGTCTGTTATATCAGTTAATCTTGTCAGCGCACTACTAAAAGATAACTTAAATGCGATTTTCGTAGCGCCAAACTCGTCGTTTAGAAATGCCTTGGTGAAGCGGCTTACTCAAAACCATCCAAGGCAACGTATAAACAATATATTCAAAGGCTCGGCTTCGTTTTATGACACCGCAGAAAACGAATTCGACGTGCTCGTCGTAGACGAAGCGCATCGGCTAAAAGCAAAGGGTGCATTTATGTACAAAGGTGTTAACCAAGTACTAGATGTTATTAAATCTGCACAGACTTCAATCTTCTTCATAGATGACAATCAGGCAGTAAGACCAGAAGATATAGGTTCTGTAGAGTCAATTAAGAAAATTGCTGAGTCTCTTGATGTAAATGTTACTGAGTTAGAGCTTTCGGCACAATTTCGCTGTGCGGGAGCTGATGGCTATCTTAACTGGCTTGATGATGTCTTACAAATTAGGGAAACAGCTAATTACGATGGTTGGGACAAAAAGAGTTTTGATTTTAGGATATGTGAAAATCCTAATGAACTTCGTGATGAAATAAATAGGAAGTCAGAAGAAGGTTTCAATAGTCGCATTTTAGCTGGTTACGCTTGGGACTGGACTCCAGCCGGAAGAGGTAATGAAAATGCAGAAGTTAATGACATTTGCATTCCTGAGTTTGATTTTAAAATGCCTTGGAACTCAAGACGAGTGGGTACAACCTGGGCCATAGAAGATGCTGGTAAAAATCAAATTGGTTGTATTCATACATCGCAAGGCTTAGAGTTTGATTATGTAGGAGTGATTGTCGGTCTCGACCTGCAATATGATCAACAGTTATCAATGTATTTAACCAAGCATGAACAATATAAAGATAAGCTTGGTAAGAAAGGCTTAAGAGATAAACCGGAAGAACTTAATAAACTTGTTCGAAATATATATAAAGTGTTAATGTCTCGTGGAATGAAAGGTTGTTATGTGTATTTCATGGATAAAGAAGTAGAAAATTACTTTAAATCTAGATTAGGAACTGTAAAAGATGTGTAAAAGCAGTTGCAAGTCCGCTCATTATGATCAATGATCAGGAATGACTAAAGTAAAATATTTACGACACCAGTGTCAGCACTGTGGGTCAGAATCGAAACTTTTAGAAACAATTATTGATGATGAATTTATTTGGGATGATACATCTAAACAGTATCAACCACACCAATATACGGACTGTTTTGAGCATACTGGTAAAGAGCGTTGTGCTAGATGTCAGCAAGACTGGACTGGGGTATGAATCAACGAATATATTGTTGTAAATGTAAGCTGAAGCTTGAGTATATTGTTTTACGTCAGGTTGAAGAAGTGTTTTATAAGTATGACATAGTTACTAATCAGCTCAGTGATTATCACGGAGACGGCTCAGTTATTACGAGTGATTACAAGTGTCCATTTTGCAACACATCACAAACGCTAGATTAGTGTTAATCATCGAGAAATCACTTTACAACCCCTCAATCCTTCGGTACTGTTCACGCTAGAGTGTGAGGAAGGGGAGGGTCAGATGACAAACACACAGGCTGAAGTCGAGGCTATCGACGATGAGATACTCAAACGGTATGCCGGGTATGGGCGTCTCATGGGGTGGAGTGTCGGGTATTATGACCGGACACTGATGCTCGATGTCCCTGGCAATAGTGGGGCAGTGCGACTGCAGGTGTTCACGAAACCGAATGCGGAGCTCGTTTGTCACCAGGTCGACCTGCTCGTAATCGATATGAGACGTGTGACGATTCTCCTTCAGTTCATGAACTGCTGGAATGATCATACGTGGTTCGGTAACCTGGTGTTTAATCCGGACACTGGGTATGTCTCGTGGCGGTATGGTCTCGCCATTAACCAGCGGTATGGTGTCACCGATGGGCAGGTGTCCAAGATCGCCTACACGGCCACAGAAGCGGTGGTCTCAGCGATGCCAGCGCTCTATCTCATTCGTGACACCGAGTGTGACCTTGAGACCATTCTGATTCAGATGGCACGTCAGGATGGACATCTCGTGAACTGAAAGACGACCGCGGTGGCGACACCGCGGTTTTTCTCTGCCTCGTGTCGTGGTACGATATCGCGTATTATGGAAATTGAATTTGAGGCGTTGCACCTCCTCTCGCTCGCGTTTGTAGCGGTGGTTATCATACTCGCTGATAGTGACGGGGTGGCGTATCTCCGTGGGAAGAAGGAGACGCTCAAGGCTGGGAAGGTGCGCCTCCTTCATAATCTCGCATGGGTCGGGCTCGGGCTCATGGCAGTGACCGGTATTGGGCTTATTGCTGAACACCCTGATGTTGTCACCGAAAGTGCCTTTATGGTCAAGATGCTCATGGTGCTCGCACTCTTTGTGAACGGCTTTGTCATCGGGCAACTGGCGAAGCTCTCGACCGCGACACCGTTTAGACTCCTTTCACCCCGCCAGAAGATGATGATCCTCGCCTCTGGGGCAGTATCCATCTCCTGCTGGATAGGAGCTGCCATGATTGGCTTTCTCATTTAGTACCAGGAGCGTGATTGCAATTGGGTCACAGGAAGCGCATACTTCTCAGTGACGGCAGGGTGAGGGTGCATTCAACTGTCCCCACCACACTTGCAGGCAGTCTCGCTTTGCCGTCACCGAGGAGACATCCTTTTCATCAAACTTGCTCCGTCATGTACGGAGCTTCTTTTTTATCAACTTGCAGGGTAGGTGAGTGCATGTTACGTTTATAGTCCTGATAGCAGTCGCGAACGACACCTCCTCCCCGGAGATGCTTGGCCGCAGCGTTTGTGATTGTTATCAGGACCTTGACCTGAGTACTTAAACCCGAGCCATAGGCGAGGGTTTCTTTTTATATATTGCTGACACATCGAAAAAATGGTACTGTAACAGTGATGGTAGGGGTGTATACCCCCCTTAGACTGTCCGACTCAATCACTCCTACCAGACACTGCTCTGAAACTGCCTCAACCTGACCCCGCCCACAAGGTGGGGTCTTTTTTATGGTATAGTCGCAGTATGAGGCGACTCGTAGCGTATATCTCTCACCTCGCAGACCCAAATCCGTATCATGCAAATGAATGGGCGTATTACCGCTTGCCGGCACTGGTCATCGTGATTGATGTAGTACTGTCAATTGGGTTGGCGGTTGTGTTTAGTGTGACCGATACAATCGAACCAGTCGAGCCGATCGGGGTACCGATTCTCTCGCTCTGGTTTATTCCGTTTCTTCTCCTTGTATCAACGATTGAAGAGCTCTTATTCCGGATTATACCGCTCTCTATCGCCATGAGTGCGAGTGAACGAAAGATTATGCATGTGCTTACCGCACTCATCGCCGCCATGCTCTTTGGCTACGTGCATGGTGGGTGGGCGAATGTGCCCCTCCAGGGGATTGGTGGCTTTCTCTATGGACTCCTCTTTATCCGCTACGCGCGGGGTGGCGAAGCCTTCTTAGAGGCAAGTATCGTCGTGATAATGATGCATACGGCCTTTAATGGATTGATTGGGATGATTGCGCTCCTCGGTGGTGAGACCATGTTTTAAGTAGATTGTGCAGTCTTTTATCAGGCAGTCTTCTTTGGTAAGCTAGGAAGCCTGTGAAGCGTATTCTATTGAGTCTTGTTGCTATTGGTATCGTGATTAGCGCGGTTGTTGTCGTGCGTGGTGTGCCAAGTGCCATGACACTCCCGTTTAGTGCCACTGAGGAGGATTTTGATAATGAACCAGTTGAACTCCTTGATGCGGAGACGATACGCGTCGGGCAGGGTGGGTGGTATACCATCGCGGAGCTGGCCTCCTATAAGCGGCCAGAAGGCCCACTCCGGGTCGGGGTACAGATTGGACACCTTGATAACGATAAGGTACCAGAAGAATTGAAGGCACTCACAGCGAATACCGGCGCAAGCTTCGGTACGGTAACTGAGCGCGAGCTCATGAAGCAAATTGGCGAGAAGGTACGGGTTGAACTTGAGGCGCGTGGTGTAGTGGTGGATGTCCTCCCAGCGACGGTACCGCCGAAGTATGAGGCTGACGCCTTCATTGCGCTCCATGCTGATGGTAACCAGAATCGTCGGGCACGCGGTTTTAAGATTGCAGGACCTCGTCGGGATTATTCTGGCCTCTCTGAGCGTCTAGTCTCGAGTCTCACCACCGCCTACGCCTCGACCACGAAGCTCCCGTTTGATGACACCATTACCCGTCGAATGACGGCGTACTACGCCTTTAACTGGCCACGCTATGAGCACGCGATACACCCGTTCACCCCAGCCGCGATAGTAGAGACAGGGTACGTCACCAACGCCGTTGATAGAGCCTTCCTCATTAACCAGCAAGATGTCATCGCCACGGCGATTGCGGACGGCGTTATGGACTTCCTTGCAACAGAACGAACACCAAATCCACCAGCCGGCTCCCTTGAGATACCAAGCATGCCACTCTCAGGCACCGTTGTCTGTGCACCAATCCGCGCTGACCGTGGTGGTACCACCACACCAGAATGTGTCCCGGGCCTTAAGACCAGTGACGGTACCCACTACCTCCTTGAGCCAAAGGAGCGAATAGCGACCACCTCACTACCGTTTACCACGACGGTACGTGGGCGCTACGTACCAGCCAACACACTCCCGAACTACTTCTGGTTCCCATATGAGGTACGTGGCTTCATCATGGAGAGCGAGATTGCGACGGTTACCGTTGCACCTTTATAGTATCGAGGCAAGAGAAAAGGCGCCTGGTGGGCGCCTTTACTTTAACATTGCTCTGCGTCTGCATGTTTGATAATCAGCAACATACCGTCTTGGTGACGCACCCGCCAGAAGTTCCTACCCCAAAAGGGGAACTCACTATTGCCGGGTACAATAAGCGGAGACACTTTCTCTTTTGTCAGAATACGCCGATTCTCGAGCATGAAGGCTTCGACTCGGTGCAGATCTTTAGATGGTACACTCGATATTGACCAAGCAGAACCGAACCAAAGAAAGCAGCGTATGAAAAACTTCCGATTAGCCGGTGTACCCGGACGGTAGAGACACTCCTCAAGACGCGATATGAGACGGTCTTCTTGTCGATCGCTCTCACAGTTAACGATATGGATCAGTTTCTGGTCCTCAAAGAACAACCTCGATGAGAGCGGATCTTCCGTGGTAATGTTCGTGCTTGCTTGTCCGACATAGACGATGTTGTTGTCGACTATCGGCATCTTGACGTTCATGGTAAACCCCCTTTGTTTTCCGTCGTGATTATGCCAGCAAATAGCATAAGTGCAAGGAATCCACGACCTCAGAAGAGAGTGATGCAGTCATATTAGACAAAAGTGCTACTATACATGAATGGATACCACTGAACCACACGAAGCTCAGCCAACTACGATTTCTAACAATCGCTATGAATCGCTCAATCGTGTCACCACGCTTTCGAAGTACCTTGCGCTCACACTGTTTGTAGCATTACCGTTTATTGGTGGGTATGTCGGGTATCAGCTCTCTGCATCGACACATGTCTCGATGCTGTATGAGTCTCCAAGCAACGTTGTGGTGCCTGTGGAGATATCGACACCAACTACAGCCGTCTCTTCTGATGCATATACTTCGTGGTCGCTCCAGCAGTCATTCCAGATACCATTGTCTGGTGACACTTCTCTGATTGGAACGCTGCAGTTTGGTGCGATGGGAAGTGTCGGTGAAGCAATGATTGATGCCCCATTGTCTGCTATTAAAGTCGATGCTGCTGCCAGAACAATACATGCCGATGAAGGAGGTATTCCGCTCCTCACCGTGCATGAGTATTCAGGTAGCACTACCATGCGAGATTTCATAGCTACACTTATCTTGCCTATTATGACCATGTCTGAAAGCTGTACCATGGAAACGGTCACCACTAAGGAAGGGAACATTTACTACAGTTTTGTCGGAACACTAGAAGATAATGCTTGTCCGGAACGTATGCAGTTTGTGCAACTAAACAACTATGTAGCGGTTATATGGTACACCCCAGTTGATCCAGAATCTGCTCGCATTGACGCCACTAGCCTGCGCCTCACATCACCGACCCTACTGCAATAGTATGTCTATAAACGCGTACCTTAGTTGTTGCATATCTCTGTAATACGTGGTTTTATACAGAGGCGGAGGCTACTTGCCGCACTCGTTACTAACACTAGTACACCAGTGAATTTGGTACGTAGCCTCCGTAAGTTTGTTCTTTACGGAGGTATATAAAAATGAAAACAAACATTTCAATTGTTCTTTTTATTGATAAGTACGGTGTGGTACACACCACAAGGCAGGGCTGCATACAGGCAAACATGCAGTAATCACGCGGGGTAACCCGCCTGATAGGGCGCTCGGGAATGAAACCACCGAGCGCCTTTTCATATGCTTGAAATATCAAAAATATGTGGTCTCGGTGCATTCGAGAAAGTGACGAAAATGGGTGTATCCTGATACCGACATGACGGTCTGTCAAAGGTGTGGTATGGGTGATCGGTGCGATAATAGTATTATTTTAAGCCATATTTTGAGTATCCGGTAATCATGTGCTTTGGCTTTGTCAACTTGCCGGCCAGAACGGTGGTGGTAGTATGTGCATATGGAAAGCATCTTTAATCGTCATACTGATCTCGCGACCGGTATCAAAAATCACCTTCAGACACTGCGTCGGGAGGAACAGCGATTACAGGTTCGATTGCTCGCGGTCGACCGCTGCCAGCGTGTCATTAAGACCCTCCAACTTGATGCCGATGGGGCAGAGGAAGGGGAGGATGAGTTCAGCGAAGCGCTCGCGAACGTCGAGGCCATCAAGTACGACCTCACGACCTACCTCCGTCAGCTTCGTGACCGGATTGTGCATATTGAGCGTGGTGTCTCACAGATATACAGTCTCGAGCAGAATCCGAGTGCACAGACGTTTGCCCTCTATATTGAGGAAGATGCCCGCCTCTGCGCGCGCGATGTCCTCGTTGCACGCGAAGGCTACGATGAACTCATCGAGAACATCCAAGCCCTCAGTCACCTCCGCGACCAGTAACGAAAATGCCCCGATGTGGGGTATTTTTTGATTCGGTTATCATAGTATTGAATAGTAGATATTTTTATGGTATAGTAGGAATACATGAACAAATTCCAACCAGGCGGTTTGCGTAATCGCCGTGATGATATAGGCGGACGACCACGTGGCGATATCAATAGTTACGCCCCGAAGAGTCGCCAAGGAGGCGGTAAGCCAGGCTTTAAGAAGAGCTTTGGCGACCGTGGGAGTAAGCCATTTGGCCGAAATGAGCGCGATCGTGACACTCGACCACCAATGAAGTCGTATGATGCGATTTGTACCAGTTGTGGTGCCAAGTGTGATGTACCATTCCGCCCAGACGGCACGAAGCCAGTACTCTGTCGGGATTGCTTTAGTAAGAAGAATGCGAGCGCAACCAACATGGCCGGGCACCCAGAGCGATTCACTCGTACTGAGCGTCAAGGCCACTCTCGTGACACGTCATACGGCGAGAAGCACGCGCCAGCCGGTGTCTCAAAAGAGCAATACGACCTCCTCGTTGCCCAGCTCACCACGCTAGAGGCGAAGGTGTCACAGATTCTCGAGCTCGTCCTTGCTTCAGAAAAACTTGTGACTAATCTGCCTGAACTGACCGTCGAGGCGCCTGCGGTAGCTAAAAAGAAGACAGCTGCCAAAAAGGCTCCTGCTAAGAAAGCAGCTCCGAAGAAGGTGGCAGTAAAGAAAGTAACAAAGAAGGCGACAAAAAAGACAAAGTAACAACCAAAATGAACGACACACCCGGCAAAGACTATGTCTTTGCCGGGTGTGTCTGTACGTAGCGGAATAGTATGTTATAGTTTTGCCGGACTGAACGAGGGGGTCTAAATGACAACAGATGTGCATGAACAGGACAGTGTGTTGCAGTCGCTCTATGGAAACAACCTGAGGCGAGTACCCATCGCACGAGCTACAAGTTTGGCAGCGTACGAACTGGTAGACACTGATATTCGTGTCATTCTCCGACACGATCCTGAGTACCCGATACCGGTACTGGTAATGATTCATCAGGGTGGTCTCGAACGAAAGGACATGTGTCGTTGGCGCAAACCGAATCTTGGTGCCGCAGAAGAAGAGTTTCGTGGGTGGCCAACGCACTTTCTTTGGCTCCATAGTCGTGTAGGTGAACCGACACGACTGTTTATCATTGAGGTGGTTAGAGAGGGTTCAATTCCAAAACTGAGAGAAATCAAAGAGCTCGATGATAAGCGTCCAAAAGAATTCATCTGGTTCTATTCTCATATACAGGCGAGATTGCTTGAATACAACTGGGTGCGCTGACGCCTTAGGGCCCCGACACGTGCGGGGCTTTTTCTTGTCTGCTATACTCGGCGCAATTGCATATGGTAAACCTTGATGATTATCACTACGTATTGCCACCAGAATTGATTGCCCATGAGCCAGCCTCACCACGTGAGTCGGCCAAGCTCTTGGTCTACCACACCGCAACTGATACCATCGAGCACCGGCACATTTACGACCTACCGTCGCTCATCGCTAGAGTGCACCTTGTCACCAATGACACGACTGTCCTTCCAGCACGGGTACAGGGCATACACGAGGATGGTACTGCGATAGAACTCCTAATCCTCGTTGACCAGGGTGTTGGTGAGGACGGTACCGTACCAGCGCTTGTTAATCGTGGAGTAAAAGTCGGAGAGAAAGTACGTGTTGGCACCCTCACCTTTATTGTCTTAGATAATCGCGAAAAGGCGATGCGAATGAGTGTTCAAGAAGGGAAGGAGGCACTACTCTCTTACTTGACCCAGTACGGTGAGACACCACTACCGCCGTATATAGATAGTCAGGCGAGCGAAGCGACAAAGCGACTCCAGTATCAAACAGTCTTCGCCGAAGGAGAAGCCTCGGTTGCTGCGCCAACGGCATCACTCCACTTCACCAATGACTTGCTCACAAAGCTCACTGCTGCTGGCGTCACAATTTCGCCAGTAACACTCCAGGTCGGACTTGGCACCTTTGCGCCAATATTCCCAGAACACTTTGCAAGTGGCAAACTTCACGAAGAACACTATTTTGTGAGTGAAGCGAGTGCCAAGGCGATACAAACGAGTAAAGTAAGTGGACGCAAGGTACTTGCAGTCGGTACGACGATGGTACGCACACTCGAGAGTGCGAAGGTAAGTGTTATGGCTGGCCAGGGCAGTTATGGCACGACCGACCTCTTCATCTACCCACCATACACCTTCACGGTACCAGATATGCTCATGACGAACTTCCATGTCCCACGGTCAAGTCTTATGTGTCTTGTTGAAGCATTCATAGCACACAAGGGAAGTAGTCGGCGACTGGTCAGTATCTATGAGGAGGCAATATACAAACACTACCGCTTCTACTCCTTTGGTGACGCGATGCTGATTATGTAAAAAGACCCGGTGTTTAAGACCGGGCCTTTTCTCTATTCACCCCAACCATCAGACTGGAGATGCGGCGTGATGACACCACCGACAAGCCAAACGTACCCAGTATGTGGTGCTCGTATGAGTCGAGCAGTACGATCATCGAGCAGTACGAGAAGAGAGCCACCAGAACGTCGCATGACAACCGAGAGCGTGATGGTATGAGGTGGGAAAGACACAACACCACCATGTTCAACGAATGTAGACAGTCGAAATTCAGGGTACGTATCACCAAGAACAGTTGCCTCGTCACCATATTGCATGTGAGGTCCTCCGGAACATTTACCCTAAGTGTACGCCTCATCCCTTAACCTGTATATGGCGCACCTTGCCAGGGTGGGTATACGTGATAGAATCGTCGTCACCGGGCCTTTAGCTCATTTGGTAGAGCGCTTCCATGGCATGGAAGAGGTGAGGGGTTCGATTCCCCTAAGGTCCACATTAGCAGAGTTGCAGGTAGCAAACTGCTCTAGAAGCCTTGTTTTACTTAGTGTTTTTGCGGTTCGATAACCTTCGTTTCGACTGAAGCTCAGCTTGCCATCAAATACAAGGTAAAACGCTAAATGTTTTTCTTGCAATGGTAAAGAAACCCATGTTTTAAAGGGTTCTTTCAGCATTTGCTGACACTTATTGAGTGCGGTTCGATAAGGTATTGAAGTATCGGGCTTAATCGCTAGTTTCTGCTCAAGTATCTTTTGCTGTTTTGCCATCTCCTCAATTTGTTGTTCGTACTCTTGTCTCACCAAATCACTCTTTGATGATGCAGAAGCAAGAATCATCTTTTTGATTTCTCGTTTTAGTTCATCATGCTTGTTCTGCATTACTTGGCGCTGCCATTCAAATGCCTTACTCTCATCACTCCAGACAGCATCAAAGACCGCAGTAACTACCGCACCTAACTCTTCTGAAGGTTTATTGTCTTCGAGTGCATTTTTGAACTCTTCATGAACCAAAGCAGCTGAGTGTGACTTGCGATACAATGAACACCCTCTTGTTTGGCAAAAGTAGTAATGAAATTTATTGCCGTTACTCTTGATTGTTGGAGAGCCGCTTAAGTGTCCACCACATTCGCTACATACCAGTAAGCCTCGCAAAGGGTAATCTTTTGAATTGTCCTGACGAAGCGTTTTAGGTCCTTCCTGTGCAGTTAATCGACTCTGAATCGCTTCAAACATCTCAACACTAATGATTGCTTTGTGTTGCCCCTTGCGGCGAGATACTTCCCACTGCGGAAACTCAATGAAGCCAGCGTAAAACGGGTCACGCAATAAATCATGCACATCACTTAGGCACTTATCCGGCTTTCTGTTTGACCAAAATTTTCTCTCTACCAAATATGTCGCAACGTCAATTGGTCGAGGCAGTGTACCGATTGCAAAATACTGAAGTGTTTGTGCTATCAACGTTACACCAAGCTTGTTTGGTACAAGTATACGGCCATGTCCAGCAACTTTCTTGAAGCTATATCCTCGCTTTGCACGAAACGGCCAGTACCCACCGTCCAATCGTGCCTTCATCTTTTGAATTACTTGTCGGGCGTTTTGTTTACGTTCGAGCTGCGCCTGTGCCGCAAACATGATCTCTATGTACTCACCTTCAGGCGTATCTTGAAACTGGAAATTCAGACATAGCAAAACAACACCGCGATATTTGAATTCCTGACGTAAACGAAGGTGAAATTCAGTGTCGCGAGCAAATCGTTTAAGGTCATCAAAAATAACCAGAAACTTTTTGTGTGGGTTCGCATCAATGTGTGCAAGAAGAGCACGCAGAGCAGGACGTTGCATAAAGTCACCGCCTCCAGTCTTAGTGTCAAAAAACGTTTTACTGTATGTAACACCAAGCTTTTCCAGCTCTTGCTTGCACCGTGTCTCCTGACTCTCTCGTCCGTGTCCTTCCGTCTCTTGCTTCTTGTCAGATACACGAACATAGCAAAGACCTTCGTAACCAGCGTAATTTGCAGGTCCGTATGATGATTTTTGTATGTATTTAAGTGATTCTTTAGCCATAGTTACGCAATTCCGAAATTATAATGCCTCTGCACAATTTTTCTATGCACATCAATCGTCTCAGTATCTGTTGATCCGGTGATGTGGTGTCATTCATTATTGACCTGTATTTCGCCACAGTAATCACTGGCTTAAAATCAGGGGGCACTAATTGAGCTTCATCGCTATGTGTTCGTGACGTACTTCCTCTTCGCTGCCTAACAATTCGCTTCTTCTTTTGCTTCATTTAACTTGTAATGCGCCGAGCTGTGCGGTGCCGAAATACACCACGCAAACTAACAGTAATAACCTGAATTGATGATCAGGTTACTCGTAGTCGCTTATGAAAGCGTGTAATTTTGTGTATCTAGATGCTGTTGTGTTGCTTTGGTGCGGTGATGTGGGTTTGAAGTATTAAAATGTTAGCTTGGTTGTATCAGTGTTGTTAGTTTTGCGAGGAAGACAATTGGTGCGGTATTGTTGGTGTGCTTGTTGGCTCTCAGTGACAATGCGTGAGCAATGTCCCTGCGTTACGAGCAATACAGCTCTTACCCCTATTATACTACAAAAAACGCCCAGGCACAAAAATAGCCAAATTTTCACGCTACATTGCTTGCTCATGCTTCATGTAGCAATGCTACGATGCAACTTGTAGCAGCTAAATGGGTGCTGCATCGTAAGAAGATACTGAGGGTAACAAGGGCAACAGCGTAAGAGTGTTTGGATGTAATTATTTAAATCAATAAAAAACTTGTCAAACTCTTAGGACAAGAGGGGGCTAATAGCGGGTTTGGGGTTACCAGTTCCTTGTTTGCCTATATACCTTGTTCCGTTTTCTCTCGGGGTATACGTACCTCGCCACTGTCGACACTTGCTTTCTGCAAGATTTTTCACCCGTGACCCATAGTATTCATCACTGTCGAACTACAGGATATGCGTCTGGCGTGTCGCGTACATGAATCGCTAGCGAGGTCTAGGCAAACGATTCAGAGGCTTCAAACTCACTGTCCCAGAGCAAACCAACGACCGAAGTCACGAGCTTGCTCCCAGGAATCCCGAAATGCAGTCGGGATCGCTTCAGGGTATGAATTTGCAAGTTTCACCGCGGCCAGGAGGCGGGCTTGCAATTCGCGTCCCACACCCTCCCAGTATTAGCTAGCGTTACCGCTACAACACATCGGCGTTTTATTATCGATCCGACGGCTGCCCACTTGTCGTGAGATAAAAGAACAATCTGGTGAATATTATGCCTGAGTACCAAAATCGTCAGTCAAATAATTAAAAATCTGCGTGAGAATACTGCTAGATGATCCGGTGTATTGGTAAATCAGTGTTTCTTTATACCGATACGTTGGCTTTATTACGTGCGGCAAAATAGCGCTTGAGACGTTGTTTTGGATAGAACTTCAGCACCTCACGCTCATCAAGCATCACCTGATACGGTCCCGCTACACCTGGACGTGCTTGTTGCTTCACTAATGCAAAGTCGCCCAAATGAGGTAGGCGCACTACTTTATGTCGTCGCAATTCTTGTGCTACCACCTGCACCATTGCCACATAAATAATAAACACCTCATCGCGACTCAGATGCTTCAATTCTTTGGTTAGTAGCTCGTAGAATCGCTCATCACGAAGTAGCTCCTTGTTTGCTTGGTAGTTGATTGGGGGTTTCCATGCCATTACGCCAGTCTATCTCAGTACCTTATTCCAAAAATTGCCACGGGTCCGAGCGGCAGTACCTACTTGGGTCCACATTGCCTCTAGGGGTGTCAGACAGAATGACCCCCACACCCTTCATTACACATCAGTTCTTATGACTCATGTTGTGAATGAAGCATTTATATCGCCACGCATCATTTGCATTGATTACTTCAGTGCGGCGCTAACACAAAGCATTATGAAGCAAGTAAAAGATGTGATTGATATGCCACTCGTAAGCCCATACCGTGGCAGCGAGAAGACGTTCGAGATGGTGAAGCAGCAAGTTGCTGAACGTTGGGGTACAGCGGTTGCGAAGAAGTTTAATGCACATACTGATGCCATGCCGTTTGCAAGCTGGTTGAAGTATGGGTTTCAGGTGAAGAAAGGTGAAAAAGCATTGCGCTCCATCACCTTCATTGAGTCAGAAGATCCCGAGACTGGTGAGACAAAGACGGTCCGCAAGACAGTATTTCTGTTTCATCGTAAGCAAGTGGAGCCAGTTAAACCAAAACAAGCCGTATGAGCCGCAAAATGACCGTTGTGAGTGAGCGTAAAGCAAAAGATGAGCCTTGTATCAAAATCACTGATAAACGCCTGGCTGCAGCTGGATTCTCACTGGGTGACATCATCTCCTACACCATCAAACCAAAGACTGTGATTATCAAACGACTAACCAAAATGAACCATGAATAACGCAACAATGACTCGACGACGCTACCAGGGTAATTACAGCACGGTAGCACCTGAAGTGAAGCCAGAAGTACATCCAATCAAGGCGGAGATAGCGAAGAATATTGGCAGTTTTTCCTTTACCGCCACGTTTGAAGAAGACCGTGAAGCATTAGCAGCATTCCAAAACGAAGGGCTCATAGCGTATCGCTGCATACTTAGAAACCCAGACGGACGAGTGTTAGGCATCGGGCACGGGTTGAATGTATTAAGTGCAGAGAATCGTTACCTCAGCAAGAGCGTATCGTGGGCTAGGTCGGGGGCATTTATTGCGGCAGTGACCAATGCAGTAAAATTTCCCAATCTTACTAGTGGAGCTCCAATGTCTGACTTTGGTCTCAATGGTGGCGATTTGGCTTCGACCTTTATGGCAACCGAGAAGCAGAAGTCATACCTGAAGGAATTAATCATGAGCCTACCGGAAGAAGATGAGCGTGAGGAGTTACTCAACAACCTCGACTCAATGACAAAAGAGGACGCATCAGAACTTATTGGACAACTGAAGAACTAAGCAATGGGCGTGTCTCCTTTAGTGGATGCACGCCTTTATTGTTGTTATTAGCCATAAATGAGCGTATTATTTTAGGGAGGTCATCAAAATGAAGCAATCTATTTTAAATATAACTATAGCAATTTTGTTATCAGTGTCGGTCACGACTGGTTTTTTTCTTTACAATCAAAATAAGTCAGGCAGTAAAGATGTTTCAAGCAGTGTTGATGTGGAGTCAGTGGCACAATCAACTACTACTACTGTATCAGCAGAGATAGCGACCACTTCATCCGAAGAGTCTCTATCAAATATTACGCCAAAAACTATCCCACCATCAACGAACAACAATCAACAATCAGTAAAAACACCAATATTGCCAACTGCCACAACAATTAACCAGCCTGTCGCAACAGATTCAACGACCACACAATCACAGCAAGAACCAGAGTACGACTATCAAGCTATGAGGGAATTTACCGATAAATTAGATGGCTTTCTCGTCGAGGACGCTCAAGCAAATCAAACATTTGGAATGTCCCAAAAAGCTGGAAATTCTGGAAACTACCCTTTAGCAGTGACTTATGCTGAAGATGCATTAGCTGTTTACGACAGCCTTCTTGAAAGAAATCGTGAGTTAGTCATTCCGCAGAGTACACCAACTGATGTAAGGGGTATCATGCAACAAGCAATACAAATGCACCTCACGCACATCAATAATTTTAAGAAACCAGCCCAGATTCACTTATCTGTCATGAGAGAGCTTGAAGAAGATGGACTAGCTTCACAATCTGCCAGAGATAGCTATGATGATGCTATTGCTTTGAGTAACCAAGCTTATCAATATGCTCAGACTGTTTTTCTTCCAAAACTAGCTGAACTTAATGCTTCGGTAGAAAAGTATAAACCGAACTAAGTTTGATAGTTGATTTTTGATTCGCAACGATCTGTTGAGATGTAGTAGATGAATTTATTGCTGCAGAAAATGGGTAGAGTAACTTCATTGGATGAATAGCTGTGTATTCAGTGTCGGAATGATTTGCCAATTATGTGTATACATACGAATAATTGAGATAACGTGCTGTAAGTGGTAAAATATCAATACCTAAAAGGGTTTTTGAGTGGGTCCGAGGGGTAATTCTAATGTCACGTCTTACTGATTTAATTGCACAAGCGAAAGCGAATAATCCGGAACTTGGGAAAGAACTGGAACGTGAATTTAAGGTGCTCTCATCTCGCCGTTCGTTTGGTCTCAATTTTGAACGACATAAGCCAGAAAGTGTTGAACTGCCTGGACGACCGGTCCGTAAAGGAGACAAGGTCCGTGTATTGCCTCCACGTGGGACAACTAAAAAGGGTGATGAACGGCTATGGCGTGTGCTGTCGATTTCACGTAAGGGTAAGAAGCAAACAGCAAATCTGGAGCTAGTTAGTGAAGAAAAAGAGCAGCAATTAGTCGATGTTGTTGATTTGGTGGTGGTGGCAGAATTTCGTGACTACATTTATCCAGGGTTAGTAAGCACGGGCAAGGTAGAGCGTGGTGGTAGTAAGCCATACCATGCGGTCATCAACGGTGAGAACTTTCATGTACTCGAAGCCCTTACATTTACTCATCGAGGGAAGGTTGATGTGATATACATTGATCCACCGTACAACACTGGCGCAAAAGACTGGAAGTATAATAACGATTACGTGGAGGCTGAAGATCTTTATCGCCACTCAAAATGGTTAGCGATGATGGAGCGACGTTTGCTGGTTGCAAAAGAGCTACTAAACCCCAATGAGTCAGTTTTGATAGTAACTATCGATGAAAAAGAATATCTGCGACTCGGTCTATTGCTTGAACAAACATTTCCTGAGGCTAGAATTCAGATGATTTCTTCTGCAATAAACCCTAAAGGATCTTCTAGAACTGGATTCCGCAGGTCAGACGAATATCTTTTTATTGTCATGTTTGGCGGTATCGTGCCGTCAAGACTTAATCTCTCTTCCGAGTGGTCAATTTATTACAACGATGATGAATCTGACTCAAAATCTGACGTGGATTTAAGTCGTGTTGATAAAGCAACACCTCCTGAATGGACATCAATGATGAGACGAGGAACATCGTCACTCAGAAAAGATGTACCAAACGGTTTTTATCCAATCTACGTCGATCCAACTGGTACACCACGTGTTGTAGAGGTTGGCGAACCACTGCCAGCGGGTGTGAATGAGGCCCCGGTCAAAAAAGGGCTTGTGGCAGTACTTCCTCTCCGTAGTAATGGTGAGCAGGGTCGCTGGCAAGTTGTACGGCGTACAGAGTTTCTTGAACGACTTAAGCAAGGAAGGATTCGGGTAGGGAAAAAGACAAAGTACGGCTACGTGATTAATTATTTACCTGACGGTGCATATAAAGCCGTCTGTTCAAACGCATATCATATTGAAGGTCGCGCTGACGACGGTTCATTAATCGCATGGAAAATGAGCTCAGAAGATGGTGCCGCTGACGATAACCTTAGGGTACCGACCACTCAGTGGCACGTAAGCTCACATAATGCTTCAGAAAACGGAACGACCTTAATAAATGCTATTTTAGGCAGGCTTCGAGCTTTTGATTACGCAAAATCACTATATGCAGTCGAGGATCTACTAAGATTTTTTGTTACAGAAAGACCAAATGCTATCGTTCTCGACTTCTTTGCAGGTTCCGGAACTACTGCCCATGCTTTGATGCGGCTAAACAAGCTTGATAATGGGTCAAGACAGTCGATTTTAGTCACTAATAATGAAGTGTCTGCTGATGTGCAGAAAGGTTTGCGTAAGTCAGGTTTGCGTCCAGGTGATTCTGATTGGGAAAAATTGGGTATCTGCGACTACATCACTAAGCCTCGTATAGCTGCGTCAATTACAGGCATAACCCCTGACGGCGATAAGATTAAGGGTGAGTACAAATTTAATGACATTTTCCCGATGTCCCAAGGTCTTCTAGAGAATGCAGAATTTTTCACACTCACTTACGAGACACCGATAGCGATTGGACACAACAAAGCTTTTGGTCGTATCGCTCCGCTCTTGTGGATGCGTGCCGGTAGTATTGGTCGCCGTATTGAGTCATTGCCAAAGCAAGGTTTTGATGTGGCAGATACATACGGCTTGTTGGTAGACCTAGATAAAGCAGCTGCGTTCTGCAAAGTAGTTGAGGCTAGTGAAGGAGTAATAATTGCCTATATCGTGACTGATGATGACCGTAGATTCCAGTCCGTGGCACGACGATTACCAGACTCGGTCGAACCTGTACGTCTGTATGAGTCGTACCTGAATAATTTCCGATTCTCATTCGGTCGCTAGCATATGAAATTTACCCTTAAAGATTACCAAGATGAAGCAGTTAAAGATGTTCTTGATCGACTCAAGAAGGCAAAGAAACGCTGGCACGAAGACGGTGACAAACATGCTTTTTCTTTAACAGCCACAACCGGTGCGGGTAAGACAGTGATGGCTGCAGCAGTGTTTGAATCCCTGTTTTTTGGCAATGATGACTATGAGTTCGAGCCAGACCCATCTGCAGTGGTGATCTGGTTTAGTGATGATCCTTCCCTCAATGAGCAGTCACGTTGGCGATTGCAAGAAGCTTCAGACAAACTCACTGTGTCTGACTTGGTGACCGTTGGTAATTCTTTTGCAGCAGAAAAATTTCAAGCTGGTAAAGTGTACTTTTTAAATACACAAAAACTCTCGAAGAATAGCTTGCTGGTCCGTGGCCATGACCCAAATGATCCAGCACTAGAGACCAATCGAGGCCAAATGACTATCATGCCGGACATGCGCCAGCATACTATTTGGGACGTTATTCGTAACACTATTGATGATCCAGATCTCACACTATATCTCGTGCTTGATGAGGCCCATCGAGGTATGAAAGATGGCGGTCGTGCCAGTAGTGACGGAAAACCGACGATTGTAAAGCAGCTCATTAATGGTACTGGTAACGTTCCAGGTATTCCTGTTGTGTGGGGTATTTCAGCAACAGTACAACGCTTCAATGATGCGGTGGCTGGTATGCAGGGGCGCAGTACACTACCTCATGTAGAAGTTGATGCTAAGAAAGTGCAAGAATCAGGTCTATTGAAGGACACAATCAACCTTGAAATACCAAATGAATCAGGTGATTTTTCTACCGTACTCCTAAAGCGTGGTGCTGCAAAACTGCGAGATATTACTGAAGCGTGGAAGCAGTACAGCGAACAGCAAGACGATGCTGATACTGTGTTGCCGCTTATGGTGCTTCAAGTGCCCAATTCTCCTGATCCTCAAGAAATCGGCACATGGCTCGACACTATTTTTAAGGAATGGCCCGAGTTACCAGTTGATTCTATTGCTAACGTTTTTGGTGAGCATAAGACAGAAGAATTTGGTGGTTACTCGGTCCCGTATATTTCACCTGAACGAGTACAAGAATCTGAATGGGTGCGTATTCTTGTTGCAAAAGACGCTATCAGTACAGGTTGGGACTGTCCACGAGCGGAGGTGATGGTTTCGTTCCGTCGCGCTACAGACAAGACACATATCACACAGCTGCTCGGTCGTATGGTCCGCACACCACTCGCTCGACGTATTCCGGGTAATGATCGTTTAAATGCGGTTGATTGTTTGCTACCACAGTTCGATAAAAAATCGGTTGAGACAGTAGTGAAAGAACTCATGACTGGAGAGGCTGGAGAGCAGTTGCCTGAACGCCGCATCCTCATCAACCCAAAAGAAATGCTCCCTAATCCTGAAGTCCCTCAAAAGGTGTGGGAACTTTTTACAACATTACCATCACAAACACTCCCAAAGCGGCAAACAAGACCAATTAAACGCCTTACCGCACTAGCGCATGAACTTGCTGCAGACGATTTACTTAAGGATGCTGGTAAGAAAGCGCATGCTGCAATGCATAAGGTTCTTGATAAGGCACAAACGAAGTACGCCAAAGACATAAAAACCGCTCGTAGCTCAGTACTGACTGTTGAGGGTAAGGCAATTACAGCTGACGTCGAAACACAAGGAATGACGTTCGATGACTTTGTTGAGTCTGCGGATATTGCGGTAATTGAAGATGCTTACCGATCAGCAGCACGCATACTTAGTCCTGACCTTGTCACCAGCTACAGCGAGCATCTCGCTTCAAAATTCACTGACATTGATGATGAAGAGGAACAGCTCATCGAGGCACATACCGTCATCGCATCACTCGGACTGGTGCCTGGAGTAAAAACTGATTTAGAGGGTGCAGCTGGTACGTTGGCAAATGAATGGTTAGAGCAATACAAAACTGATATTAAGAAGCTATCTGACGAGCGACAAGATGTGTATCGCCAGATTCGTGAAATGAGTGCGGAGCCACTTGATGTAGATCTCGCAGCTCCAAAATCATGGCTACAGGCTACTACTGAAGTTAAACCCAACGGCAAGGAGGAGAAATTGCCACATTACGCTAAGCACCTTTTGTGTGATGCTGATGGAAAATTCCCGTTTGATCATAATTCATGGGAAGAAAAGGTTATCACTACTGAATTGAAGAACCCTGATCTTGTCGGTTGGTATCGTAACCCGAATCGAGCGAGCCAAGATTCACTCGGTATCACATATGAAGATGGTGGAGAGACGTTTGTGTTGCGACCAGACTTTATCTTCTTCTACAAGCAAGCAAACGGGAAGATTGTGGCTGACATCATTGACCCTCATGGAACCCATTTGAGTGATGCGTTGCCGAAAATCAAAGGGACTGCCGCGTATGTATCCAAAAACCCTAAGGCATTTCGTCGTGTACTGGTATGTTCAGAGGTTGAAGGAAGGCTTGTTTCTGTTGACTTAGCAGACGTAAAAGCGCGAGACGTTGTTATCCAAACGACTTCTATACAGGATGTATACAAGAGCGCGCTTGTTAATGATTATATTTTGTATGGCATGGAATGATGAGCTCGAATCTAGTTCTTCTGCATATGGTATTGCAGCATCAACCAGTAATCGAATCCGAGTATTAGCTGGTCCAGGTACAGGAAAGTCCTTTGCAATGAAGCGACGCGTAGCAAGATTACTTGAAGTCGAGAACGTTGCTCCTGAGAGAATACTCGCAGTCACATTTACGCGTGTCGCAGCAGAAGATCTGCATCGTGAGTTGGTCAGTATGGGTCTAGAAGGCGCAAGGAGTCTTCAGGGTCGAACGCTTCATAGTTTGGCAATGTCTATCTTAATGCGGAATCATGTGTTGCCTGTATTAGGAAGACATCCTCGTCCATTAAATGATTTTGAACTTGAGCCTTTACTTTGCGATCTCAGCAGAAGTCACGGTGATAAAAATGAGCGGAAACGGATGCTTAAAACATACACCGCTGCTTGGGCGCGACTTCAAGCAGAACAGCTGGAGGTAAAAACCCCCGAAGATATAGCATTTGAACGAGAGCTATTGGAATGGCTTGGCTTCCACGAGGCCATGTTAATGGATGAAGTAATACCGCAATTAATGCGCTACCTCAGAGATAATCCTGGAGCATCAGAGCTAAATGAGTATAGCCATTTGCTTGTCGATGAGTATCAGGACTTAAATAAAGCAGAACAGGAGGTTATTAGATTGCTTGGTCAAAATGCATCAATTTGCGTTATTGGTGACGACGATCAATCAATTTACAGCTTCAAGCATGCTCACCCTGATGGAATCCGTGAGTGGTCTACTGTGCACCAAGCTGAAGACCATTCAATTGATGAGTGTCGGCGCTGTCCCGTAACAGTAGTGAGAATGGCGAATGCACTGATTGCTCAAAACAGCGAACGTCTAGGCATGACTATGTCAGAAAGGGTGGAGAACGGTACAGGTGAGGTTGTGGTGCGACAATACAATACAGCTGAAGCTGAGGCAGAAGCCGTAGCTACAAAAATTAATGCACTGATTGCATCAGGAGTAGCGCCAAAAGATATCATTGTACTTGCACAGCGTCGCAATTTTGCCTTGCCCATATATTTGCGACTGTTGCATGCTGGCGTACCAACTAAATCATACTATGCTGAGTCGGCTCTTCATGCCGGAGATACGCGAATGGCGCAAGAGCGCTATGCCATGTTGAAGCTTGTTTGCAACAATGAGGATAGGGTGGCCTTACGTTGGTTGCTTGGTTATGAGCATAAAGAGTGGCACAGCCAGCAGTATAAGCGAGTCCTTGAGGTTGTGCGGGGGTCAACAAAGTCTTTTTGGGAGACAATGGTTGATCTTATGAACGGTGTTATTACAATACCTCACACTACACAAATAAAAGATCGTTTTACAGTAATTTATAATGAATGGATTGGGCTAAGTTCGACCCAAGATTTAATTACTTTTCTTCAACAATGGCTGCCAGAGAACCCTGAGACCGAACTTCTTGCGGCTGAGGTACAGCAGGTAATCCATCGAATTGATACTCCGAAAAATTTGCTACAGGAGCTTGACTTGGTACTCACCGAACCTGATGTTCCTACTGAGGTAACGGATGTACGTATAATGAGCCTCCATAAGAGCAAGGGTCTGAGTGCAAACTATGTATTCATAGTGGGTTGTGTTGAGGGATTGCATCCTGGCAAGCCCAAAGAGGATATGACCGAGGAAGACAGGCAAAGAAAATTGGAAGAAGACCGCCGTTTATTTTATGTCGGGATCACACGGGTAAAGGCTGATCCTCAGAATGAACGTTCAGGATATTTGGCCCTTACGTACTCACAAACAATGGCAGCAAAAGACGCATTCCGAAGTCAAATCGATCCGGTCCGGGTAGAGGGTCAGGTGGCAATACTTAGGGCTAGTCGTTTTCTGGGTGAGATGGCCCCTCATATTCCGGTCGCCCAGTTCAATCGCCCTTTGTAAGTTGGCAGACTGATGTGCTTATTGACCTTAATTTCTGGCGTTTTATAATAGTAGCGTCATTCGGCTCCGGCTGAATGGCACTTTAGCCCTCGGGCGTCTAACGAGCCTATATGGTAGAGATACTTATAGAAAAACTCGCGACGCCTTCCTCACTCAACTAGCCAAACGGCGTCACTGTAAGAATTTGGTTGTCTTACAGCGGTAAAGGGAATCTAGTTGCTCAGATCGAGGGTCGCATCTTTTTGCAAGTTACCGAGTCACAGGTCGTTACAGGCGTAGACCTGCTACCCGCGTTCCCGGAAAGGAGCAACGGCAGTATTTGTATAAACCAGTACAATGCGTCTGTTGTTGAGGAGTGACTCCTTAACGCACGAACCCCCGCTATTTCCGTAGCGGGGGCTAGTGTTTATACTGAACGGCACTTATCTTTTGCATGTAAATTATACCAGTGTTACAAAATCTATAATAGCTTTTACACAGGAGCTATTGATCCAGTAATTTTCGTAAGACAGGGCAGGACTGATACGTCACCCAAAACTTCATCAAATATTCCCTAAACTGGTTCGGTAAATCACCCCTATAGTCCACGAGCATATTTTTACCCTTTAAGCACAACGTTTTTAGTGATTATCCTCAACTATAATGCTTGTGCTTAATACCCCCTAGGGGGTATACTTGTGTGTATGAAAGAATCACACAAGAAGTTAGTCCGTCGCCTCAAGATAATTGAAGGGCAGGTGCGTGGACTGCAAGGAATGATTGAAAAGGACACATACTGCATTGACGTCATTACTCAGACCTCAGCCATTAAGCAAGCCTTATCAAACATAGAAGACGTACTTTTGGAAGAACACTTGTCACACTGTGTGGTGAATCAAATTAAGTCGGGCAATGTGAAGAAGCCGGTCGATGAAATACTACAGGTATACCGATTAAAGCGAAAATAGTATGGAACACCGACATTCATCAAGTGGAGTAAAGATACATCATGCTGCAAAAGTAGGTGTGTTGTCATACTGGCCTATTGCCACCATCTATCTAGTAGCAGCTTTGATTTCTCTGTATACCGTACAGTTCCATGCCTACGGAGACTATATGTCCCACCTCATGGGCTGGGTATTGATCTTCTTTGGAATCATCAAACTATCAGACGTAGTTGGGTTTGCTGAAGGGTTTGCAAAGTATGATCCGCTCGCTAAGCGTAGCATTATCTATGCACAAGTGTATCCGTTCCTCGAAATCACTCTCGGCATTCTCTTTGTTCTGCAACTCCTCATTCTTCCCGCAACACTCGTCACGCTTTTCATATACAGTGCCAGCCTCTACGGAGCATTGCAGTCACTCCTGAAGAAAGAAGAATTGCACTGCGTGTGTCTAGGTACATACTTCAAGCTACCCCTCTCGACTGTCACTATCATTGAAGCCGTCTTTATGATTGGAATGTGTATTTGGATGCTCGTAATGCTTAACAGTATGACCATGATGGTCATGTAACAAATCTATTTATGAAAAATCAATCAATTGCAATTATTATTGGACTTGGAATCTTAGTCGTTGGTGCCGTAGCGTATAGCTTTGGTATGAATAAGCAGACAGATACCAAAATGAGCATGAATATGGGTGACGACGTGCCAGCAGGAATGCATCGTATGCCAGACGGGTCACTCATGGGTAACGCTCCCTCCAACAACGATATGGGTATGATGGGTGGCATGGATCATTCGATGATGATGGTCAAAAGTGAACGTGAGTTTCTTGAAGGTATGATTCCTCACCACCAAGAGGCTGTAGATACTGCCAAGGAAGTACTCGCACGTGGTGGCTCAACGCCAGAAATGAGAAAGCTAGTCGAAGACATTATCACTGCACAAGAAAAAGAAATCGCTATGATGAAAGAGTGGTATCAGGCGTGGTACGGCGAAGCGTATGTAGCAGATCCAGCAGATTACAAACCGATGATGCGTGACCTTTCGACTCTCAGTGGAGCAGCGCTTGATAAGGTGTTCCTCGAAGACATGATCATGCACCACATGGGCGCTATCATGATGGCACAGAGTGTCCAGCCATACATTGAGAACCAAGAGATCACTGATTTGACCAAGGCAATCATGGAAACACAAACTGCTGAAATTGAGTTGATGAGACAAATGCTTAAAACCTTGTAATAGTTTGGAGTGATTATTCTCTTATAAAATCTTTTGTAAAGTAGGGCAGGACTGATACGTCACCCAAAACTTCATCAAATACTCCTTAAACTGGTTCGGTAAATCACCCCTATAGTCCACAATCAGCCGACCGTAACACGCAAGTGTTACGGTCGTTGCTGTTGTGAGACCTTAGGGGAATCGAAAGACCATTTTGGGGTCCCCTTTAGGGCCAAAATGGTCGGGGTCGCACGAGTGAGATAGTTTCAAGCACGAAGTGCGCTGAAAATGTCCACGAGAGTGACCGATTCCCCTAATATTGACACTGCTACATTAATATGACATTAATGTGCGCAGATGTGACCAGAAAGGACTCAACATGACCGCAGTGGTTATTACTCTCGAAGAGCTCGGTGTTACTCCAACTATTCAAATTGAAGAAGACTCGACACTTTGGTTTGACCACAGTGCCGTCATCGCCGCCCTCAAGGCAAATGGCTACGGGCCACTCGTGCACGTCGCTGACCTGTACAATGCTATCTTCAATACAAAGTTTGTCGGATATTGCCCCGACGCGGCATTCTTTATCGAAAAAGAGCCGAAGTGTCCGTTTTTCGAAGTTGAAGAGTTTCACCGCTCTGATGTACTCGAGTATTACGGTGGCTGGCAACCGAACATTTCTTGGCTACTTGAAAAGCTCTAGCGAGTGCACAGCTCGCCAAGAAGCCCCACGAAGAAGTCCCGCGACTTCACACCTTGTGGGGCTTTTTCTTTAACTATTTTACATAAAGAAACCCCGCAGCGGACGCGGGGTTTCAGTTCTTAACTCAGGCAGAGCTCGGTCTTGGCAGCCTTAAGCGCCTCCTCAAGTTGGGTAGTGAGTTCATCAGCATTGTCTGCATGGAAGTGCTCACCGCGAGCCGATGGCTGGATGTTCTTCATGACAAAGTTGCTGACTTCAGTCGTCCCAAGCGAAATCGTGAAGACGGTCACATCACTAGGTATCTGGCTCCCGAGACCCCAGTTCCGCGGTTCATTGGAGACACCATCGGTGGTGAAGATAAGCACCTTTCGCTCAGCTGTTGAAGCGGAGAATTGCCGCACCGCTGCCTCAACACCGAGTGAATGATCGGTGGTTTTTAGCATCGCATGCGTTACTGGCCAGAGTGCGTTTGCGTATGCTATGACCGCTTCTTGATTATTGAGTTGTGCGGTCACCGGTGTAGCTACCGAGCCACCCCAGGCGATGTATCTCACCTCGAGATTGTTGCAGTCAACCACGTAGTTGGCGAAGGCGGTGATGAGCGCCTCACGCTGGATTTCAACATGGTTACTATCAAACATGCTTTCACTTTGGTCGGCAGCGATCACGATGAGCGCTGGTTCTTCTTCTGCATATGCAGTTGTGACAGAGAACATGGTCAACACTGTGGTAACGAGTATGAAGATGTTGGTATACATCATTGTCTCCGATACTAGTGTGAACCTCCCACTTATCAGAGTATGCCTCGGTCTCTCTACTGTAAAGTATTGGTCTGGTACTAAGTGACAATCCTTATGAAAGGATACTCTGTAACTTCTGATACGTATCAAGATGATCTTCGACGAGTACGGTATCAATCACACCAATCACGAACTCATCGTTGCCGCCTGGATAGAGGCCGTCTCCGTAGTAGACACACTCATCTTTATTCCAACCAGCAAACTCAATAAGCTTCGCAACATTCGTGCCCTTATGCCGGTCTTTGTGGATGTAATCAAGTGAGGTAGAGCCACCAATACAGACAAGCAAGTCTTCACTTGCAAATGGAATGGTCTTCAGGAAGTGTTCACGCTTCTTACGGTCTGGGTCGTAGGTACTCTTTACATCGACGGGTGCCGTGTTACCGATCGGACTAAAGGTAATCTGAGCGCCACGGTCTTCTATCGGGTTCCAGTCGTGATTGACCTCATGGTCAAGAATCGCCATGACTTCATTGATATGGTCAAGAATCTCATCACGATGATGCGGCTCAAGCGGTGTATTCCAGAGCTCAACCCCGTCTTGATCAAAGGCATGGTTACCATTTTGTCCGAGATAAAAGGCGCGAAGATTGTTGCTTTGCCAGGCAATTTTCTCTGCTGTCTGACCAGAGACAATGACAATATCGACACCAGCATTCGTGAGTAAATCAAACATTTCAGGAAGTATTGGCTGCCGTGAAGGAGCAATCGTCTTATCCATATCAAAGAAGAAATGTTTGTATCGCATAGGTCATAAGTATACCAGCGAGTTGACGCTTCGGTAAGGAGGCGAGCGGTAAGGCGTCTGCTATAGTATATGTCTATGCAAATTTCACAAAAGCGGCTTATTGCGATTATTGCTATTCTTATCGTCGCTATCGGAAGTACGACTACCTGGTACATGACTCGCCCTGAACCTGAGCGCGTCGTACCAGACGAGGCAATTGATGTTACCCTCGATTTTTATAACAGCTGGCTGGCTATCCGCAAGGATACGGCAAAAGACAAGGTGCAGGGTCTCAATGAGATAGGAAATAATGTGAACGAGGCACTAAAAAATGAACTCTCGGGTAAAGTAGCAACATTGCAGAACGATTCAGTTGACCCAATCCTCTGTATCAATTATGTTCCAGAGAAGGTTGGAGCGAAAATTGTCTACGAAGCTACCACCACTGCTGAAATCATGATTATCCCTCGTGGTGTCGAGACCCCACTCGCGTCTCCAGCTATCGTCTCACTGAGTAAAGAAGGTGAGTTCTGGAAGATTATTGCTATCAACTGCTCGAGTGGGGAAGTAGCACCAGAGCGTGAGTATAGCTTTATGATGAGTGGGCGCCTCCTCAAAAATGTACCTCCACCCTTGAATCCTGAGTTTTGGCACCTCGTGTACGAACAAGACGGCACTGGTGGCTACACCGCTCCACTCCTGTTTGCAAGCACCAGTCTCTGTAGCTTCAATAACGAGGAAGCAACACCGTGCGATACCGCTCGTCTCTACGAGACCGCCTCAGTCCGTATTGAGGGTAACATGACGGAGGCCGGTGTCGACGTGGTTCGCCTGACTGAAATCATCCCCGGAGAATAAGTAACGGAAGCGGAATGCACAGCACAGACGCCATCTGCGTCGGTGTTTTGCTACTATAGAGGGTATATGGAAATAATTATGGTGCTTGTCGCACTCATTGCCAGTATGGCAACATCACTTGGTGTCGGTAGCTCGACTCTTGCTATTATCAACTTTTTTGTCGCTATCGCCGACGGCAAAATCGATGAGACGGAACGACGGATGATGGGGAATGTCTATATTGTCCTCCGTGTCGCGATGGTTATCTTGTTTTTTACCCTGACCCTGAAGACCGGCTTTGATGCCTATCACCTTGGCGCAGATGCATTCACTCCAGCACTTTTTGCAAGCTGGACCGTCCTTGGTGTCCTGTACCTCAACGCTATCCTCATGACCCTCCGCATCATGCCGAGCACCTTTGGCCCAGGGATTCAGGCCGGGAGCTGGTACACACTTGGTGGCCTCACCGCACTCCTTAGTATCGGTATTAGTGCCTCATCATACCTCATCTTTGTAATGGCCTATGTCACGTTCATTACCTTCGCCGTCTCACTGGTTAATGGCATCATGGCTATCCTCAAGGCCAAGAAGGAGGCTCGTGAGCGCGCGCTCGAGATCAGTAGTGGTGGCACGATTGCCTAGAACGGTCACTCTTAAAAAAGCGCTCCCCATGAGGGGAGCGCTTTTAATTTCGTATACTACCGGTGTCCGAGTCCACCTGGCTTTCGGTTATAGACGATTGGAATCAGTACCAAGGTAATAATCACTGAGAAAGTAAGGCCAAACATCACTGCATACGCAAGTGGTGCCCAAATGTCTCCCGCAAAGATAAGTGGGATCATACCAATCACGGTCGTGAGGGTCGTGAGAAGAATCGGTCGAAGCCGACTGACTGATGCATCAATCACAACATCGCGAATAGACTTCACAGGATAGCGACGACGGTCCGCATTCATCATATCAATGAGGAGAATGGAGTTATTCACCACAATACCAGAGAGTGCGATGAAGCCCATGATAGATGGGAACGACACTGGATTAGAAGTGATGGCAAGTCCGAAGAAGATACCGATAAGCGAATACGGGAGGATAGAGAGCACGTAGCGTGTGTGCAGGTATGAACCAAACTCGTACACAAGAATCGCAATCATACCCACCACACCGACTACGAGGGCAAGGAGCATCTCACTAAAGGCCTGATTTGACTCTTCAGTCTCACCGCCACCAGTACTTAAAGTGACGCCTTCAGGAAGCTTGAGATCGCTCGCAATTTTCTCAAGTACCTGTGTCTGAATTTCACGGGCATTTCCTTCAGCTGTAACGTCTGCTGTCACCGATACCACCCGACGACTATCTTCGTGATTTATGACAGTACTTGATTCACGGAGTGAAATTGAGGCAATTGATGAGAGTGGAACACTACCAGATTGTGTCGGAATCTCAAGGCGACCAAGCGCATCGATAGTTGTCTCATTGTTGCTCCCAGTATCAGCATCTACATCAGGAGAGAGATTGAGCTTTACGACCACCGGAATATCTTCCTCGAGAGTAGTCAAAGACGTAGCCTCACTCCCAAACACAGCCGTACGCGCGAGGAGTGATACTGTGAATGGATCAAGACCAAGCGATGCCGCCTTTACTCGGTCGAGTTCGAGGACAAACTCAGTGTTGTTATTATTGGTGCTAGTCTCAACGTTCGTGGTATTTGGAATAGACTTGATTAGTTCAGCGGTTTTATTAGCAGTCTCGGTCAGTGCGATAAGATCGTCGCCGAGGTACTTAATGGTAATGGCAGCACCGGTAGGTGGACCATCACTTGGCTGATCGACGGTCACCTTCACATTACGAATAAACGCGAGTGAGGCACGAAGCTCTTCAACCATCTCGGTACTCGTCTTGTCGCGGTCTTCGCTGAGCGTAATGAAGATATTGGCGTATTTTTCGCCACTGCCACCGCCGGTGAACTGACTGCCGCTACCGACAGTAACGACATACGAGTCAATGTTCTCAGTCTTGTAGAGCACCTCTTCGACACGACGTACCGCAATATCAGTCACTTCTTTTTGGGTACCCTCTGGTTGCTCGACCTCAACAATCACATAGTCAACGTCACCCTGTTCGAAGAAGACGACTTGTACGGGGGTGTAGCGAGGGATAAAAGCCGTAACAAGAACCACCACCGCCAGCACAACAGTCTTGGCAAAGACTCCAATAAGACGAAATACAACATCAGATACATTAATACGTGAACGAAGCGACCGGTAGAACAGCGACACAAAGTAGTAGACGATACCGACAGCTATGGCCGTCCATAGACTGTAGACAAGTGCTAGGGAAGCAAGCAAGAGTGCTGAAATGAGGAAGAGGAATTTATCCTCCTTCTCAGCATGACCAACAATCGCAGCTAACTTTGCCTTGTACCACATCTCGAGCTGATGGGCGTATCGTACCTGTTTCTCTTCAAATGCACTCGTATTGCGACGACGGAGGAAGTGCGCCGCAAAGAGTGGCACAATCATCAACGACACAAAGAGTGACGCGATGAGAATGAAGATGAGCGTAAATGGAATACTCGCAATAAACTGTCCAATCACGCCCGATACAATAAAGAGTCCAGCGAACATCGCCACGGTCGTGAGTGTCCCTGAGATAAGTGGTGCGGCGAACTCACGAATCGTTTCAATCGCAGCCTCATCCTTATCAATATCAGGATTTGCTTTCATCTTGGCGTTAATGCCCTCAACCATCACAATCGCCGAGTCAACGAGAATACCAACACCCAGAATGAGCGCAAAGAGTGAGAGGAAGTTAATGGTGTTACCAGAATAGTAGAGTCCAATAAACCCAAGGAGGAACGAAAGTGGAATCGCCGCACCAGCAATCAGACTCTCACGCCAACCAATGGTGAGCGCAAGGAGTCCAACCACAAGGAGCACCGTCTGAATACCTGATGAGGTGAGGTTAAAGAGATCGGTCTTAATCTGCTCGCCAGAATCAAGCACAACATCATACGAGAGTCCGTAGAGGAGATTGCCTTCTTTACTCAGCTCAACGAGGCGGGCATTCACCGCATCGGTGATATCGGTGATATCTCCACCACGTTGCTTATAGATATCGAGTGAAATCGAGTCAGCTGAAGGTTGACCGTCAACGCTGATACGACTCATACGTGATGAAGCAGCAAGCCCATCCCGAACAGTCGCTATATCACGAATAAAGACTGGTTGGCCACCGACAAGTCCAACCGGGATATTTGCCACTTCACTTGAGTCTTCGACATCTCCCTCAAAGGCAACGTTATACGTGACGCCATTATTCGTAATCTGACCGATTGGTAGTGTGCGATTGGCGTTACCAAGCGCCTGAGTTATAGCATTGAGTGTCAAGCCATACTGCTGAAGCGCGGCCTGATTGACGATAATTGCGATTTCTCGTTCTTCAACACCAGACACTTCAACACGAGAAATACCTGAAAGACTTTCAAGATCCTTTTCGAGGTCATTTGAAAGGTTGCGGAATTCAATCGGCAGGAGGTCACCAGCCACTGCCACGGTCATGATTGGTTGATCGACAAAGTTCACCTCTGATACAAACGGATCTTCAGCTGTGTCGGGAAGCTCGCGTGCAATGGTATCAATTTCATCTTTAAGATCCTGAATAGAGGCATCGATATCAGCACTCGCTTCAAACTCAACCGTCACGACGGACACCCCTTCACGTGAGACTGAAGTGATCTGTTTTACATTCTCAAGGGAAACTAAGCCTCGCTCAATTTCATTGGTTACGAGGGACTCCACATCAGCGGCAGGAGCGCCGGGCAGAATCGTTTGTACAATACCGACCGGAATCACCACTTCAGGTGAAGACTCACGAGGAATAGCGAGGAGTGAGTAAACGCCCAATCCAGTGATAGCGAGGATAAAGAGATATCCAAAGCGTGTATTACGAACAAAAAATTCGAACATACTTAATCGCGGATTACCTCCACTACCTCACCATCGGTTTTGCCACGAGCGTCAATCACGAACTCGGTAGTTGCATCAATACCAGACAGAATAGTTACAAGTGAACCACTAATTGGCCCAACTTCTACTGGACGTGCCTTAAGCTTATTGTCCTCTACCACAAAGACGACACCATCAGTATCGGTAAACTTTACCGCTGTGATAGGAATCTGGAGACGGGTAGCGCTCGCAGTGCTGGTAGCACTCGATGGTGCGAGCGAGACAGACACCGTATCACCATTGACGAGTGAGGCGTCGCTGGTTGCAATCTTGACCTCAGACTTACGGGTAACCGGGTCAATCGCTGGTTCAATCGTGACGATGGTGCCAGTGGCAGTATTGTTAATAGAAACGGTCTCACCAACTACAAATTGGTCGCGATCAAATTCACCGATGAAAACCGATACCTCGAGACCCTTTCCACCCGCCACCCGAGCGACAGGAGTCTGTGGACTAAGGAAATCTCCACTCTTAATACGAAGTACCTCAACCGTTCCAGAGATTGGTGATCGGAAGATGGTCTTCTCAAGATTGGCCTGTGCTGCACGGAGTGCACCGAGGGCTTGGGTAATCTGTGCATTTGAAGCCGATGGGCCACTATTAGCACTGTTTATTTCTGCACGAGAGAGCGCATCACGAGCTGCAGAGAGAGTAGCGGCATCATTTTGGAGTGACGCTTGTACCCCAAGGAGACTCGAGCGGACACCGGTGAGCTTGGCAATATCAGCCTTACGAGCAGCATCAGCGGAAGCATCACCTGAAGTATTACGTGAGAGCGCACCAATCAGAAGATCAACGAGTGCTATAGTCTCACTCGTGTACTGACGAGCATTGGTAATTGCCGCATCAAGGTTGCTGGTTGGGGTGAGGATACTACTCTCAGCTTGCCAACGAGACAATGAAGCATTGAGTGCTACGCGACCATTATTAAGTCGCTCGGTATCACCCTGACCATTGATTCGGAGACCAGGAACCGGTGATTGTGGGTTAGCAAAATAGGCATCGATATCGGTCTTTACGATACCAAGTACAGAATTGTATGCTCCGGCGATATTTGTCACCGTTGTAGCCTTGGTGCGCTCAAGTGCAGTTGTCGCCTCACTGACACCCACCTGACTCTGACGTCCTGAAGCGAGTGCTGCTTCATACGCTCCCTGCGCTTGCAGCACAGCTGCTTGCTCAGACGCATTCTCTAGAGTACCGATGATAGTCCCCGCAGTGACGGTAGCTCCAGGAGCGACCCGAACACTCGTTACGCGTCCACCACGCTCACTCTGGATATCGGCCTCACTGACCGAACGAACCGTACCGACGTACGTTGCACTATCAGCACCTTCAAGATTAGCAATTGTCGCGACGCGAACAGTTGGTGGCAGCTCTGTAGTCACCGACTCACTCTCGTTACCACCACGAAGGAGGGCGATAACTACACCAATAATAGCCACGACACCAATCGTGAAGGCTACCTTTTTCGGTGTCCAGGATGAACCTGCAAGACCACGCACCTTACCACCGACATTCTGTACAATATTCATAACACTCGTGAATTAATTAATTGGGCTATATAATACCACTAAATATGCCCATTGTCTATATATTTGAGCTTCCGCCTTTTTACTTAGTGTGTGGTAGTATAACCGTGTTATGTTTGGAAAATTAAAGAATATGGCGGTGCGCAAGCTTGTGCAATCGCAAATGAAAAATGTACCAGTCGAGCAACAGCAGATGATTATCGAGATGCTCGAAAAGAAGCCCGAACTCTTCGAACAAATTGCCAAAGAAATGCAGGAAGAACTGAAGACTAATGGTAATAATCAGATGGCTGCCGCCATGAAGGTACTCCCGAAGTACCAGCAGGAAATTATGGAGATCATGAGCCCAGAGATGAAGGAGAAGCTCATGAAGATGCAGATGGGGAGCCAGGGGCAGTTTAACCCAGACGGTAGCATCCGCCGATAATAGTCAAATAATTTGTTGAATCTTCTTTGTTGCATTTATAGAAAAGTTACTCACCGTACAGGAAGTACGCCTCATAATTTTTCTATAATGCGCCTCGAATCTTCAATAAATTATTTAACTCTTACTGTCTGTTCCGTACCCGAAACATACTGAGGGTTACAATTTGCAGGTGAGAAAGAAAATTTATCAACACGGTGCGACCTACGGTCGCACCGTGTTGCCGTATACTCTCAATATATGTCAAAGAAAATTCTAGTACTTTGCGGACACCCTGACAAAGATTCGTTTTGCGGAACAATGTCTGACCATTATGAGCGAGGCGCCCGCGAGGCTGGTCACGAAGTAGTCCGCGTCAACATCGGCGAACTCAACTTTGATCCTATCCTGCATAAGGGATATAAGGAGATTCAGCAGCTCGAACCAGACCTTATCGAGCTCCAGAACCGCTTCCGTGAGGCTGAACACATTGTGATTGTGTATCCAAACTGGTGGTGTGCGATGCCTGCTATCCTCAAGGGACTCTTTGACCGTTTCTGGCTCCCCGGCTTTGCCTTTAACTTCAACAAGCAAACCAAGCGTATCGATAAGCACCTTAAGGGTCGCTCAGCCCGAGTGATTGTACTCTCTGGCTCACACTCACCATTCCAGACCTGGTGGCGCTTTGGTGACTTCACGAACGAAATCCAGTACGGCATCCTCGAATTTGCTGGTATCCGTACTGCAGTCACTGCCTATGGCCCGTGTGAGAAGGTTGATGGTATCTGCCGAGAAAAGTGGCTCCGTGAGGTGGAGTCGATGGGGAAGAAGGGTATATAAATCAACCTATAGTAAAGAAAAGGTCAGTGCGTAAGCATTGACCTTTTCTATTTTTGTGATATTGTTTTAACAGTCGAAAACATCAGCGCGCAGGAGGCGCATCATGAACTTGTTCAAAGTAATCCTCTTTGGATTCCTGACATTGATGATGTTGGCTGCTTGCCAGCCGCAGTTCTACATCAATTCGGAGACCACCATCACCCACACGCCGTCACGGGCGCAAGAGCGGCACCCTCGTGGCGAGATGGTGTTTGCCTGCACCACTGTCGCAGCGATATACGAATACCTCGAAAATGGGGGTATCTCCGCCGGATGTGGTCGTATGTACATGACGACACCACGGTACCGTGATGACTTCTACACCTACGAAGGGCAGCGGTTCAGGATTATCGAGTTTCAAGACGGATTGTACAAATACTTCACCTACGAAGAACGTGGAAGCCGGTCACGACACTGGCGCTACTGAGCAAATGAGGCGGAAGGCGGGAGATACTCCTGTCTTCCGCCTTTTCCTTTACCTGGTGGTATACTATAGACATGGAACAATACACCTGGTACGCAACCCTTATCAAACCAACCTGGGCGCCTCCAAGCTGGGTCTTTGGACCAGTGTGGTCTGTACTCTATACCATCATCGCGATTACTTTTATCTACGTCTTTTATAAGACGTATCTAGGGGAGATACCATACTGGATTGCCGGTCTCTTTGCACTCAATCTCATTGCCAACGCCCTCTTTACACCGCTTCAGTTCGGGCTCCAGAGCAATTTCCTGGCAGCCGTAGATATTGTGGTTGTGCTCGGTTCACTTGCTGCCGCCCTCTACGTTATCTACCCGTACGCGCCATGGGTAGCGTTTGCTAATATCCCATACCTTCTCTGGGTCTCATTTGCAACCGTACTCCAGCTCACTATCACGTACCTTAACTGGTAGTCTGTTATACTGGCACGTATATGCATCATGTTTCGTTTGGGCGAGAGGTCGCCAGTGTCGCCCTCAAGGTAGTGGCGGTGGTGATTACTATCGTACTCATCGTCATATCGCTCGGAGTCATTACCTTTAGCTTCACCGCAATTAGTGATGGGGAGTGCAATATCGCCGTGATGCCAATAGAAGGAGTGATTATGCCGTTTGGGAACGGTGTCTCATACCCTGAGTTCGCCACTACGCCACGTGATGTTCGCGACTTCCTCGCTGCCCTTGAATACGAGACAATGATTGAAGGTATCCTTTTTGAGATTAATTCTCCTGGTGGCACACCCGTAGCCTCTGAAGCTATTGCGAGCGATATCAGTATGATTGAGATGCCAAATCTCGCCCTGGTTGGTGATATTGCTGCCTCAGGCGGGTACATGATTGCCGCAGCGGCTGACAGCATCATCGCCTCACCGATGTCTGACGTTGGGAGTATTGGTGTCACGATGTCCTATGTTGAAGAGTCGAAGAAGAATGAAAAAGATGGTCTTACCTACGTACCACTCAACAGTGGAGAATTTAAAGACATTGGCAGTCCAAATAAACCAATTACCGACGAGGAACGAACCCTCCTTGAAGCCCAGCTCGATGAAGTCCATAACTACTTCATCGATCTCGTGAGTCGCTATCGCGATATTGACCGCGAGTCTGTAGCCGCACTCGCAGACGGCTCAACGATGACCGGCAAGCAGGCGCTTGAGAAAAAGCTCATTGACCACCTCGGCGGCCGGGAGGAAGCGAAGCGTATCTTTGCCGAGCGCCTCGGCAAGCAGCCAAACGAGATTCACTTCTGTGAGTATGTTGCACCACTCCTATAGACAAAATAAACCACCATTCTCGTTCGACGGGGTTCATATGTTATTCAACAACCTGTAGTTCTCTGTGTAATTTGGTACACTAGAAGTCTTGTACAGGCACACTAAGTGTGCGGACACAGCGATAGTTTGCATTCTGCTGAACTACGTGAGTGACTGTCTGTACGAGTATGCTCCCCGCGGGGAGCATTTCTTTTTAATTATTTTTCTGCTACACTCAGCGCCATATGTCAAAGCTTGCGGTCGGTATTGTCGGCCTTCCAAATGTCGGTAAATCAACATTATTCACAGCCCTCACGAAGAATGAGGTGTTAATTGCAAACTACCCCTTCGCAACTATCGACCCATCCGTCGGTGTGGTGGCAGTACCAGATAGTCGTCTCGAGACGCTCTCTAGTATCTCAGGTTCACAGCAAATCATCCCGGCTGTCGTGGAATTCGTTGACATTGCTGGTCTTGTTGAGGGTGCCGCCAGTGGCGAAGGACTCGGCAATAAATTCCTCGCCAATATTCGCGAGACAGACATGATTGGTGAGGTGGTCCGCATCTTTGAAGATGAAGATATCCATCACGTCTCAGGGCGTATCGACCCACTGGGAGACATCGAGGTTATCAACCTCGAACTCGTCCTAGCCGACGCTGAAACTGTTGAGAAGCGTCTCGGTAATGTCGAGCGTGACGCCAAACGCGGAGACAAAGAAGCTGTCCTCGAGCGCGACCTCCTTTTAAAGCTGAAGCCACACCTCGAAGGCGGTAATCTCGCCAATAGTCTCACCATGACCGATGATGAGAGGCGTATCGTGAAGCATCTCCATCTCCTCACGATGAAGCCATTCCTGTACATCTGTAACAAGAAGCATGGGTCATTTAACCTCGATGAACACAACGACGATCGTTGGGTAGCTCTGACTGAATACTTTGAACGTACCGGGGCAGAATACGTCATTGTTGACGCTGGTATGGAGCATGAGCTCCGTGACCTCTCTGAAGACGAGAAGCTCGAATTCCGTCGTGAGTACGGTGCGCAGGATAGTGGTGTCGCGAGTCTTATCCGGGCCTGCTACCACCGACTCGGACTTATGTCCTACTTCACGACCGGCGAGAAGGAGACGCGCGCCTGGACAGTACCGATTGGTTCGACTGGACCAAAGGCTGCCGCCGCTATCCATAGTGACTTTGAAAAGAAGTATATCCGCGCGCAGGTCGTGACCTTTGAAGACCTCGTCACCTGCGGCTCTATTGCCAAGGCACGTGAAGCCGGCAAGCTCCGTGTGGAAGGGAAGGAGTACATCGTGAAAGATGGCGACGTGATTGAATTCCTCATTTAATTAAGCAAAAAGTTTGACCGGTACCCACCAAAAGGTACCGGTCTTTCTTATTCAATCGGGCCAAAAAGTCGGTCACCAGCATCCCCAAGACCAGGGACGATGTAGCCGTTATCATCGAGACCGTCGTCGATGACTGCCGTCACAATGGTGACATCAGGATGATGCGTCTCAATGTACGCAATACCTTCCGGAGCAGACATCAGTGTAAAGAGGATGATACGCTCAGGTTTCTTCACTGACTTCAACTTGAGGGCGTCGATAGCCGCTCCGGCAGAACCACCAGTAGCGAGCATGGTCTCGAAGACCAAGACGGTCTTACGACCAAGATCAGGCGCACACTTGTACATGCCGAGGGTTGGCGTGAGCGTGACGTGATCGCGCTTCACATCAATGAAGCCGACGTCACAATCAACGATACTCATTGCGCCAAGTGCAAGCCCAACACCTGCCCGCATCACGATGACCGCGTATAGATTTGCTTCATCCACCAATTCATCCGCAAGGATTTGGTGCATGAGTACGAAACCTATATTCGCAACACCGTCCCTGAACTCGTCGCGTGGGAGGTTACGATCACGTAGACGCTCTAGGTCAATAGACTGCTGGTGAGGAAGTGGTAGGACAATATGCGGCACGTCAGTGTACTCCTCTCTATTTAAGAACGGGTGCACATCCCGTTCTTGGTGGGTTGCATTGCGCCGTACTATAGAAAATCCCTGCTTGAATAGCAAGGATTTCTTTTTGTTTATTAGCTGAGGTCAGTCGGGGGATTCTTGCGTTGGACTGGACTCACGACGGTCGGACTCCAGGTGGCCTTAATGGCTCCATGCTCCTTTTCATACTCTGCGACTTGGTGCGTAAGGTACTGCTGGAGACGCTTCGCGTGTTGCGGGGTAAGTGAATAGATAGCTCCCTGATTTCCTGAGGAGAGCCCCATCACGAAGAACTCTGGCGTGTAGCCGATATTAATTGATTCACAAAATAGCTTTGGAGCTTGTTTCAAGTCATCTGGTTTCATACTAAAACAGTATACCGCATTTTAGGGAAGTGTTCAGGAAGTGGCGCGTACTGTTAGAATGGTTGATGGACATGCCATGGAGGGCATTATGAAACGAGGACTACCGATAACGGTGACATCACTCAATACCTGGAGTGGTGTCGCGGTCAGCAACCGCGAAGCTACCATCGTCGATTACATTGTTGAGCTGGCACACACTCATGATATTGTCAGCCTGAACGAAGTTCACTACGCAGACGACATGGGTAAAGTGCCACGCTTTGGCCGTGCACCGGTGCAGAAAGATGAAATCGGTCCGTACCATCTCACCCTCGGCAACGAGGTGCGAGAAAAGCTGTTCCGAACCCACGACCTGTACTTCACCTCAAACTTCGACTGTTTTGCGTATCATGACCGAGCAGCTGCAGAATATCCGGTGAAGTTTGGCAACCTGCTCATCGTACGACGAAAACGGTTCGATGAGTTCTCGTTGCGTGACCAGTACTGCTATGGACAGGGTGAACTCAATACCGAAGTGCTGGTAAAGGGGATGGTCGTCAACGGCATACCTGCCTCTCGTTCGATGCAAGTGTGCTCAGTCACGTACGGACAACATCGGTTTCGATTGGTGTTCATGCATGGAATCTGGACACAACGAGGGAAAGTCGATTGTCCTGCCCGCGTGAGCCAGAATGCGCGCATCGGGCAGGGAGTCCTTGCTGCGACACGCAATACCGCCTACGAGACAGTCCCGACCATACTCATGGGTGACCTCAACTATACGTCACGCCTCGAGTGTTTCAAGGACCTGCTCCAGCACAAGGACGTCTTCAACGGTACCGCAGTGAACCTTAATGCGAAGGCTGGCATCAGAACCACCCGCACCAAGTTTTACACCCGCTCTGAACCGGAGGCCGACTTCACGCTCATGAGTGACTGGGCAGAGGGCTACGTCGACACCTACGAAGCACTCGACGCACCATCTGATCACATGCGTCTGAGGCTTGTCCTTGGAAAATAACACCACACCCGGCGCAACACGCGCGCCGGGTGCATTTTTTATAATGAAGCGTATACTTTTACTATATGGAACAGCACGAACGCCTCGCAGACTTTTTATTCGAGACCGGTACCATGCGTCGCCTGCCGCGCATGCACCGTCAGACCCTCCTCATTGACGATACCTCAGACACCATTGCCTCACACTCCTACCGAGTTGCGCTCATTGGGTGGCACCTCGCGAAGCTCGAAGGAGCAGACCCGTACAAGGTTGTCATGATGTGCCTCCTTCATGATATGGGTGAGATACGCAGTAACGACCACAACTGGGTACACAAGCGCTACGTAAAGATATACGAGGAAGAGATAACGAAGGACCAGCTCGGGAGCTTACCGTTTGCTGATCTCTACACATTTGCGACTGAGTATATGGCTCGTGAGACAGTTGAGGCGAAGCTTGCTAAAGAAGCTGATATCCTCGACCAGATTCTCCTTCTCCGCGAATACGAATGGCAGGGGAGCCAAGAGGCGAAGAGCTGGCTAGAGACCAAATCAAAAGACATCGAGCGACTGCAGAGTGAAGGTGCCAAAGCCCTCGGTCACGCCCTCCTTGAGCGCTCACCATCGGACTGGTGGCAAGACATCTACACGAACCAAAACCGCTAGGACGTGACTTTTTAGAAAAAAGAGGAGTATACTTGTAGTATATGGAAAATACACCACGCAATATCGTACTGCAGGTAGGATCACTCTTAGCACTCTATATCAGTACATCATTCTTTATTACGCTCGTTTTTGGACTCATTAATCTCGCGTACCCGGACGCAGCAGACTCTTACTGGAATATCGAGAGTGCCGCCGATAGTGTCCGTCTCGGTATTGCAGTACTTATTGTCTCACTCCCAACCTACCTCGTCCTCATGCGACTCGTAAATACCCACCGTCGGGAAGCACAGGCAAGTCTCTACCAGAACCTCACCAAGTGGCTCATCTACCTTTCACTCCTCTTCGGTGGACTCGTCCTCCTCGGTACTCTCGCCACCACAATTTACACCTTCCTCAACGGTGACATCACCACTCGCTTTATCCTAAAAGCAGCGACAATTATTGGTGTAGTCGGCATTGCCTTTCACTACTACCTCCTTGATGCCCGTGGCTACTGGGTGAAGAACGAACAGAAGTCGGTAATGTTTGGTATCGGAGTAGGGATTGTGGCGTTTGTCGCCATTGCCTTCGGCTTCCAGTTCATCGAGACACCAGCCGTCGTCCGTGAGATGAAATTGGATGAGCAGCAGGTAAACGACCTCCGCACTATCCAATGGCAATTAGAGAGCTATCTCGCGACCAGCAGTACGACCCCAGCCACCCTCGATGAAGCATATGGTGACCTCGGTCCGGCGCCGACAGCACCCGAAGGACGTGACGCTTACAGCTATGAAGTCACCGCAACTGGTTTCAAACTCTGCGCTACGTTTGCTCGCGACAATAGCAATGAGTACGCCACCGGCTTCAGTGACCCCGCCCTTCGTATCAAGAATAGTGAAAACTGGAACTACAAAGCCGGACGGTACTGCTTTGACCGAGCTGTGAAATAACTTACATTACATTGTCTAACAATGAAAAAGCGCGGGATGAGCCCGCGCTTTTTGCTTTTTGCCTGCTGACATACTCACCAGAAATAATGATCGAAGTGTACACCATACGCCTGAATCCCTTGCCCATGGGCAGTACCTGGCGCCACCCGCGCAAGCTCCGTCATCGAGTGACGCTCGACCGCAAACTGACGCCTCTGCCACGCATCAACCAATATTGGCGCGAGCGAGTACGAGTTTGCACAGTTGCCGAGGAATTGTGGTGTGTAGATGGAGATATTCTCTCGCTCGCACCCAGACATGATGAAATGACCGATGAATCGCTGGGCAAAGCAGGTGCTCACCGCGAACTTGAGATACCCCATATTGTATGAGGCAACAAGCTTCACGAGATACTCATACGACAGATAAGCATCAGTGTCATTGGTATGCCACCCCATCGTCGACCCGTGCCCTTGATAAGACACGAGCGCGTGCGAGACGGGGACCTGCACCATTAGGAAGTCACGGATGATGACTGCCGCCGATTCAGGTGCTGGGGAGATGTAGTTTTGGACTGGTATTCCTCGGGCCTTGAGATACTCCTCCAGTTCTCTGTGAACCTCAACGTATTCTGGACCACTGATGAGAAGAGCGGTTGGACGATCAAGCATGACTAACCTCACTGATTTGCTGTCTTTCTGTATTAGACAGGTAAGCGAAGAGAAAGTCAAAGACTCAAGCTTAGGCGTACGAAGATTGCGCAATCGGCAACCGAACAATAAACGTCGTGCCTTTATCCTCAACCGTCTCTACCTCAATGGTGCCACCAAGTTGCTCAACCGACTCCTTCACAATATAGAGACCGAGGCCTGTCCCTTCAGCGCGATGTTGCATCGCGTTGCTCGCACGGAAGAATTTGCTGAAGAGGCGAGGAAGCTGGTCAGCCGGGATACCGATACCACTATCAGCGACAACAAAGATGAGCGTACCGCCCTCAACCTGGTACCCAAACGAGATCTGATCACCAGGACGCACGTACTTCACTGCGTTTGAGAGAAGATTACTCGTAATAATATGAAAGAGGCGACTATCTGCTGTATACGTAAAAGGTGCCGGGTTGTACGGCGTCGTGAGAACGATATTCTTTTCTTTAATTTGTCCTTCAAATTCTTCGACAATGGTCGGGAGATAGGTGGAGAGCTCAATCGCTTCTGGGGCAGACGCAAAAGTACCAGTCTCAAGTTTCGAGACACTGAGGAAGTCATTGATAAGCGCGAGCATTCGCGTCACATTACGGGCCACCTTCATGAGGTAGACACCCTGCTTCTCAGTTGCGACACCCCGGAGCGAACGCTCAAGGAGCTCAACATTCCAGCGGATAGCAGCGACCGGAGTGCGGAGTTGGTGGGTCGCAAGCGCCACGAACTCACTCTTCGCTTTATCGACAATCTTATGTTGAGTGATATCCACGAGCGAAACCATCCGCTGATCAAACGTCTGGTTTACGAAGAACGAAATAGAAACCCAACGCTCTTCGTCACTATAGGTACGGATAACCATCTCGGTGTCCATAAAGGCAGTGTTACGATCGAACTTACCCATCGTTACTGAATAATGAACATCGTCCTCATGGGTGAGACGATCAAAAACGGTTTTGCCAATGAGCTCTTGTTGCGGAAGACCGAGAAGTCGAGCCGAAGCTTGGTTACAAGTAGTAATTACCCCACGACCATCAAGGGTCACGTATGGAACTGGGCTTTGATTATAGAGTGTGGCGTAAAGCTCGCGAGAATTAAGGAGCTGATTCTTATGCCACTCCACCTGCGCATCATCGGCCGAGCCTATCAGAAGCACTGCTGCCGTAAGAGTAAAGAGTACGGTCAGTGAGAGTATGTGGGGGAGATAGAGCGGAAAGAGCAAACTCGCAACAAAATATACCGCTGCGAACACGAGAAAGAGCACAACAATAATGGCGACCATTCGGAGCGCGCGCCAGAGGCCAAAGCCAACTTGAATGTGCATACCCTCATATCATAACAGGCCGAGGTGGGGACAGGCCATATATGCCTGTGGTAGAATCATCATATGGAAAAGCATATCCTCATCATCGAAGACGAAATCGACTTGCGTGAAGCAATGGCTGAAGCCCTCCAGGAAGAAGGCTATCAGGTCACTATGGCTGAAAACGGCCAAGTTGGACTTGAGATCGCACTCCGTGACCATCCAGATCTCATTCTCCTCGACCTCATGATGCCGATCATGGATGGACAGACTATGTTCGGAAAACTCCGTGAAGATGCTTGGGGTCGCTATGCAAATGTGGTAATTCTCACGGCGATGGACGACGTCAATAATATCGGACTCGCACACGAAGAGAAGCCACTTGATTACTTCATTAAGGCTCACCACAGTCTCGATGATCTCATCAAGCAGATTCGACTCCTCCTCTATACTGCCCCCTAGACAAAACCATACTTAGAGTAGTATGGTTTTGTCTAGATACGTTCTCACGCCAACAAGGGAGGATTCTCACATGAAGGACTGGCCGTACCACGTGCTTGGTATAAGCATCAGTGCCTGGATTCTGGTATCACCGCTTTTCTATCCATTCCTGCTCGACGTCTACAGCTTTTTGTTTTTGACCTTTGCAGTCGCGACGTATAAATACGCTATCGCCAAGGTTACCTACAACAGCATCGATAAAATAAGTGGGGAGTAAACGATGAAAGCGCTACGAAGCTGGGGTGAGCGTGATGTGACCGAAGAAAGTTTTCTCTTGTGTATCGCAGCGATTTCATTTTGTCTCGCTGTCATTACCTTTGCGTACACACGCTTCGGAATCATGGGTGTTGGGGTACTGACGATGATTGCGATTGCGGTCTGTATAATCGTCGTATTCATCATCTACACAATACTCTACGCTGTCGACGACGACTTTGATTATGATGAGTCCTTCGATGGAATGGTAGACATGATTTGCAAGGGTTTCATTGGCCTTTCGGTCACAATCTTCGCCATCTACCAACTCACCCTGCATGCAAGCAAGGATGAGCTCATGGTCCTCGGACTCATGGTCGGACTCTATCTCCTTGGAAGCCTCAAGAGCTGGGGCGTGATGTGGTTCTACCATCGTGTCAACAGGCTGTTTAAAGTCAACGACTGAAGAAACCAAGACGAGCGCCCCTGGCGCTCGTTTTCTTTTTACATTTTAATAAATCGTGGCATACTAACAAATACCGTTACAAGATAACCGAGGTAGGACTATGCATAAAAAATTCGACTCAGGACTGATTGAACAAAAGTGGCAACAAACATGGGACGAAGCCAAGCTCTATGAAGTTGGCGATCGTGACCCGAGTAAAGATAAAGCCTACCTCCTCGTCGAATGGCCCTACCCATCGGGCAACCTCCATATCGGTCACTGGTACGCCTTTGCAGTACCAGACATCTATGCCCGCTACAAGCGCATGCAAGGTACCCAGGTTCTTTTTCCAATGGGCTTTGACGCCTTTGGTCTCCCGGCAGAAAACGCCGCCATCAAGCGGAAGCTCGACCCAAAAGTCTGGACCTACGACAACATGGCGTACATGCGTCACCAGCTCAAGAGCATGGGCAACATGTTTGCTTGGGACAAGACCACCTCAAGTACCGATCCCGAGTACTACGCGTGGACGCAACAGATGTTCACTGAGTTCTTTAAGCATGGTATCGCATACCGTGGGAAGGGTGTGGTCAATTGGTGTCCGGGGTGTAACACCGTGATAGCAAACGAGCAAGTCTTACCAGACGGCACCTGCGAGCGCTCAGGAGACATGATTGAAAAGCGGGAGATGCCACAGTGGATGCTCAAGATTACCAAGTATGCCGATAAACTCATCGACGACCTCGAGACCGTCAACTGGCCAGAGCATATTAAAGAGGCGCAGCGTCAGTGGATTGGTCGTAGTCGTGGTGCTGAGATAGACTTCACGCTCACGACTGGCGAGACCGTTACTGTCTTTACGACACGGCCAGACACCCTCTATGGGGTGACGTACCTCGTTCTCGCACCAGAGCACGCACTCCTGCAGTCCGCAACAGTGCGAAGCAACACCTCGAACTTGAGTGACGTTGACGCCTATATTGCGAAAGCGAAGCAAAAAGACGAACAAGACCGTCTCGATGCCACCAAAGAAAAGACTGGGGTGAAGCTTGATGGTATTACCGCGACCAATCCGGTTAATGGCGAGACCATTCCAGTCTTTGTCGCTGACTATGTGCTCGGTGGCTACGGTACCGGCGCCATTATGGCAGTACCAGCGCATGATGAGCGCGATGGTGAGTTTGCTCGGAAGTTTAATCTACCAATCAAACCTGTTGTAGCTACCCACTTCATAAAAAGTGAACAGATAGACAGAGTTAGAAATGGAGTTTACGGACTAATAAAAATTGATAATAAGTATCTTATCCAACACTTCACAAAAGATGACTTCTACTGGCTACCAGGTGGAGGACTTGACCAAGACGAGACACACGAAAATGGGTTACTTCGTGAGCTAAATGAAGAGACACACTACGCAGACTTTTTAATCAAAGAAAAGGTATCTGTCGGTGTTATTGATACAAAATCAAAAGAAGGAAAATCACTTCGCAACATTAGTCAGGTCTATAAAGTAGAGATTGCATCAAATAACACGTCACCAAGCGCAATGACTGCAGACGAACTAGAAGACGGTATCGAACTATTATTACTCTCAAGAGAAGAAATTGAGAAACTCACCTCTTCATTTGAACCTGAACGAATTGAATTTATAAAAGAGGCAATCCGCATTGCAGAAGGTGAACCCAAAACATCAACCGGTGTACTTGTGGCCTCCGGTGAATTCGATGGACTTGATAGTGAGACCGCTAAAGAACAAATTGTCGCCAAAGTTGGTGGTCGCATGACCTCGACCTATCGCCTCCGCGACTGGTCAATCGGGCGCCAGCGGTACTGGGGCGTCCCGATTCCAATTGTCTATAGCCCAGAAGGTGAAGCCCACCCGGTGCCAAAGGAGCATCTTCCGTGGCTCTTGCCAGAAGACGTCGACCCAACCCCAACCGGTGTCGCTCCACTTGCGAAGAGTGAAGAGCTCAAGCGTCGGACCGAGGCTATCTTTGGTCCCGGCTGGACACCAGAGGTCGAAACGATGGACACTTTCGTCGACTCATCCTGGTATTTCCTCCGTTATCTCGACAACCATAATGAGAATGCACTCGCAAGCCTCGAACGACAAAAGGAATGGATGCCAATTGATGTGTATTTCGGTGGAGCCGAGCACACTACCATGCACCTCCTTTACTCACGCTTCTGGCAGAAGGCACTCTACGACCTTGGTCTCGTGACCGAAAGTGAACCATATCATCGACGCGTCAACCGTGGCCTTATCCTCGGCCCAGACGGCAACAAGATGAGTAAGAGTAAAGGCAATGTCGTTGACCCTGACGAGCAAGTGAAGTTCGTCGGCGCCGATACAGTAAAGATGTACCTCGCCTTTATGGGCCCCTATGAGGGGAACAACTACCCCTGGGATATGGGTGGGATTGCTGGTGTACGCCGCTTCCTCGAGCGTGTCTACGGTCTTATCGACCATATCAGTGACACAGAAGGGGAGGAAGTAACCCGCCAGCTCCACAAGACCATCATCAAAGTAAGTGGAGACATTGCTGAGTTTAAGTTCAACACCGCCATCAGTGCGATGATGATATTCGTGAACCTCTCCGAGAAGTCGACCCTCACCAGAGCATCATACGAGACCTTCCTCCGTCTCCTCGCTCCATTTGCCCCTCACCTCACCGAGGAGATTTGGCATGAGCTCGGACACACCACGAGCATCCACCTTGAGGCCTATCCAGTGGCAGACGAAGCCCTCGCCCGTGACACAAGTGTCGAGATCGGGGTCCAGGTCAACGGCAAGATGCGAGGCAGTATTACGGTGAGCCAGGAGGCAGGGGAGAGTGAGGCGCTAGACGCCGCACGAGCAGTCCCAACTATCGCCGGGAAGCTCGCGGAAGGGGAGATAAAAAAGGTGATTTATATCCCTGGTAAAATCCTTAATGTTATTGTCGGATAAGTGCGCCCATGCCATTTGACGTTTGTCAAATGGCATGCTATAACATGGGCACTACTGAGGAGGTAGCACTAAATTATTCTTATTTTGAGCGGAATTTATGATTACTTTTAAACCAAAACAGGTCACGAAGAAGCTATTGGCAGCGCTCCCAGAGCGCGCTCGCGACGTCCTTGAGAAGCGCTACGGGCTTGGCAACGACGGCGAAACGTACACCCTTGAATCAATCGGCCAGACCTACGGCATCACCCGTGAGCGCGTCCGTCAGATTGAGAACTACGGCATCAGCTCAATCCAGAAATCAAGTGCATACAGTGAGCACGCCGAGCTCCTCGCTGAGCTCCAGGAGGCCATCAAGATGCTCGGTGGCGGTGTCGTCGCTGAAAACGTCCTCCTCGACTCACTCACCAAAGACGAGTCAACCCGCAACCACC
>JACCDG011096042.1_pt1 | contig 50528 bp, 52 predicted proteins | sample 7442471 | NCBI WGS metagenome assembly JACCDG01 (sample SAMN15323444, study PRJNA562643) | freshwater metagenome | isolation source: river surface water | place: USA:Blue River Watershed | collected 2017-08-17 | reverse complement strand
GCTGGGGTACAAGGACTCGAACCTCGATACTCAGGACCAAAACCTGATGTCCTACCATTAGACGATACCCCAATTAATATTCTGTGGCCCACTACCTCGTTCCTGCCCTTAATCGTTTATTGATACTTGAGAGTTATTTGGTTACAAATTGTGCTCAATTTGTAACTCTTCGCAGCCGAGCTGCTCGACCCAATTAGTGCTTATGAACTATTGTGTCTTCTTTCTTGGTGCTTGAGAGTACTTTGGTTCCTACGGTTGCTAGCACTGGTCCAAGACTTGATTTTACTGAATCAGGAACTCTTCTTGTCGTACGCTTGCTAGCTTCCGACATCTTCCTCACACTTCGTTCGTCGAGCTCTTCGCTCCTCGACCCATCTCATGCTGATAGCATTTATTAATTCGTCAACTAAAAATGTATCAGATTTGAAACTTTTGGTCAGAAACGTATGCAAAATTCTATCACAATCTAGTAGTTTTTTCCACCTGATATACTTCTTTAGACCATCTATTTTATTTTTAACAACAACACAAAAAAATCGCTTGCGTAAGTCAGAAGAACAGGGGTATACTCGCTATTAATCATAAATCAATTATTTATCTTAATCTCTTGTACGCTTATGAAAATCGAAAAAATATTCAACGCTACCTCTGCTGCTCCGGCTACTCCTGCTGCTCGTAAACACACAGATTCAGAACTAATCGATTATCTTAAGATGAAAGAACTTACTCCGCTCGAGGCTTTTGCAAAGAGACAGTACGCAGCCGCATTAACAGAAGCAATAAAGGATGATGAGAGTCAGTCTATTGAGACAAGGGCTGCTGAGAACTTTGTTCGACCGGCAGCACTACTCTCTTTAGCTGTGTTACGTGCTGTAGGCGCGAAGATGCAAAATAAAGAATAACTCTATTGACACCCTTTCTATTCTGTGCGAGAGTAGAAGTATCGTTTTCCTTGAAAATAAAGGATAAATCAATAACTCATGGCAATAATTCCAGAATTAAGAAAAGCGTTAGAAGCGTCTCAGCTTACCTTTGAAGAGTTAAGAGCTTTTGAGATGGGGTTGCAGTACTTAACCTCCGAAGAACAGGAGGAGTTCACTCAATCTATTATAGAAAATCCAGAGCACATCTATCCACTCTATATTAACTATAAAGCGAAGTTACACGCGGCAACCGAGGGAACAGAAGCCTGGGAACAGGTAATCGAGAAAGAAATTGAAGAACTCGATGAGTTAATGGAAAAGAGAAGAGTCGGAGACGAATTGTTTTAAAATAGAGTGATTAACAAAAAATGCGACCACTAAAGGCTCCCGATTTCTTGGATTGTAACCAATCTCTTGAAATCGCAGTTCTCTGGAGGATGGTCGCATTTTCTAAAGTCAGGTGTCTAACATCTAATCTTTACCATCTGGTCTCATGCTACACTTTAAGTTATATGAAAGAGATGCTTTATGGTTTACGGCTGGTGATGTCACGTAGAGATGGGTCTATAGTCATAGTGGTAAGTTCTTTTCTTTTTCTTTTTCTTCTGCTTGTATTTCAGAACGGTACGTCGGCGCTACAGGTCTTTGGCTTTGACACCTTTAGTTTGTCTAAAAGAATACAGCTAGCCCTGTCAGCCATCTTTGATGTTAAGAGTACTTTTACTGTCAGCACTTTCATTCTCGCGACACTTGGATCACTCTTATCTGGGATTAATCTGGCGCTCGCCTATGTTTATATGAAGACACGAGGAGAGATGCTTATTAAAAGCGGCCTGTATAGTGGGACGGGCTTGCTGCTCGCGCTCTTTGGTATTGGATGTGCTGCGTGCGGCACAGCACTCCTTTCTCTTATTCTCGGTTTCTTTGGGTTTTCTACGATGCTGAACGTCCTTCCGTACCAAGGCCAAGAAATCGGTTATATTGGTCTTATTTTTCTTATTATAGCTACTTACTTTTTAGCTAAGAAAGTGAGCGCTCCTAACGTGTGCTAAACTTTTCTTATGTCAGATCTCCCAGAGAGTGTTTCTAAGTTAAAGAATAGGATTATCTTTTTTTTCGTAGTTATTTTCGCCTTAGGGTATGTCTTTGAGGCTGATATGAGTGGACTGATTAATATCTCTCTTCCAAAAGAAAGTGTAAACACCGTTGGAACTTTTTATAAAGTCGACAGAGTGGTAGACGGCGATACAATAAAGGTCGTTATTGGTGGTGTTTCAGAATCTGTAAGATTAATAGGCATCAACACACCAGAGACGGTTGACCCGCGTCGCACAGTTGAATGTTTTGGAAAAGAGGCGAGCGAAAGAATGAAGGAGCTGGCTGGCGGTGAGATCGTTCGGCTCGAATATGATGACTCTCAAAACTATAGAGATACCTACGGTCGCATCTTGGCGTATGTCTACCTAGAAGATGGGCAGATGCTTAATAGAAAAATGATTGCAGAAGGGTATGCCTATGAATATACATACCTTACTCCATACATTTACCAGAAGGAGTTCAGACAACTGCAGAACTTAGCACAAAGTGGAGGGAAGGGGCTGTGGGCAAGTGACTCCTGTAATGGAAAGAAATAACGTATCATAGGAGTAACATGGATACTATAAAATATCTTATTGGATTTTTTTTCAAGCTAGCTTTTGTTGCAATGTTTATTGCTCTTGTGTGGTGGCTAGTGTCACTTCTTTTCCCGGCCCTCAGTTTTTCTCAATTAAAGGCAGTTGTTTCAGGAGAAGAGAAGAAGGATTTTTTGCCGTCACCCAGAGCTTACTCTGGACTTATAAAAACAGTGACAGCACCAACACCTACGACCAACCTTTATGTTCATGGGCAGCCATTCGATGGTTATGCATCATACGGAGGAACTTATATCTACTCAACAGCAACAAGAAGCTTCGTGGAATATAATTTAAGGTCATCGTCTTCAGCTACTCCACAGCCAACTGTAGCGCCGTCACGTAGCATGTATATTCGCAACTTGTCTATCTATGAAAATGGGCACGTGCATACGGGGCTTTCTTTTGTTGGTGAAGCTCGTAATGAAATGTTTAGAAATGGATCGTTTACTATTTTTACCGTAGATTCGAGAGGTGTTGTTATTGGATTATCTCGGGCGTCAAGCACAGGAGCTTGGTCTGTTCCAGGGTGGTCACGGTTTTCAGCTCGTATTGATTACGTTCTTCCATATGGAGGTGTTCCATGCTCTATGATTTTTGAACAAGGCAGAGAGAGTCAGTATAGTGGCAACAATACTCAACCAGTAAGGGTCGGTATTCCAATTAAATGTAACTAGACCCCCGAACTCTTTCGAGTCAGGGGCCTTAGTACCTTTCGGTATAGTAGTAGTTAGAACGGGATGTCGTCCTCCGCACCTATGTCGCGGTCAGGAACCACCTCAGCGAGACTGCCTCCGGAACGGCGCCCACCGTTAACTCTGGCTATGGCCTTCTGTCGTTTTGCCACTTCTTCTCGCATCTTTGCGATGATTGCTGTCGGCGTTGCTGTGCCCTCTTTCATCCATAGCTGGGCGAGGGATGCACCAACCAGATGTTCCGCCGCGATCACAAAGTCCTTCATCCCCATTGGCCCCCCGCACGGTCTGTTGACCGTAAGGGCCCTTTCAAGCTGGTCTATGTTCCTCGGTGTGAGTTCTAACGAACGCATATCATCAAGTGTTCTTTGGGTTGTCATCTATGCTCTCCTTATTTTGTGCAACAGATTACATTCTATACTATTTTTAGTTTTATATCAAAATTACCCTCTTTGTTTTTTTTCAGGGTTTCTTAGTCTCTGTTTATATTAAAAGATGAGAACAAAAACAGTATGCGCAATTGATACTAGATCAGCTTGTGCATACTGTTAAGGGAGAAGACTTACGTTGTTACGTGAGGGTTACGTAACGCATCGTCAGGGTCTACATCGGGAAGATTGTTGAGTCTGAATCGTGCGTCTTTGCCAAATCGCTCTAACCACGCTCGTTCTTCTGGGCTTGCGACCTTGAGTTCTTTTCGAACAGCCTCAAGTATCCCTGCTTTACTATAGTCACAGTTTTCAGCAATGGTTCCGTAGGATGACCCGAGAACCTTAGCTGCTTCATCCACAAAAGCTTGTCCTTCTAAGTTAGAGATTCGTAGATAAAGTACCTCATTAGGTGTAAGCTTTACCTCTGCTGCGTCAGGTGGGACATAAGATTTGATTTCAGTTGGCATATAACCTCCTGGTTGTCCGTTGAAATGCGCTCCAAGCATAGTGTGTGATGTTATTAGATCAGAGTCAAGGATGTTTATGCAGTCAATCTGTCGATAACTGCTTTTACTATTGCGCCGTCAGCTGTATCGCCGAGCTCTTTCATCATGGCACCCACAAATTGTCCTTTTTTGGTTGGGTCAACTGGAGACTCTGCAAGCTTAGCAGCTACGCGTGCCTCAATATCAGCCTCTGACATCTGAGCAGGCAAAAATCCTTCAATAACGGCAAGCTCTGCCTTTTCATCTTCAGCGAGTTCTGGGCGACCACCAGAAACGAACTGTTCGATTGAATCCTTTCGTTGCTTGGAGAGGCGCTTGATTACCTTTATACAATCTTCATCAGAGAGTGGGTCTGTCGGAGGTTTTCCTTGAGTTACGAGTTCATTAGTAAAAGCAGCTAATATCATGCGAAGCGTCCCTAGACGAACAGTGTCTTTCGCTATCATTGCTGGTTTGATTTCGGCTTTTATTTTTTCTTGCATAGTGTCTTTATTCTAGCATACATTCTTCGTGATACACTACTTCCATCATCATGACGACATCTATTCTTATCGCCACTATCTTCGGAGTAGTTATTACTGTCTTACTTCTTTTTATCTTGCTTAAAGTCTTAAACAACAAGCCAAAAGACGATAACAGTTTCCTGATTCTTCAGGAACAGCTGGAGCGATTGCGTGGAACCCTCGAGAACAAGTTAGAACGTTCATCATCTGATCTTCATCAGGTAATTCACAGACAGAACTCAGAAGCTAATCGTCTTATTACAGAGATTACAAGAGAGCTCACAGAAGTGAAAGAGGGGAACAAGCAGGTGTTCTCTATGACTGAACAGCTACAGGGTCTACAGAAAGTGCTCACCCATCAAAAGCAGCGTGGGAATCTGGGAGAAGCAGCACTTGAGCAGATTCTCTCTAACATGCTCGCACCCGGTCAGTATGAGATGCAGTTTTACTTTAAGAATGGCGAAGTAGTGGACGCAGTGGTACATACAAAAGAGGGGATCATTCCGATTGACGCTAAGTACTCACTTGATAATTATCAGCGCCTTATGAATGCAGATGACGAAGAAGATATAGCTTATTATCAGACTGAGTTTAAGAAGGACATTCAGAAGAGAATCGATGAAACTTCGAAGTATATCAGGCCAGAGGAGGGGACACTTCCTTTTGCTTTTATGTTTATCCCAGCTGAAGGCATCTATTATGATCTTTTAGTTAATCAGGTAGCGCGTGGTGCTGTGAATACTCAGAACCTCATCGAGTACGCCTACAACAAGAAGAAGGTAATAATAGTATCACCTACTACATTCTACGCATATCTCCAATCAGTACTCTTTGGATTCAAAGCATTCAAGATTGAAGAGAGCGCTAAGCATATCGAGAAGCGTGTAGAAGAGCTTGGTAGACATCTTGGAGCGTATGAGGACTATATGAAGAAACTTGGAATGACGCTTGGCACATCTGTTAATCACTATAATGCAGCGTATAAAGAATTAAAGAAAGTTGATAAAGATGTGCTTCGTATCACAGGTGGCGATATCGGTATCGAACCTACACTTTTAGATAAGCCAACATTTGAAGAAGAGTAGTGAAGAGCTTTTATTGAAGCTTGAGTTAAAAATGAGAAACCGCCAAGACGAAAGTCTTGGCGGTTATCACTTCAACGGTTCGACTAATTAAAAGTTGAAGACGAACTTGTCGAAGTATTTCTTGGGGAGCATCGAGACAATGAGGTTGAAGATGCCAATAATCCCAAGAAGCGTGATTCCAATTGTGGCGTGAATCACGCCACAATCAAAGAGAAGCGAGAGACCCTTCATGGTTTCTTTGGCGGTTTTCCTGAAGGTCGTTTTCATCCGTATCGCCTTGATACGGGTATAGTTGTTGGATTGGTATTCGACCACTAATACGGTTTCTCCGTAGTGCCGTGTGCGGTGGTGGAAGACCATGGTGCCGACATGCCCGAGAGCGATGATGATGGCAATGATTGCGAAGTATTCCATTTAAGATGTCTCCTTTTGGTTAGTGTTACTACTTTTTCTTTTTGGTTGATCCAACCAAAAAGAGGATGGAAAGGGCAAGGTCGGCGTTGTCAAACAGAAGCACAACAACGATTCACGAACCTTGATCCATGGTGCGAATCGTCTCGTTTTCGTACTTCTTGTGGTACCTGATAAAAGGCTTTCGATCTTTTTCGCGCGGAATTCCGCGAGAGTAAGATCGATGAATCCAATTGCCATATTGCACATCGCCAAAGAGAGGAGTGTGATTATGATAAGCGCACGCTCTATGAGTAGTGCCTTCATGTTGTTCTCCCTTCGTACTTTTCTATTGTTACTCTTCGCTTATTCTAGAAGGAATAAGGAAGAAGGTCAAATAGTATTTTTTTATTGATTTTTTTAGGTTCCTTACTCTTTTTTAAGGAAAAGGCACCCTTGCGCTTCATCTAAAAAAAGTGTATAATTGTAAAACTATGTCATTAGCTATTGTTCAAACAGGAGGAAAGCAGTACAAGGTCGCAGAAGGCGTCACTATTACTGTTGAAAAAATCACGGGAGATTATAAGATGGGAGACAAAGTAGACCTAATGGATGTTGTTCTTACTGATGACGGGAAGACAACAACTATCGGAGCACCTTTTGTTAAGGGTGCCAAGGTAACTACCACCATTGCGGAGATTGGTAAGGGAGACAAAGTTATGGTTGTTAAGTACCGAGCCAAGTCTCGTTACCACAAGCGTAACGGTCACCGACAGCCATTCATGAAGCTAAAAATCGAATCGGTTAAGTAGTGGTAATATAGTTTCGAGTTCTTGGTTTTAAGAGCAAAAACGCGACCACGAAGTGGTCGCGTTTTTGCATTTCTTTATAACTAAACCTGGTCTTTAGTTTCTCCTCTCTAACGCACTTGTAAAGGTGTCTTTATCTACGTATTCAATCTCAAGACCACTCGATAGACCGCGAGCGAGGTGTGAGAGCTTTACTTTGTCGATGCCAACTATCTGCTTCACAGTCTTTTGTACATACTCTTGGGTATTATCACCATAGTCGGTTACAGGGAGGGCAAAGATTATTTCTTTTATACTGTCAGTTGCTAGGAGTGAATGGATTAGAGAGGTGAGTTCTCGGATACGGATTATCTCTGTTGGTTTGTCTGTAAGTGGTGGAACGAGGCCACCAAGAATAAAGTAGAGGCCGTTATATGAGCCCGTCTTTTCTATTGCATCTAGATCAAGCTCCTTTTCTACAACCATGAGGAGCGACTGATCTCTTCCGATAGATGCGCAGATGTCACATAATGACTTTCCTGTATTATGTGCATCTCCATAGAAACGGAAACATCTCTCACACTGCTTGCCTGTGAACTTAAGGTCCTCTAATGCCTTTATCAACTGCTCTTTGTATTGAGAGTGTTCGCGTAGGAGAAAATATACAAAACGCTTCGCTTGTTTTGGTCCGATTCCAGGAAATCTCATAAAAAGTTCTGCTAGCCTGTCTGCTCCGTTCATAGTTCTTGCTAGTATAGCAAGAAGAGATCTTAGATGTTAGATATTAGATTATGTGACTGGCTACTATGGACTAACCACCAACTACTGCTTATCTTAAAATTCCGGTATCTTAATTGAAGGTAAGGTGAAGTCTCCGAATTCTGATTTTTCGACAGAAAGGAATGATGTCTTCTTGTCGTCGAAGTAGAGTTCTACAACACCAGTCGGTCCATTACGATGTTTTTCAATGAGTATCTCCACGATGTTTTTACGTTCTGTGTTCTCGCCATATTTATCCTCACGGTGGATGAACATTACCACATCCGCATCTTGTTCGATGGAACCTGAGTCACGAAGGTCAGAAAGGCGAGGGCGTCCTCCGCGAGATTCTACAGCACGAGAGAGCTGAGATAGAGCAATAACAGGGACGTTGAATTCCTTGGCTAGACCTTTTAGAGAGCGAGAAATTTCTGTTACCTGGTTCACCATATTGTCGTAGTTCTTAGCTGTGCTCATAAGCTGTAAGTAGTCAACTATCACAAGACCAATCGGTCTATCGGAGTGAAGACGACGTAACGTGCTGCGCATGTTTAGAATCGAGTTCGCCGCGGTATCATCTACATAGATAGGCGCTTTCATGAGTTCGTGCATGCCATTCTGAAGGCGCTCGAACTCTTCATCAAGAGAAAGCTTTGCAGTTCGAAGCTTCCATCCATCTACCTGAGATTGAGCCGAGAGCATACGATCAACGAGCTGCTCCTTACTCATTTCTAGAGAAAATATTGCAACAGGAATATTGCTTTTAACAGCAGCGTTACGTGCAAAGTCGAGCGCAAGGGAGGTTTTACCAACGGAAGGACGGGCCGCTAAGATTATGAGGTCAGATGGCTGGAAACCAGAGAGTTTGTTATCGAGTTCCTTGAAGCCACTAGGTGTGCCGCGCATACCTCCAGTATTATCAGCAAGTTTTTCGATACGGGACCAGGTCTCATCGATGAGTTCAGTGAATCCGATCAATCTGCCAGATGAGTCACCTTTAGTTGTGATTTCATAAATTGTCTTTTCTGATTCTTCAAGAATGCTTTCGAGGGAGTCTTCTTCTTGATATGACATTTCTGCAATATGATTGCTTCCTTCGATGAGTTTACGAAGTAGTTCTTTTTTCCTAATTATTTGAGCGTAGTACTTAATATTAGCAGCAGACCCGACTAAACCAAGGAGATCGGAGAGATAAGGAGCACCCCCGACTTGATCAAATACCTTCTTTGTTCGAAGGGAAGCAGATACGGTGAGAATGTCAACGGGCTCCTTGTTGTTGACGAGCTCTTCAATAGCTTCATATATAATCTGGTGTTTAACAGCATAGAAACTCTGTGGAGTAATAAGATCAGCAATGTCAAAAAGTGTATCAGAAGAGAGTAAGAGTGATCCGATGAGTGCCTTTTCTGACTCTAAGTCCTGTGGAGGAATACGAGCTCCAGCAAAAGGGTTTTCTGTTGCATCAGCTTTATCGTAACTAGAGTAGCTCTTTTTTTTGTAGGTTTTGCTTTTTGAAGATCCTTGCAGTTGGCTGAGCGGTAACATAAATAAGAGTGTATAAAAAAGAGACCACTAGACACAAATAAAATAGAGTTGTGTTGTAGTTATTTCGGGGGATGAAATGTGGATAACTTGAGGTATCTACTGGTGATTAGTAATTAGCTTTTAGTTAAAAGAACCAAGGTTGACACTTTAACAACTAGACCCTAACCACCTCTTGTCCATTAGGGGCATCTTTGACGATGTAGCCTAGTTTACGTATTTCGTCACGCAGGCGGTCTGATTCAGAGAAGTTTTTATCTTTTCGTGAAGTCATTCTTTTCTCCAGCAGCACCTCAACCTCTTTTGGTAGATGGAGTACTTCTTCTTTTAAGGCGTCCAATCCTAACCCAAGTGACTCATTCATCTTTAAGAGTGTAGCAGCTACATCGGCGTCGTTTTCTTGCTCTTCCTTAATCATTTTCCACATACATGCAATAGCTTCTGGGGTATTACAGTCATTACGGAGCGCTGCTAGGAATGGTTCCATGTAAGACTCTAAAATAGTGCCTTTGAGATGAGCGTTACGAAGTATATGGTCAGATAATTTTTTGTAGGCAACCTTTACTGCATCGAGAGCTTCGTGTGTGAATGTGAGTTCCTTTCTATGATGTGCTGTGAGAATAAAGTAACGAAACACTTGCGGAGGATATCCTTTTTTTATCAGGTTCTCTAAGGTAAGGAATTCGTCATTTGATTTTGACATTTTACCGCTCTTGTCCTGAAGAAAGTTGACATGCATCCAATAATTGACATATTTAGTTCCTGTTGCGCATTCACTCTGTGCGACTTCGTTAGTGTGATGAACTTTAATATGGTCCACCCCGCCCGTATGAATATCAAAATGGTTCCCTAGATATTTCATTGCCATCGCAGAACACTCAATGTGCCATCCAGGAAACCCTAATCCCCAAGGTGAGTCCCACTCCATCTGACGTCTTTCGTTTTTTGGGGAGAATTTCCATAACGCAAAGTCAGACGGTGAGCGCTTGAGTTTGTTTTCCTCAATACGTGCTCCAGATTTTAGTCCGTCTAGGTCTAGCTGTGCCAGGTCTCTGTACCTTTCAAACTTCTCAGTGTCAAAATAAATGCCATCATCTTCTATTGTGTAGGTGTACCCTTTTTCTTCTAATGTGGAGACGAGCATGATCTGCTCTTCTATATGATCTGTTGCTCTAGGGAATATGTATGCCGAAATGGGAATATTGAGAGCAACCAAGTCCTTCTTGAAAGCCTCTTCATAGAAAGCTGCGACTTCCCATGCTGTTTTACCTTCTCTTCTTGATCCTTTTTCTAACTTATCCTCGCCATTATCGCCGTCATCAGTTAGATGCCCAACATCAGTGATATTGATAACGTGAGATACCTCGTACCCCGACTGAACAAATATTCTTCTAAGAGTATCTGCGAAGATATAAGCGCGAAGGTTACCAATATGTGCAAAGTGATAGACCGTTGGTCCGCAAGAGTAAATATGTACCTTATCTTCGTTAATTGGAGCGAAGAGCTCAAGTTTTTTAGATGCGGTATTATAAAGTTGAATAGGAGGTCGCATATCAAAATAAATATCCCTTTTATTCTACCACAGAGATTGTATACTGAGTTTCTATGAATAGACTAGAAGATATAAAACATCACTTTACTTCAAACAGTAAGAATACTCTCACTAAACACTTTGCTCTTAAAAGTGTAGCAATAGGAACTGGGATTTTTGCTATTTTTGCGACAGGGTTTTTGGTTGGGAATGGTATGAGTACTAAAGCAGAAGCGGCATTGGTTAATTACGACTCAGAACTTTTTAAGTCAGTGCGCATGCAGCTCGACAATAAGTTCGTTTTTTGGAAGTCTTCTTCTACTTTGCCTACTGCGCAAGAGTTGGAATATGGTGTTATCAGAGGGTATGTAGACAGTTTCAAGGATCCGTATACCGTTTTTATGCCACCAAAGGAAGCAAAGAGTTTTGCAGAAAACGTGAAGGGTTCTTTTGGTGGAGTGGGTATGACTGTTGGAATGAAGGATGGAAACATTGTTGTCATCGCCCCTCTTAAGGATTCTCCTGCTATGAAGGCTGGTATTAAAGCAGGCGATATTATTACTGCGGTTGATAAGAAAAGTGTCGTAGGTATGACATCAGAGGAAGCAGTTACTTATATTAGAGGAGAACTAGATACACCTGTTACTATCACTGTTCTTCATGCAGATGCTAAGGCTACAAATGACATTACCATAGTGCGAAAGGAAATTAAGATCCCTACCATTGATACTGAGAAGAAAGATGGAGTATTTGTGCTCAGGTTGTATAACTTTTCCGCTGAATCGCCAGAGTTATTCCACAACAGCATGAATGACTTTCTTCAGTCTGGGCTTACTAAGTTGGTAATTGATCTTCGTGGTAATCCAGGAGGATACCTAGAAGCAGCTGTGAATATGGCGAGTTATTTCCTCCGAGACGGTCAGGTAGTAGTATCAGAGAAGCAAGGTAAAGCTGAGGCTCAAATTAATCATCGAAGTACTCGGATTGTTGGGCTACCTGGAAACATTAAAGTCGCAGTACTTGTTGATGGTGGTTCTGCATCAGCTTCAGAAATTTTAGCTGGAGCGCTTAAGGATCATGGTATCGCTAAGGTGGTAGGAACTAAGACATTCGGTAAAGGTTCTGTTCAAGAGCTTATTAATCTGGAAGGAGGTGCGTCTCTTAAGGTAACAATTGCAAAATGGTTTACCCCTAATGGAATTAATATTTCTGAGCATGGCATCGCGCCAGATTTTGAGGTTCAGGCTACGACTACGCTTAAGATGAAGGATGGTACGGTGAGAGATCTTCAGTTAGAAAAAGCTATTGAGATTTTGAACAAGAAGTAGGGGATGGTTGCTGGTTACTAGTTAATTGTTAATAGTTATTGGTTGGTAGTTACTAGAGGCCGGTGAATACAAGAAGAAGGCAGCATCATGTGGTGCCACCTTTTTCTTTTCATTGTTTTCAAAAAATAAGAACTAAAAATGTACAACTGAGTATGTTATAATCGTAACTATGAAAGTAATTCTCTTGAAAGATATGGCCAAATTGGGGAAGCGAGGTGAGGTAAAAGAAGTTTCTGATGCGTACGGTATTAACGTCCTCATTAAAAAAGGAAACGGGGTTCTCGCAACACCAGCGGAGCTCGCAAAATGGAAAGCTCTCGAAGAGAGTAAAATCCGGAAAAAGGAGACAACGCTCAATACTTTTTATGCGCTAGTGGAAGCACTTCATTCTGTTAGGATAGAGATCAAAGGAAAGAAGCGTGATGAGAAGGGGCAGCTCTTTGCCGCTATTCGTGATACCGATATTGCAGACGCAATTTTTGAGGCTGTTAAGCTGTCAGTTGATCCGAAACAGATAGCGTTCATCAAGCCGATAAAATCAGTGGGTACACATATAGCTCAGATTAAACAAGGCGAGAAGGTTTCAGACATTACTGTAGAAGTAGTTTAATTCAGTTATTAGTTATCAGTTAAGTTTTTAGAGCTAATTCAATACAATATAAGAAGAAAGCGCGCCGTAGGCGCGCTTTCTTCTGTTTTAAAATTGAGAATTAAAACTTACTTTAGTCGATGTTAGCAATCTTTTTACGTTTGATGCTACCATCTAAGTGTTTCATTCTTCGTTCTGAGAAAGAAACTTTTCCTTCTTTAAGGGCGAATAGAGTGTAATCCTTGCCGAGACCTACGTTTTTTCCAGCCATGATTCGGGCACCTCTTTGGCGTACGATGATAGCTCCAGCTGATGCTGTTTCTCCAGCGTAAAGCTTAGTACCTAGGTACTTTGGCTTGCTGTCTGTTAGGTTTTTTGCCGAACCTGCGGCTTTACGGGTTGCCATAGTGTATAATTACTACAAGATTGTGGTATCTATTAGAATTCATAGTATACAAGATATTGTCAAAAATATCAACAGAAGACTATCGTTTTATGATATTTTCGCACTTCTTGTTTTGGCGGCACTTCTTATAGTTCTGACATCAGCTATAAGAGTCAGAGTAGTGCCGGTAACTGTTTCTTATGAAGAGGCCGTGGATAATTCTGTCTACTTAGATGCTACGCCATCATCAATTTTTGCCAGTGTTTCTGGGAAAACATACACCTACTCATGGTGCCAAGGAGCAAATAGGATAAAAGAAGAGAATAAAATTTTCTTTCAAAATGATGAGGATGCTCTGAGGTCGGGCAGGACTCTTTCGAAGTTCTGCAAATAAGTAAGCAGATTGGAGATTGACGCAAAGGAAAAGTGCTCCGTTGAAATAGTGCACGGTTTTAAAAGTTTGTGAATGCATATGGATGCTAGTGCTTTCTTGTTATCCACTTAGTCTTATTTTATTCGAAAGAACATGGCTGTATACTTTTAACATATGGCAAAAGAAACAAAGACACACAAAAAAGAAACAAAGAAACCAAAGAAGGTTGCAAAGAAATAGTCTTCTGCATAACCTAATTGAGAAAAAAAGCGTAGCAACCTTTGGTTGCTACGCTTTTACTTATCTTAGATATAAGACGCCATTGAACATCAGTTAGTGGAAAGAAAAAACCCACCAGGCAAGGTGCCTTTGGTGGGTCTTTGACTATAGGCACCGAAGTGCCTAGTCAGCTAGTAGCGCTTTTTTGTATTTTTCTTGTTATGTACATCGTCATGATGATGCCCACGATCCCCAGCATCACCAAGGCCCATGCGACAGGGCTGTCGTCTGAGCCCATACCTGCAGCACGGAGCTTCAGGTAGCACATAAGCGCTACCTGAGCTCCTCCGAAGAACAGTAAGTAGGATGCAACTGCTCCCCAAGAGAACGCATTGTTCCACTTGAGGACAAAGATCCTGAGGATTGCGGGAATCCACCAGGTACAACCTGCGACAAACCCCATCTGGAAGGCCAGAATGGTCACACGATAAGACAAACGTTGTCCGATGTTGTCTTCGAGCAAGTCTCCGATATTGATGAGCCCAGTCAGGGGTTGCATATCGAGGGCTGGTAATACATGGATGTTTATGATCGTGACGATCATTTTGTTATACGCCAGTAGCACCAGCATTGCAGGGGCTCCGAGGAGTAGACCCCACAGTGTCGCTGTAATCAACACCTTATAGGTGTTTTTCCACCAAAATTCCTTATATGAGTTCATGAGGGTTCCCTAGATGTCAGCCTTTTTCAGGCGTGAGTTGATGACGAGAATGGTGATCACGATAAATGTGATCGTAAAGGAAAGTCCGAGTAGAATGGTTGCCCACTCTTTACCGAAAGATGTACCGACCTCAGAGAATGCAAACGCTGTCGTGAGGCTCGCCAACAGTCCGCATGCGATGCGGTTGTCTGTTGTCCAGAAGTTCTCGTATGCCGCGTTGAGGCGGATGTTGAGGCTTTGGAACATGGCTGCGCAACGGGCTACGAACTTGTTGTCGCCGAACTTCACCGTGTCGTACGCCGGCACGGTGAAGCTGTACTTCATCGTACACGCGCCGATACAGATCGGACCGAGGAGCATGGCAAGAACGATGCCTGCGCACCGCAGCATGGTCAGAACTTCGTTGCCTACCGGCAACAAGATGAGCAGCAAAGCTGCTACTTGAAGCGGCAGCCCCAGAAAATTTGTTATCACGCCAAACAGAAAGCTGGCTTTGATGATATCAGACATGGAGGACTCCTAAGGTTGTTGGGTTTGATAAACAGAAGACTGACAAAGGGCAAGAATTGTCTTTTATTATTATACACTAGTTGAGTGGTATTGTCAATATTTACTTATTATTAAAAATGTTGTAAATAATAATATGTTTTCGATAAAAGCTGATAATATTCTGCTGAGCTTGTGGAAATAAGGGTTTTTGGGTAGGAAGTTATACCATGAGGGCGCCGAAGGCGCCCTCATGGTATTTAAATTTCCCCCTATCAGAACTAGCGGTTCTTAACTAGTAACTATATACTGTATCCCATCATGCAATTAACTCCTCGCTTAAATGAGGCGATTAAATTTTCGTCTCATTTGCACCGTAATCAAAACAGAAAAGATAAGTACAATACCCCGTATGTTAGCCATCTCTATTCAGTAGCTGCTCTTATATCTTCTATTACAGATGATGAGGATGTCATTATAGCCGGCCTGATGCATGACTCTCTCGAGGATGTGCCGCATTATACTTATGATGATTTAGTGAAAGATTTTGGCGAAAGGGTTGCGAGAATTGTGAAGCATGTAACAGAACCATTAGATGCTAATAAAGGAGATGATGAACAGATGCCATGGCTTGAGAGAAAAGAAGCCTATCTTCGATTATTGGCAGAGGGTGGTATAGAAAGTGCGATGGTATCAGCAGCAGACAAGATACATAATACAGAAAGCTTTATTTTTGACATGAAAACAGAAGGAGAAGCTTTTACTTCAAGATTTCCATCTAGTCTTCGTAATAAACTCTGGTTCCATGAACAAGCACTAAATATTATTCGAGAAAAGTTAGGAGAAGGGCATCCGCTTGTTACTCGTTTGATTGCCTGTACTTTAGAGTTTAAGCAACTAGTAAGCAGTAATTAGTAACTATAAAAAACAACCGTCCTTCCATTTTTGTTTTTTAAGAGGATATAAACTAAAAGTTCTAGTATACTTAGACACATGAAGCTATCTGGAATAGATAAGACCGACTATAATCAATCATTTGAGAAGAGGTATAAAGCACTTAACGCTGCACAGAAAAAAGCCGTTGATAGTATCGAAGGTCCCGTAATGGTTATAGCGGGCCCAGGAAGCGGAAAGACAGAACTTCTCTCGCTTAGAGTCGGAAATATATTACGACATGGTAATGCTAGGGCCTCAAATATCCTTTGTCTTACTTTTACCGAAACTGCTGCACGCAACATGCGTGAGCGACTCGAGTCACTTATCGGACCTGATGCATTCCGTGTTGCTATTTATACTTTCCACTCATTCTGCACTGATATCATCGGGAGATATCCGGAATACTTTTTTGATCACATTACGTTTAAGCCAGCGAGTGACTTGACTCAAAGTGAAATACTGGAAGATATTTTTAAACGACTACCACATAAACACATATTAGGTGCATATCACCCCGAGCGCGGATATGCATATCTCAAAGAATGCCAGGTAAGAATAAAAGATATCAAGAAGGGAGGACTCACTCCGCTTAGGTTTAAGGAGATATTAGATGAAAACGTAAAGAGCTATGATGCGCTTCATCAAGTGCTCGATGAATATCTTCCTGAGCGTATAGGAAAGGAGTCGCTCGCGCAATTTGAGTTGATGAAAGATGCTTTTCTAAAGATAGACACCAACCTCTCTCGTGTACTCGCCGCGAGTATCGAGTCTGCTATTGATGAATCTGAAGTCAAAGAAAAGAATACTCCACTTTCAGAGTGGAAGAGTGATTATACAGGAAAAGATGAGAATGGTGCTCGTAGGCTCAAGGAATATCTCGCACTCCCTAAGCTATATGCACTCACCGACGTATATGAGAAGTATCAGAAGGCACTTTATGAGGGTGGACTCTTTGATTATGAAGACATGATTATCCAGGTGGTTGAAGCATTGTCTAAAAGTGAGACGTTGCGCGCTGAGCTCGAAGAGCGATATCACTACATCATGGTAGATGAATTTCAGGACACCAATAATGCCCAGCTATCTCTTGTTAAGGCACTTTCGAGTAATGATGTGCATGAAGGCAGGGCGAATGTTTGTGTGGTAGGGGATGACGACCAAGCTATCTATAAGTTTCAAGGGGCAGAGATTTCTAATATTCACTCATTCAAAGAGCTATATAAAAATGTCGAGGTTGTAGTGCTCACTGAGAACTATCGTTCAACACAACAGGTGCTTGATTTTTCTCGCCTTGTTGTAACCCAAGGGGTGAATCGCCTTGAAAATCATTATAAAGAGATAACGAAGAATTTGGTTGCGAAGAACACCTCTTTACCTAAGGGAAATATTTTTAGCTATTCCTTCAGAACGGAAGAGGAGGAGTACGCGTACGTTGCCAAAGAAATAAAGAAACTACTGGATACTGGAATCGAAGCAAGGGAAATAGCGGTGATTAGCCGTGAACACAAAGGCCTCACCACACTCCTTCCGTATCTTGATAACCAGCACATCCCATATACTTATACGAGGAAAGAGAATGTGTTCGACGAGCAGCATGTAAGAGAACTCATTATTCTCTGTAGATTTCTCGCTAATGTAGGAAGTGTCACCTCCATGAGAGATGATTTATTACCAGAAATACTTTCGTTTAGTTTCTGGGGGATCGATCGTATTACTGTGTGGAAGATAGCGGAGCAGGCTAAGCGAGAGCATATGTCATGGCTAGAAGCTATGCAGCAGTCCGAAGAAGAGAAGGTTAGGGATATTGCATTATTTTTGACAGAGCTTGGTGTTTTGTCACTTACGACTCCTCTTGAAATTATTTTAGATACTCTTATCGGTAGCAAGGATATGCCTCTTGCTAGCGAAGATGAAGAGGAAGACTTTTTGTCATACAGCACACTTACTCTTAATACGTCATATACATCACCCTATAAGACGTATTATTTCGGAGAAGAAATCTTGAAACATTCACCGAGTAAGTATATTCACTTTCTTTCTTCTTTGCGAGTCTTTATGCGCGGGTTAAGAGAGTGGCGTCATGGGAGTATGATACAGGTCAAGGACGTTGGTGATTTTGTCGATATGCATATTGCGTATAATATTCCGCTCACTAACACAACACCTTTTGCCCATAATGAGAATTCTGTAGAACTGCTCACCTCTCATGGTGCTAAAGGGTTAGAGTTTGCGTATGTGTTTGTTATTTCACTTAATGATTCAATTTGGGCAGGTGGAAGAAAGGGAAGTAAGATAAGTTTCCCTAGTAACTTGCCTCTGGCAAGTGCTGGAGATAATGAAGATGATTTCATCCGCTTACTCTATGTAGCTCTAACGCGTGCCCGTCACACGCTCTATCTCACGCATCATGAAGCGCTTCTCAGGTATCTTCAGCATGAAAATCTTCCTAAGAGTGAGATACAAGAAGTGAGTGAGTCATCTCTTCATATTGCGTCTGGCCTTTCTCCATATCACGCGCCACCTTTTGCACAAGACGAGCAGGCGCTTCTAAAAAAAGTAATAGAAGGGTATAAGCTGTCACCAACGCATCTCAATAATTTTCTTGACGTGACTAAAGGTGGTCCCATCACATTTTTAGAGCAGAATATATTGAGGTTCCCTCAATCCAAAACACCAAGCGGAGTATACGGTTCGGCAATTCATAAAGCGCTTGAAGAAGCGCATGTGTATGTCACAAAGAAACGGAAGCTACCACCGCTCTCGCTTTTACTCGATGCGTTTAGAAGAGAGCTTTCGTACGGGAGACTACTGTCACATGAAGAAGAAAAGCTTCAAGAGAGAGGTGAGAAGGTGCTCGCGAGGTATTACGAACTTTCAAGTTCTACGTTTGACGGTAAAGCAATAGTGGAAGCTAACTTCGCTAACGATGGTGTGGTGATTGACGGCGCGCATCTGACAGGAAAGATAGACAAGATGATTGAAAGAGAAGATAAAGTACTGTCTGTGATTGATCTAAAAACCGGTAAAGGATTCTCTTCTTTTGAAGAACCTAAACTCACTGATTATGATGATATTAAGCTTCACCACTATAAACATCAATTACTATTCTATAAGTTACTCATAGAGCATTCAAGAACATACGAAGGATATACCGTAGAGAGTGGCGCACTTGAGTTCGTAGAAGAGGAGGAAGACGGGAAAATACAAATACTCACCCTCTCTTTTGATGCAACAAAAATAGAAGAAGAAAATTTGAGAAAATTAGTTTCCGTCGTCTATCAAAAAATAGTCACACTCGACTTCCCTGATATTGCTAAGTACGAAAAGAGTATTGAGGGAATTAAGCAATTTGAAGATGATTTATTGCAGGGGTGTGCATAGCTCAAACGTTTTATATATTTACGAATTCATGTTTTTGGATATTACAATCTAGTCACTAAATCATAATCACTATATACTACCTTTATAATGCAAGACAAATATACAGCTACTTGGGTATCGCATTCTTCGATGGGGGATTTTCTTAAATGCCCAAGATTGTATTATCTTCATAATGTCTACAAAGATCCGAATACTGGGAGGAAGATGACACTCGTTACACCGTATATGTCTCTTGGAATTGCCGTGCACAATGTTGTTGAAGGATTGGGTGATTATCCTTCAGAAGAAAGAATGAATCGAGATTTACAAAAGTGGTTTAATGAGGAGTGGGAGAAGGTTAAAGGAAAGAAGGGGGGCTTTATAAATAATGAGCAAGAACAGCTTTTTAAGGAGAGAGGACAGAAGATGATCGAGACCGTTACCAAGAATCCGAGATTTTTGACTAATAAACGTATCAAGCTCCCTCGGAATGAGATGCCATGCAATTTTTATTTATCAGAAGAGGACAATATTATTTTAAATGGTCTTGTTGACTGGATTGAGTATCTGCCTGATGACACGCTTCATATTATTGATTTTAAAACTGGTAAGAATGAAGAGAAAGATTCTTCACTTCAGATGCCTATTTATTTTCTTTTGTGTCACGCTCTTCAGAAAAGAAGGGTTTCGAAAGCAAGCTACTGGTATCTCGAGACCGATACATTGACAGATAAAGAGCTTCCTACTTATGATGAAGCATACAGAGCTGTCTACGATATTGCGATACAAGTAAAGAGAAGCAGAGATGAGAAAAACTTTAGTTGTCCAAAAGGTGAAAATGGTTGTGTGCACTGTAAACCATATGAGGATATTCTCCGTTTTAAAAAAGGAGAAGCTTCCCCCGTTGAATATATTGGCATCGGTGGTTTTAACCAGGATGTATATCTCTTAATTAACTAAAGTATTTTTTATTAAATGATTGCTCTCGATGCTATACTGTTAAGCATATGACTATATTAGGAAAAACAATTGTAGCTATCTTGCTCATTGGCGGGATAGGTGGTGGTGTTTTTTACGCAACTAATTTTATGAAGAATGATGTTTCTGTGTCCGGAGAAATGGAGATGACTGCACAGTCTGGCGCATCTACAAGCAAAGAGATGGTGGCTAGTGAAGAGGTTGAAGGTAAGATTTTCACTGACAAAGATATGACGTTCCAGGAACTCATGAAAAAGACTGGGTCCTATGAATGTACTGTTAAGCAGTCAGTAATGGGTGTGGTCACAGAAGGTAAGGTGTTTATAAAGGGACAAAATGTTAGCGCTAAGTTTTCTAGCTCAGTTCAGGGCAGGATTTTTGAAACCTCTATGATTACTAAAGATGGTTATGTGTATACCTGGTCTAGTGTTACTCCTACAACTGGTATCAAAACTAAAATTGCAGCAACTGTGGCACAAGGTGGTGACACTACTGATCTCTCAGCATCCTATGCATGGAATAGCAAAGATATCGGTTCTTATTCGTGTGTAGTGTCGAATATTCCAGCGAGTTCATTTATTATCCCAGCTAACATAGCATTTACTGAGGTGAATCAGTGATATTAATTAGGAATAATTTACTGAACCCTCTCTTAATAAAGTATGACTAATAAGGAAGATATATATATCTATGGAAAACACCCCGTAATAGAAGCATTAAGGGTACCAAGTGCGATACACATGCTTCGTGATCTTTATATCACGAAGCAGAGAGAGGGGGATATAGACCTTATGAGTGTGGTTCATGGTTTACGTATCACATACCAAAAGGTTACCGACGAAGAGATTGAGAGCAAAGTAGGGAGGGGTGCTGTTCATCAAGGTGTATGCGCACTTATTGATACAGAAGAACTGTATATTTCCCTAGAAGAGTATTTTTCAAATGAAAAGAAACAGAACCCTTGTCTTGTGCTTCTCGACGAGTTAGAAGACCCTCATAATGTAGGGGCGATCATTCGTTCTGCTGTGGCGTTCGGGGCAAGTGGAATCCTTTTACCAACTTATGGTCAGGTGCTTGTTAACGGCACTATTGCCAAGACATCAGCTGGGGCCATTTTTTCAATTCCTCTTATCAAAATAGGGAACGTTAACACAACTCTTAGGGAGCTTAAAGATAAAGGATACTGGACATACGCACTCACAGGAAGTGGCGACACATCTCTTCATCAGGTAAGGTTCGATACCCCGACGGTTATTATCATTGGAAGTGAAGGAAAAGGTATTAGAGCAAAGACAGAAGAGTTAAGTGATTTCAGGCTTGTCATTCCAATTAGTGAAAAGTGTGAATCTCTCAATGCGTCAAACGCAGCAGCCGTCACGCTGTATGAATGGGCAAAACAGCATAAGATTAGTAAATAGTTTTTGTAAGTAGCTGTTGCTTAAAGAGTGGAGAGTTTGTGGTATTCTATAGGTCATTTTGGTATACTTATTAACTATGATAATTGATGTACGCACAGAAGAAGAGTTTAATGATGGGCATGTAGATGGAGCGATAAATATTTCTGTTGCAGAGATGGCTTCTGCGAAGATTCCTATTGATTTTGAAGAAAAAATAGAAGTATATTGCGCATCTGGCTCCCGAGCAATGGCGGCAAAAGAGATACTCGAAAAAAGAGGTTTCATGAATGTTGATCTCTACAATGACGGGAAGTTCAAAAACTAAGCAAAATAACGCATACTATTTTTTATTTGTAAATAGATACTACTTTAGTGTGTACATGATAGAATACGTTAATGTTACAGCGATTCTTTCAAAGTTTTTCAAATGATATTGGGATTGATTTAGGAACCGCCAACACCCTCGTTTATCTACGTGGTAGAGGGATTGTTATTGACGAGCCGTCAGTTGTTACACTTAATCAAAAGACAAATCGTGTTGTGGCGGTAGGTATTGAGGCTAAAAATATGATGGGACGAACCCCGTCACATATACGTATTGTTCGTCCACTTGTTGATGGGGTTATTTCGGATTACGAAGTTACAGAAGAAATGCTTAGTTATCTGATCAATAAAGCAAACAATATTGATCGAAAAATTTTCCGCCCCCGTGTAGTTATTGGAATTCCTGTTGGGGTAACTAATGTAGAGATGCGTGCGGTGTATGATGCAGCTAAGTCAGCTGGGGCGAGTAAGGTTTATATTGTAGAGGAGCCCATGGCTGCTGCAATAGGGGTGCATATGCCAATACATGAGCCAGTTGGTAATATGATTGTTGATATTGGAGGAGGCACTACCGACATCGCAGTAATAGCTCTTTCTGGTGTAGTCCGCTCAAAGAGTTTAAAAGTCGCTGGTGACAAATTGACAGAGGATATCATCGCTTACATGCGTGATGAGTTCAAAATGTTGATTGGGGAGAAGACTGGCGAACATATCAAGATGACGATCGGCTCAGCTCTTCCGGGGGAAGAGGGAGAAGAGCTTAGCATTAAGGGGAGAGATTTAGTAACCGGGCTTCCACGTGAAGCAATAATAACTGATACTGATATACGTGACGCAATGTACTCTTCCATTGCTCAACTTGTTGATTCGATTAGAGAAGTTCTTGAGACGACACCACCTGAAGTGCTTTCAGATATTATGCAAAAAGGTATAACTCTCACAGGTGGGGGAGCATTGATAAAACACTTACCACAGTTACTTGAGATGCAGTTGAAGGTTCCTGTAACGGTTGCTGATGATCCGTTAACAGCAGTTGCTCGAGGTACTGGTATAATCTTAGAAGACATCGACTTATACAAAGATGTTCTAGTTGAAAATACAGATGACATATCTTTTAGATAGAAGTAATAGAGGGGGCAAAAAGCCTGCGTTGTTTATTTTAGCAATCTTTTTCTTTGTTGTTATTTTTTTCTGGCCTACTATCCAACCATTTATTTACAAAACTGTAGAACCTGTCACCAGGAGAACCTTTGAACTCTTGGGTGGGGTACATATTTTGCCAGAGTTTATTGGTCTCTATTTCTCATCTCGAGCAGTATTGCAGCAAGAGCACGAACTTATGCAAAGTCATATAGAGGCTCTCGAAAACCAAATAGTTGAGCAAGACCTACGTTTAAGAGAACTGTCTTTGCTTTTTGTTGACGCAACGACAACTAAGCAAAGCTATCCGCTTCCTATTATTGCGTCCTCGCTTGCTCAAGATGTGACACGTGTATACTCTACACTTATCTTGTCTAAAGGGTTCAGTGAAGGTGTTGAGGAGGGGGGTAAGGTCTATTTACGAGGAAGACAGATTGTCTGTTTTATTAAAGATGTATATGCTAGAACTTCTCAGTGTGAACTTTTTTCTAGCTTTAGTAAAACGGTCGAAGGGGTTACCGCGTCTTCTTCGGTTAACGTTACCTTAGAAGGGAGAGGCGGGCACTATATTGCTAATATTGTAAGGGGTACAAATATTTATATCGGAGAAAAGATACTTTTAAGAGAAGATCAGTCTTTTGTTTTAGGCGAGGTGGTAGAAGTTTTTGATAATGATCAAGACACATCTTGGCATATTCTTATTCGTGGGGCATATAATCCATCAGCGTCATCTTTATATTATATTCAAAAAGCTTTTTAAAGTATGTATAGGCGATATATTTTTTTCTCAACATTAATACTTATAGCTTTAGTTGTAGATATTATTTTTGCAACGGGAAGATACCCAATTTTTACTATCCTTGTTTGTGGTATAGTGCTTATATATGAACTTGTTTCGCCTTTTATCTACTCGCCGCGCTAGAAAAGCCGCTTCGTACGAAATTGACCCAGAAGATGTTTTTCTTGATTCTGAGAATCTTTCAGCGCTCGATATAGATCAATTGCAAGGACAGCTGGAGAGACCTCTTTCTGTGCGTATTTTTTACGCCACGATTATCTTGACTCTTTTTTTAACGCTCGGTTTTTCTTATCGACTATTTTCCATGCAAGTAATAGACGGCGACTCCTATCAAGAAAAGTCAGATAACAATCATCTAAGAAGAATCCCTCTTTTTGCCCTTAGAGGGACGATTTCTGACAGAAATGGAGAGATATTAGCTTGGAATAGTTTAGTGCATAGTACTTCATCTGGTAATAATATGTTGGATAAAGACATCCCAAAAAGATTTTATACAGAAACCAAGGGCTTCTCGCATCTGCTCGGATATGTGAGTTACCCTAAACGCGATCAAGGTGGAGTTTTTTGGCAAGATGAGTATATAGGAAAAGATGGCGTTGAAAAGTATTACCAAGAAAGATTGGCTGGGGTTAAGGGTGAGCGTATTATTGAAGTGACATCACTTAGGAAGATAGAAGCGCAGAATGTTGTTGTGTATCCAACAAATGGTGAGAATTTGGTTTTATCTATAGATAAAGGTGTACAAGCTAAACTCTATGAAAGCATAGAATCTCTTTCAAAGGAAGTTGGTTTTACTGGAGGTGCTGGCGTTATTATGGACGTAAGAAGTGGCGAAGTGTTAGCTATTACTAGTTATCCAGAGTATGACAATACTCTCATTACTAACGCTACAACAAAGGAAGAGAAAAACGAAGTCGCAGAAGAGCTGGAAGACAAGAGGGAGAAGTTTTTAGACAGAGCAGTTAGCGGTCTCTTTGTTCCTGGATCTACTGTGAAGCCATTCTTTGCGTATGCTGCTTTAGAAGAAAATATAATCGACCCTGAAACCAGTATTTATAGCTCCGGAGCTTTGGTTATAAAAAATAGATTTGGAGGACCTGATACTGTGTTTAAGGATTGGAAAAAACATGGGTATGTTAATATGCGTGAAGCGATAGCAGTTTCTTCTGACGAATATTTTTATCAGGTAGGTGGAGGCTATAAAGATCAGCAAGGACTAGGTATCAGAAAACTAAAAGAATACGCAGAGCTTTTTGGATTTGCAACCACTACAGGCATAGACTTACCAGATGAAGAGTATGGGGTTATACCGTCTCCGGAATGGAAGAAGAAGTTATTTGGCGAAGATTGGTTAGTAGGGAATACTTACCACTCATCAATAGGTCAGTATGGCTTTCAGGTTACACCCCTTGAATTATTGAGAGCAACGGCAGCTATTGCTAATGGAGGGAGATTAGTTACTCCGTATGTACTTAAAAAACGCGAGACCCAACAAGAAGATCTTAATCTTAATAAAAAAAATCTTAAAGTAATACAAGAAGGTATGCGCATGGCGGTGACCAGTGATAAAGGTGCTGCCAAGGGATTGCGTATTAATGATGTAGAAATAGCTGCAAAATCTGGGACCGCTGAGCTTGGTGTAAGTAAACTCTTGGTAAACTCTTGGATAACTGGATATTTTCCTTATCAGAATCCAAAATATGCCTTTGTTGTGGTGATGGAGAAAGGAAGTAGAGATAACTTGAAAGGGGCTGTTTTTGCTGCACGCAAAACTATTGAATGGATGAGAGATAATACGGAATATACAAAGTAGACAGTAGATATAAGATATCAAATAAATTGTGACTAAATTTATAGTCTGGAACTGCATCGATAAAACGTGGAATCCTTTTGTTCGATGGAGAGTGTTAACTTCTTGTTATTCTGTCTCAGAAAGTGTTAGGTAAAGAGTGATTGGTCGCTGTTGTGAAGAATGTACTGAATGCCAGGCACTGTGCAGAATGAAATCAAGTTTTGTGTGGTCTGTATACCTTTCAGATAAGTTAACGAAAAATAACGCACCATTTTATAACAGACTACAGATATAGTTTATTGTCAATATTACTAGAATGTCACTTTTGTGATATCATGTTAATGAACAAAATATGGAATATCTAACAAAAGAGAAAAAACTAGAGCTCGAAGATGAGCTAAAGCAATTACAAACTGTTCGTCGCAAGGAAATTGCTGACGCGCTTGAGTACGCTAAGTCACTTGGCGACCTTTCAGAAAATGCAGAATATCACCAGGCACGTGAAGATCAAGCGTACTGTGAAGATCGCATCACTCATATTGAGACTATTCTTAAGAATGCAGTTGTTATGGATGGGCGTCAGACAGGCGCAGTAAGTGTCGGTTCTACTGTTACGGTCCAGAAAAAAGGCGACAAAAGTGATAGAGTCTTTATCATGGTGGGAAGTGAAGAGTCTAATATTCCAGAAGGTAAGATCTCTAATGAGTCACCTATAGGTCAAGCGCTTCTTGGAAAGAAAAAAGGTGATAAGGTTATAGTTACTGCTCCAAAAGGAGATATTGAATATACTGTGCTTGCAATAGCATAACCCAATTGTAAGTTCTTAGTTTTAAGAAAGGGTGGCCCTCTTTAGGCCGCTCTTTCTTTTCTTTGTGCGCTGTCGACTACATTCCCATCTTCTGGTACTATATAGTTATTGATTATTGTGTATATTTTACTACGTTCTATTTTCTAATATCTACGCTCTACCTATATGGCTTCCATCGAAGAACTCCGTGACTCAAGACTTAAAAAACTCTACGCACTCAAGCAAGCAGGTAAGTCTGCATACCCAAGCAAAACAGCCAAGACTCATGACTTGGAAGCTGTTGAGAAAGATTTTGTGCTTTTGGAAGGGAATAAGACTGACATTGTTGTTGCTGGGCGTATTATGACTTCTCGTGGGCAAGGAGCAATTGCTTTCCTTGATCTCTATGATGGGACAGCTCGTATGCAGGTGGTTGTAAAGCTTCCTGAATCAGGAGAGGAAACAATGCAGTTTTTGCGAGACTACGTTGATGTTGGTGATTTCATTGAAGTCAGCGGCGTAGCTTTTACTACCAAGTCTGGTCAGCACAGTGTCCTTGCTACATCCCTCTCAATGCTTTCAAAGTCATTATTGCCTCTTCCTGATAAGTATCATGGGTTACAAGATGAAGAGCTTCGTATACGTGAGCGCTATCTTGATATCTTAACTAACACAGAGCTGCGTGAGAGTTTTACAAAAAAAACTAAGTTCTGGAAAGTGGTGAGGAATTTTTTAGACGCACATGGTTTTTTGGAAGTCGAGACTCCAACACTTGAAGTGACAACAGGGGGGGCGGAAGCGAGACCGTTTAAGACTCATCATAATGACTTTGGTTTGGAGGTTTACATGCGTATATGTGTCGGAGAGCTTTGGCAGAAAAGACTTATGGCTTCAGGTTTTCCTCGCACATATGAGATTGGTAGAGCATATCGCAACGAAGGTTCTTCCCCTGATCATCTTCAAGAGTTTACTAACTGCGAGTTTTATATGGCGTACGCTGATTATGAGAAAGGTATGACGCTCGTCCAAGAGCTTTACAGAACAATTGCAAAAGAAGTATTCGGGACTACTTCATTTACAACACGCGGACATACATTTGATCTTGATGATGAATGGCAGAAAATTGATTATAGAGAAGAGATAACTCGTCAGACTGGAATTGATATTAACAGTGCTTCAAATGAAGAGATTGAGGATAAGCTTAGAGAGCTTTCCGTTAAATATGACGGCAATAACAGAGAGAGGCTTACAGATACATTGTGGAAATATTGTCGTAAAAATATTGCAGGCCCAGCGTTTCTTATTAATCATCCTTCAGTTGTAGCGCCTTTGGCAAAGAATAATTCTGACGGTAAGACAACTCAAGTATTTCAACCAATTTTAGCTGGGAGTGAGCTTGGCCGTGGATACAGTGAGTTAAATGACCCGCTTGATCAGCGTGAACGTTTTGAGAAGCAGCAAGAGCTCATAAATGCGGGTGACGAAGAGGCTATGATGGCTGACTGGGACTTCGTGGAGATGCTTGAGCATGGTATGCCGCCTACATGTGGATTCGGATTCGGCGATAGACTTTTTGCATTCTTTTCAGATAAGCCAATAAGAGAAACACAAATGTTTCCGCTTGTGAAGCCGAAAGAAGTTAGTGGTAACTAAAATAGAAGAGTAAATTAAAAAGCGTGACCGCAAGGCTGCTGATTTCTTAGACTGTAAATAATCTTTTGAAACTGTAGTTCTCTGTAGGATTGCGTTTTTTTTATTATCTTATAGCTGAAAACTTAGAACTAAAACTTGGTTCAATTCAATATCCACACCTTTTATTGTATTTATTGTTATTAAGTGGGGTATAATGGGTCCTAGTGGGGGGAAGTGGGAGCTTCTCAAAATATGTCAAATTTATCCCTGCTAACGAATTATGCTAATCGGAAAGTACACTCACGACCTAGATCCTAAAAAAAGACTGACGCTGCCATCAAAGTGGCGTGCAGATTTAGGGAAAAAAGTAGTAGTTACTAGCGGACTTGATTCTTCGCTCTTTGTCTTTGGTGTAAAGGAATGGGAAGCGGTAGCAGAGAAGCTTGCTAGTAGTGGTTTTGGTAACCATGACGGACGAAGCTTCAATCGTTTTATTTTGGCTAACGCATATGAAACCGATGTTGATGCAGCTGGGCGTATTGTTATCCCTGATAACTTAAAGGATTTCGCTAAACTCTCATCTAAAGTAGTTCTCGCGGGTATGTACTCTCGCGTAGAGCTTTGGAATGAAGATACTTGGAATACAAATATTTCAAAAGTTAATGGTGAAGCCGACGCACTTGCTTCTAAGCTTAGCGACCTAGGAATTCTTTAAGGCTATGGCTATACATATTCCAGTTTTACTTAGCGAGTGTTTAGAAGGTTTAGCTATTAAAGAAGCTGGAGTCTACGTTGATTGCACCACAAATAGAGGTGGTCATAGTATAGAAATAGCAAAGAGAATAGGAGAAGACGGGGTGCTCATCTGTATAGACCTAGACGAAGATGCGCTCCGTGAGGCTCGGGAAAATTTGGAGAAGATAAAAGGTCTTCCAAAAGTTCATTATATTTGCTCTAACTATCGTTTTCTTCCGTCGATCTTAAAGGATTTGAAGATAGCTCATGTTGATGGTGTCTTGGCTGATCTGGGTTTATCTTCAGAAGAACTAGAGATTTCTGGAAGAGGGTTCAGTTTCTTAAAAGACGAGCCACTTCTTATGACATTTAAGGCTCATCCTGAAGAAGATGTCACAACAGCGTATGATATTGTCAATCTTTGGAGTGAGTCTACTATTGCGGATATTCTTTACGGGTTTGCAGATGAGACATATTCGAGACGTATCGCACGAGAGATTGTTACAAAAAGACAAGAAGGTCCAATCAATACAACATTTGAACTTCTTGAGGTTATTAAAAAAGCTGTTCCGATAATGTATCAACACAGGAAATCACATTATGCCACAAAAACTTTCCAGGCACTTAGAATGGCCGTAAATGATGAGCTAGGAGGAATACGAGAACTTCTCGAGGCTCTTCCGAACATCTTAGCTTCAAATGGACGTGCCTGCGTTATAACTTTCCATAGCACTGAAGACAGATTAGTTAAAAACAGTTTCCGTTCTCACGAAGATACTCTTAGAATTTTAACTAAAAAACCAGTTACTCCGACAGAAGAAGAATTACAAAATAACATTCGAGCAAGAAGTGCTCAGCTCAGAATCGTAGAAAGAATTTAATCAATATAAAAGTTTTCATGCATCTTACTTATAAAAATATCAACGAAAGAATTGTACACACCATGGCAGGAATTTTGAGTATTCTTGCGCTAGTTTATATCGCAGTCCTTCTTTCTCTTATTTTTTCGGTCATTGAGCGCAAGCAGAATATGATCGCCATTAAGGACTCCGCGTCACTTTTAAGTCAACTGGAAGGTGAGTATGCTAATACTGTTTCTTCTATTACAGAAGCACAGCTGGCAACTAATAACTTCGTTCGCATAGATAACGCAACTTTTGCTGTGCGTAAGGATGATATTGCGAGTTATACTGTGCTGTATGCGCGCTAAGGAAATACCACTTACCGAGGACCAAGAACGACGATCGGTAGATAGAATAGACTTGGTGCTTTTATTTTGGACACTTATTGCTCTCTTATTACTTGGTAGAGCTTTTTATATTCAAATAATTCGGCATGACCATTATACAGCTCTGGCGGATAAACAGTATGTATCGAAGGTTTCTGAGAATTTTGATAGAGGTAATATTTATTTTTCCAGTTATAAAGGGACTCTCGTTCCTGCGGCAAATCTTTATACCTACTATCGTCTTGCTATCACCCCTAACTTAGTAAAAGATCCTCAGAAGCTTTATGAAGATCTGAATAAAATTATTCCACTTGACCAAGAAAGCTTTATTAAAAGAGCTTCAAAAGAAGATGATCCGTATGAAGAGGTGGCAAAAGATCTAAGTCTTGAGCAAGTTAATGCAATTAAGCTTCTTAAAATTAAAGGAATAATCTTTGTAAAGGATAACAAGCGTTCATATCCTCAAGAGGAAGTAGGGGCTAAGATAATTGGATTCGTTGGGAATGATGGGACGCGTGTTAAAGGGCAGTATGGTCTTGAGAGATACTATGATGATACATTAACAAGAGGTAACAGCAATGTTTCGGTCAATTTTTTTGCAGAACTTTTTGCTGATATTGAAAATACAATTGTTTCCAACAAAGATAGACAAGAAGGAGATGTCGTTACTACTATAGACGCAGAAGCTGCTCGCGTACTGTATTCGACTCTTAAAGAAACACGTAAGACATGGAACTCAGATAGTATAGGGGGGATAATTATGGATCCTAAGACTGGACGTATTATAGCTATGGAGTCGCTTCCAGAGTACGATCCGAATCAATTTTCTATTGTTAAAGATAGTAGTGTTTTTCTTAATCAATCGGTCTCTAGTGTATATGAGATGGGTAGTATTATTAAGCCTATCACTTTAGCTGCCGCGCTCGATGCTGGGGTTGTAACCGAGGAGACGACATATAATGACACGGGTTTTAGGGACCTCAATGGATACAAGGTTCGTAATTTCGATGGTAAACCTCGCGGAGAAGGAACGACCATGCAAACGATTTTAGATAAATCACTTAATGTTGGTATTGTGTTTTTAGTTGAGCAGCTAGGTATTGATCATTTTCAGTCTTACTTTAAAAAGTTTGGTATCGGAGAAGAGACCGGTATTGATCTTCCTGGAGAGGCTAGTGGTCTTATAAAAAATATTGATAGCAATGTTTTAGTGGATAATGCTACGGCGGGATTCGGGCAAGGAATTGCTATTACCCCTATTCAGACAGTGAGAGCTCTCGCAACGCTTGGTAATGGAGGGAAATTAGTAACACCTCACCTGACAGATAGTGTTATATATAAAAATGGTGATGTTAAGAAAATAGTTCAAGACGAAGGTGAGCAGGTAATTTCACCTCTAACAAGTGAGATAATATCACGTATGCTTGTGCATGTGGTGGACACAGCTCTTAAGAATGGAGAATACAAAATGGATCGTTATTCTATTGCAGCCAAAACTGGGACGGCTCAGATGGTTCGGCCTGGAGGAGGGTATTATGAAGATAGATACCTTCACTCATTTTTTGGATATTTTCCTGCTTATGAACCTCGTTTTATTATTTTCCTTTTCCACACACACCCCAAAGGCGCCGAATACGCGTCTGCTACACTCACTGATCCTTTCTTTAAGCTTGTTAAGTTCCTTATCAGTTATTACGAAATCCCGCCAGATCGTTAACTATCCTTACTTTACTATTTAGTAAGAAGATAATATATACTCACACAATGCCCGTTAACCCAAAGCGTATACAGAAACTAAACGAAAAAGAATATAAAGGAGGTGCTGTTGTGTATCAAATGTGCCGTGATATTCGTGCACATGACAATGACGCACTTCTGTTCGCACAAGAGTTGGCCAAGAGTAAAGGTGCACAGCTCATCGTGAACTATGTTATCTGGAACTATGAGTGGGAGGGTGCAACGAGGAGGCTCTATAGTTGGGTTATACCATCTCTAAGAGAAGTTGAGGAGACACTGCGTGCGCACAATATTCCGCTTACAGTAACCTTTGAGGATAAGAAGCTTTTTAAGGAAGTTTCTAAAAGTAAAATGATCTCTAGTGTGGGTGCGGTTGTTATAGACCAATTGCCGCTTCGCTTTATGAAAAAATGGAAGGAGATATTTTTATCCTTACACAAGGAAACATCTCTCTACGAAGTGGATACCCATAACTGTATCCCTGTCTGGGAGGCGTCTCCTAAGCAAGAGTTCGCAGCTCGCACCATAAGAGGCAAGATTCATGCCAAGCTACCTTCTTTTCTGGAAGAACATGGTAAGCTCCAAAATCACAATGAGAATGATGATCTTCTAAAAACCCTTGTCGCAAATGACTGGAAAATGATTGCATCAAAAATCAAATGTAAAGAGAGTGTTATGGGGGTTGGGAGTTTTGCTCCTGGCGCGAGAGGAGCAGAACATACACTGAAACATTTTTTGTCATCTAAGCTTACGCAGTATGACACTTCCCGTAACGACTTTACACAGGACGGTCAGAGCAACTTGTCTCCTTATATAGCGCATGGGAATATCTCGAGGCGGAGAATTATTCTTGAGCTATTAAAAATAGCCAAGGTAAAGATCGAAGATGCTTTTGATCCTGTGATGAATGGGTCAAATGGGAGACTCGGTAGTGTCGCAGCATTTATAGAAGAATGCGTGGTGCGAGCCGAACTTTCGGATAATTATTGTTACTACAATAGCAACTACGATAAAGTAGCAGGGTTCCCGGCATGGGCGCAAGCGACACTCGATAAAGCACGGACAGATAAGCGAACCTACACATATTCGTTGGAGGATTTTGAAAAAGGGAGAACACATGACGACCTCTGGAATGCTGCGCAACTCCAGATGGTGAAGTCAGGTAAGATGCATGGCTACATGCGAATGTATTGGGCTAAGAAAATATTGGAGTGGACCAAGTCACCAGAAGAAGCAATGATGATTGCTGTGTATTTGAATGATACATATGAATTAGACGGACGTGATCCAAATGGCTATGTCGGGTGTGCATGGTCTATCGGAGGCGTGCATGACCGAGGGTGGTTTCCGAGACCAATTTTTGGAACTGTGAGATATATGGCTGAATCAGGGGTAATGAAAAGAGGAGATATCTCTTTCTACAAAGATAGATGGCTAAATGACACAAGTAAACTTTTTTAGAAGAGGATACAGTGAATTAGACTTTTTTTATAAAATGAGTTAGTTTTGAATCAGGTTCTGCCGCCGGCAGAAAACAGATACAGAAAGACTTGTAACCATGAGAACATTTTCTTTCCCGGTCAGGGTGCAGATCAACAAGCTGGCCGAGTTCCTTGTCGACCCTTTGGGTGGGGTTGCAGTGAGCAAAGCATGCCTCCGCGAGCTCGAACTGAAGGGGGTCTTCATCGAGTCGTTACTGATCGAACTGTTTCCTCCAATAAAAGTCTCGCTAGCACAGAGCGTCCAATGCAAACTCACGGTGTTTGATATGCCGTTCCGTGATTCCGAATTCCAGAATTCAAAGACTTTTACAGTTGAGGTTTTCTGGTTTATTGTTTCTTCAATCGTTACACGGACCCTCGAGGGAGGGTCTGTGCCTTTCATCGACGAGCGACCGTTTGACGGCGTGATTGTGTACGTTGAGAAACCAGGATGGGAACATCCTGTCCCTGTGAACATCTACCGCGATGACGACTCACCGGACCTCCGAGTGCGTGGGTTCCCTTACGACATCTCACTCTGGGGTGAAGATACAGCCATTCTCCACTTGTGATCAACTGGCCACATAGTAGATTCATCTGCCAAAGAAAAGCCCCGAAGAACATTCACTGTGCTTCTGGGGCTTTTTTGCTACAATGCTACTAATTAACACCTATGAATAAAAAACCAACATTTAATGGCCCCTTAAAAAGAGACTTAACGAGAAAAGAAAAAGATACACCACAAAGAGCAGCAAGGTCTTTTCTTAAAAAGACAACGACCAATAAGTTCGTCGAAGAAAAGCCAAAAGCTGGTAGCCAAAAGCTGGTAACTTCTAGTGCTTCTACTTCTTGGGGTAAAGTCGCTAACTGGTATGATAAGCATCTAGAGGAAGGGGGAGATACGTATCATGAGAAGGTGGTGCACCCGAACCTTATTCGCATGCTTGGAGAAGTGAAAGATAAGCATGTTCTTGATCTTGCGTGCGGTCAGGGAATATTTTCACGCATACTGGCTGACAAAGGGGCTTTTATCATCGGTGTTGACATAGGTAAAGAGCTGATCGCAATTGCTGAGAAGAAAAATCTTGCTCATAAGTTTAAAGCGCATTACTTTACAACACCGTCCCACGACCTATTCATGGTGAAAGGTGAGACACAGGATGTTCTCGTGTGTGTTCTTGCTATTCAAAATATTGAAAAACTTTCTGACACTGTTAAAGAAATCGCTCGTGTACTAAAAAACAATGGACGCGCTTTTCTTGTTCTCAACCATCCATCATTTCGCAACCCGACGCATACTCACTGGGGCTATGATGAACACGAGGACAAACAGTATAGAAGAGTAGAAGAGTATATGAGTGAGTCAAAGATAAAGATCGACATGACGCCAGGATCCAAGAGTGACAAGAAGTTCACGGTATCATTCCACCGACCTCTTCAGGTGTATATGAAAGCGTTCGCTAAGTATGGTTTAGGAATTACGCGACTCGAAGAGTGGGTGAGCCACAAGGAAAGCGAGAAGGGGCCTCGCCAGAGAGCAGAGAATATCTCCAGGAAAGAGATACCGCTCTTTATGGCAATAGAGTTGCAGAAGTTAGGAAGCGCAGATAAATAAGTAAGAATATAGAGCGTAGAGTATAAATTCAGAGAAAAAAGAATAGCATTCAGTATGGCCACTTTATAATACCTGCGTCTAGCGTCTAAATTCTGAGCCAGTATGGTATACTTTTTATCATTATGAAACACATCTTTCCACGCTTTATGTCTACAACAGAGGGTAAGTTCCTCTCAGCTGTAGTTCTTATTATTGTAGCTTTATTTGCTTATTATTTTTATTCTGGAGCACCTTCTTCATCTAACGGGGAAATGGCAGATATCGTTATTTCTGAGACAGATCATGTTCGAGGAGCAAAAGATGGGAAGGTCACTTTGGTTGAGTTCGGTGACTTCCAGTGTCCTGCTTGCGCGGCGTATGGATCAATAATGAAACAGGTTTTAGATGACAATAAAGACACACTCAAAATTGTGTACCGCCACTTCCCTCTTACTCAAATTCACAAGAACGCACTCGGTGCAGCAATAGCTACAGAGGCAGCTGGTGTGCAGGGTAAGTTCTGGGAGATGCACGATATTCTTTACGACAAACAAGATGAGTGGGGTAACGCACTTAACGCAAGAGACTACTTTCTTACCTATGCAACAACAATTGGTCTCGATACCAGAAAGTTCCAAGAGAGCTTAAGTAACGAATCATTAGAAGCAAAGGTTTTAGCTGAGTTCAGAGAAGGTGTGCGTCTCGGAGTTCAAGGAACTCCTACGTTTTTCCTCAACGGAAAGAAACTAAATGGCCCTCTCGACTTGGCAAAATTTAATGCACTTATAAAAGAAGCGGCTGCAGCTCCTGGAGCGCAGTAATCCGTACGAGGCGTAGAACGCTCATCATCTTCACGTTACGCTTATATCCTTAATATACCTAAACTATGATTAAAGAATTTTTACTTAAACAAGCAGTAAAGCACGGAACCAAAAATCTCCCTAAAGAGCAAGCAGAGATGCTTCAACTTGCTGTAGAAAAAAACCCAGAGCTCTTTGCAAAAATAGCAAAAGAGATAGAAACATTGAAGAAGTCAGGTAAACCGGAGATGTATGCCGCCCTTGATGTGATGAAGAAGTATCAAAAGGAGCTGCAAGGTCTTTTCCAGAAATAAAACTGAGATTATCTCGTTCTCGGAATGAGATGAAGCCACATGACAGAACATCCTAACGATCCACTACATAATAAGACACTTTCTTTTATTGTAGCGTACTTAGTTAGCGTGTATGGCTGGGAAGAGTTGGGGAGAGAAATTAGGATTAACTGTTTTATTGACGACCCTAGTATAAAGTCGAGTCTTATCTTTTTAAGAAGGACTCCGTGGGCGAGACAGAAGGTAGAGGATCTCTATATTGAGACAATTAAGAGCGAATCACTTAGAAAGCTGTAATGATTACCATGCTACTTCTTCTGTTACCTCAGCCTGTTCTTCTCTACCTGTCCCAGTTTTTCTTCGTATATAGTGTACTTTTTGAAAGGGCTGAGGTTTCCATTTTCTCGCAGCAATCCTATGCTGCTTTTGAGTATTTTTCTGATGCTTACGCCAAAAAGTTAGTTAAGTGATTATTCTAATTCTCGTATGATTTGTATGCTTTTATAATGTAAGTCGTGTTAGTACGGAATTTATTACATAAAAGTGATTCTAGTTTATATGCCCACATTCTTTAAGCAATGAGTATGATCCTCTCCAAGCAAAAATTACTTTAACAGCTCCTTATTTATGTCCTAGCTTATCTCTTTTGCGCTATACATAAAATTCATATAGTATTAGTCCTGTGTCTAGGAAAATATTGCAGCATTGCCAGTTCATTTATTCTTGTACACAATGTTTTAAGTTTTGGAGAAATTAAAATGAAGATAGAAGCTCTTTTCGATCGTATGATGAATGCCATCTCCGCTTTTGCAGATATAGCGTTTTATATCGATTCCGCGCTTTACTTGATGACAGCTTCTGATCAGCACTACTATAGTGTGATTACAAATAGGGAGGACATAAATCAGAAGGCCAAAGATCTTGTGAATGGTCTAGATATAGCAATCGACCAAGCCGGCAAACTATGTACTTACTTGGAAAGTAATCCGGAGGCCACCTTGTTGAACATCACCGTGGAGCATCTGAACATTGTTAGAGAGAAATTGATTGCAAGCAAGGTCTTCGTTGCCAAGATCGACCCCGGGGTGCTTATTGACGGCGGAATAGTTGCTGCCTGTAACATGTTAAAAATCATGGAATTGTTGCTAAGCAATATTCGTGTGGTTATGGCCATTGATTCGAGTAAATCGATGAAGCAGAACGGCTAAAAATCTTTGCCACTGTCTAACATTGTCGAACCTCCTGATTTTAGAACTTCAGCAGAAAAAAGGTTCTCAATCACCACCCGCTGGTGCGCTCTGTGCGCCGGCGGGTTTTACATTTTTTGTCTAAATATAAGGCACCCCGGTATCATCGTTACGGTTTAGATACTAACAGATTTAATATTACATAATTGAACGTGCCAGTTTTGCTAGAGTGTAAATACTAACTAGCAACTAGTTTAACTTATCCACAAGATTCTGTTCCTGCTCTATTGCATTAGAACATTTGTTCTAATATGCTTATAGACATGAGAGACGATCAAATACTTTCTACATTTTTTATCGAAAACAAGCGTATGCCTACATACGAAGAGATGAAAGATCTCTTCCAGGTAGCTTCCAAGAATACCGTCGCTTATCGTGTTAACAAGATGATTGAATCTGGTTTCTTGGTTAAAGAGGGGAATAAACTCTCTCTCTCAGAGACTGGTTCTGTAGTCAGATTAGGAACAGTTCAGGCGGGATTCCCTACAGCCGCAGACGAAGATGTGACAGCAGATGTACTCTCGTTAGACGAATTTTTAATCGACAAGCGAGGGTCAACATACATGCTTGAGGTGATGGGTGAGTCTATGAAAGACGCAGGCATATTAGAAGGAGACCTAGTCTTAGTGGAAAGAGGGAAAACTCCCAGGAAAGGAGATATCGTTTTGGCCCTCGTTGATCATGAATATACTCTAAAATACTTAGATACAGAAAAAGGAAAACCGGTCCTCGTCCCAGCCAACAGAACCTTTAAGAAAATTTATCCGAATACTAATACTTTCAAAATTGAGGCAGTGTTAAAGGCGGTCATCCGAAAATACCGCTAGTTCAAATAATTAACTATTAACAATTAACTATTAACCAACAAGCAGTCATGTCATCTAAACGAGCAATCATTAAAATAACAGCAATAGGGAAAAGTAGTTTCTTAATTAACTACAGCAGACGTATGTATGCAATCGTTCGTCGCTACACCCCTGAAGGTTTAGAAGGAGAAAGGAATGAGTGTTATGCGGATATCACAGGGCTTCGAACCTTTTATAAAAAAACGTATCAAGAGTTAGTCGATACAATTATTACAGATATCGAAAAAGAGGTTGGGATTGTTTGCGCAGCTCACCCGGTAACAATAGATGAGTATGAGAGAGCTAAAAATACGTCTTCTAGAAAAACCAAGAATATCTCGACCTATAAAGAGATGAATAAACTTTTTGCTGGAGCTGGTTATGTTCCGGTAGAGAATCGCACAAGAATTGTGGTTAAAAAGAAAATACGACTCACTGTGCCCTTTTTAGGTAAAGTTTCTTAAAAAGATTCTTACGTTAAGCAATATTTTGCTCTACTTTTTTCTAGCAGTTCGGCCATACTTAGCTTAAGCGGCCCTGGTCAATCTTTTGATCGGTGATCTCCACCTCTTCCTGCATTTCGTCGATATTTTCTTGAATGTCTTCCACATCCTCAGCAATATCTTCCATGTCCTCTTGAATGTCTTCTACATCCTCCGCAATTTCTTCCACGTCTTCTTGGATCTCTTCGACATCGTGAGAGATTTCTTGTACATCTTCCTGAATACCTTCCACATCTTCTGCAATACCTTCCACATCTTCAGCAATCTCGTCAATTTCTTTTTCTACAGTTGCAAGAGCTCGCGCCTGGTGGTTCACACTCATTTGTATAAAAATCGATAGATAAATAGCCTCAAGTGAAACCACGGTAGTTAAAATAAGGAGTACACGATCGACAGCTGCTCCAAAAAGTATAAAACCAAATGCACTTAAGAACAGAAGGGTATGAATGAGAACAGACCATATAGAGCCAATACCTTTTGTTATAGAGAGCGCTATTCTTTCGACTTCAGAAATAGAGACATTTTTCATGGTTTCAACTATACCACAAAAATGCTAGACTGGAAGTATGATAGTAACAATTATACTTATCGTAGCTCTTTTGTTGATCGCTATTTTTGTCGGTGGTGTTCGAATTATTTACTCATTAGCTACTTCTAAAAATATGAATGGAGATGGGAAAACTAAAGTGCTAGACGTTTTTATTTATCTTGGTATTGGTATTTCACTCGTTACTTCTGTGACGAATCTACTACAAGTTATCTTTGCGGCAATTGATAGAAAGTTTATAGATACATTAGCATACGGAACATATGTCGATATGACATATAGTGATGTTCGGTTTGCTATCGCGTCACTGGTTGTAATGTTCCCGATTTACGTAGGACTTTCATGGTACGTTTCAAAGGATATAGAGAAGTATCTTTATAAGCAAGATATTTTGGTAAGAAAAGTTCTAATTTACTGCACGCTTTTCGTAACAGTTCTCAGCCTTATTGGCACATTGGTATCCATTGTGTATACCTATTTAGGAGGTGATCTGTCAGTGCGTTTTGCATTAAAGGCTGGGTCTGTATTTGGTATAGCTGCAGCCATCTTCGGGTATTATTTTTACTCACTTAGAAGGAACTATTCTAAGAAGACTGTGCTCCCAGTATTTGTTACAGTTATTGCTACAACTTTTGTTATCGCGTCTGTCGTGTGGAGTATCTCAATTATGGGTACGCCAAAAGAGATGAGGGCGAAGAAGGTAGATAGCACACGATTGTCTGATCTATCTGGAATACAGCAGAATATACTTAATCGTTTCCAGATGACGGACAAGCTTCCTGTCGACCTAGCTGAACTTAATAACGCTTTCCAGGGGTACACAGTGCCTACTGACCCAGAGACTAAGACTGCGTATAAGTATTCGGTCAAGCAGCAGCCCACTTTTAGAATAAATTACGAAACCAAGAAAAAAGAAATGGTTACAGAAGCTGTATTTGAGATGTGCGCTACCTTTTCGACAGTGCGCGAGTTTAATGATCGAGGGCAAGCCATTAACGGTAAAGGTGGAGTTATGGTGAATGAGTTTTCTGTTAGTAATTTCTACTATGATGGCGATCAGTCACCATATTGGAATCACGGGGTCGGTGAGACTTGCTACAAGCGAGTGATTACCCCAGATATGTACTACGGGAGATAGGGTATAGCATACTGAACGTAGAAAGTAGGACAGAAAACAAGAGGCGCCGTAGGCGCTTCTTGTTTTACTTAGTTTAATGAGCCTACTACTAGATTGCTGTTGAGTCTTTTGGTATGATGAGAGGACTATTGCAACATTATGGCAGCATACAATCACAAAGATATCGAAAAGAAGTGGCAGAAGAAGTGGGAGGAAGAAGGCCTTAACAGAACAACAGAAGGATCTGATAAGAAGTTCTATATCTTAGACATGTTCCCATATCCGTCAGGGGAAGGGCTTCATGTCGGTCATCCTAAAGGATATATCGCGACAGATGTGTACAGTCGTATGAAAAGGATGCAAGGGTATGATGTGCTTCATCCGATGGGATTTGATGCGTTTGGTCTTCCTGCTGAGCAGTACGCACTTAAGAATAAAGTGAATCCGAATGTTTCTACAGCAAAGAATGTAGCTAGATATAAAGAGCAACTCAAAATGCTTGGTCTTAATTATGATTGGGACAGAGAGGTAAATACAACCGACCCGAAGTTTTACAAGTGGACACAGTGGATGTGGAAACAGATGTATAAAAAAGGACTTGCATACGAAAGTTACGACCCTATTAACTGGTGTCCGTCGTGTAAGACAGGTCTTGCTAATGAGGACTTGGAGAATGGTAAGTGTGAGAGATGCGGTAGTAACGTTGAGAAGAAACCACTTCGTCAGTGGACCATTCGTATCACTGATTATGCCGATAGATTGCTCGCAGATTTAGACAAGCTTGATTGGGAGCCTCATATCAAAGAACTTCAACGAAACTGGATAGGGAGAAATTATGGCCTTAAATATAAACTTAAGGTTAAAGGTGTAGATATGTATGTGGAGACGTATTCTACACACTACGAAGCTTTCTGCGCTGATACTTTCGCTGTTATTGCTGCGGACCATAAGTTATTACCAGAGCTTATTTCTAATATTACGAACAAAGAAGAGATATTATTAAAAGCAAAAGAGATATCAGTACTTAGAAATAGTGCAGGATTTAAAGCAGACGAAATAGTGGAAGGAATATTTACCGGTATATATCTTGAAGACCCTATAACAAAAAAAGACCTCCCTCTTTGGGTTAGTAGTTATGCACTGGCAGATTACGGAACTGGTATCATTAAGTGTTCAGCTCATGATGAAAGAGATTTCGCTTTTGCTAAGAAATACGGGATAGATCTTCATCTAGTTCTTTTGCCAGATGATAGTTCTATAAGAGAAAAAGTAAGTACGCATGAGATCTGTTTCTCTGATTTTACTTACTCAACATTATTAGAGCCTGAGATTTTTAAGGGCAAGAAACCTCACGATATAAGAGAAGAGATAGCAGATTATATTGCTCAAAAAGGTTGGGCCGTAAAAAGTACCCAATATAAATTAAAAGACTGGGTGTTCGCTCGTCAGAGATATTGGGGAGAGCCATTTCCGATTGTGTTTGATGAAAATCATACATCATACGCAGTTGCAGATAGCGAGCTTCCTGTGGTGCTTCCAATGGTTGATGAATATGAGCCAACAGGAACTGGAGAGAGTCCTCTTGCAAACATTAAAGAATGGGTGGAGATATACGGCTACATCAATATCGAAGGGGAGTTTGCCTCCATTCCTTCGACTGTTGCTGAGAAAGTACCCGTTCAATTCCTCGATATTAATGATGACGGTGGTCGTGATAGTTATCAACCAAAAAAGGAAATAAAAGAGCGCAGCAATGTTGCGTGCATTATCAAACACCCAACAGAAGACAAGTACCTTATTTCGAAGTGGAGAAAAGTAACATGGAACGGATTCGTAACCGGAGGTATTGAGGATGGTGAGACAGCTGAAGACGCAGCAAGAAAAGAGGTTTTAGAAGAAACAGGGTTTACAGCAGTTAAAAGTGTTAGTCTTAAAGACTTTACATCTCACGGTCTTTTTTATCATCCTATTAAAGAAGAAAATCGTTTCGCACATTATCGTCTAGCTGTGGTTGAGCTAAGCTCTCTTGATCGTCAGGAAGTGGATGAAGCGGAACAAGCGATTTGTGATTTTGTTTGGGTAGACAAAGAAGAGGTAGAAGCGCTCCTTACGCGCTTTGATATGCGCTCATTGTGGCAGTTTTATATACATGGCAAAGTAACAGAAGAACCGAAAAGAAAAGTAAAAAAGTTTAAACGTGAGACCAATACCATGCCTCAATGGGCGGGGTCATCATGGTACTATCTCCGTTATATTGATCCACATAACGATACTATGTTTGTAGATAGTGTGAAAGAGCAGAAGTGGTCACCAGTAGATTTTTATGTAGGCGGTGCAGAACATGCGACACGTCACCTTATCTATGCGAGATTTTGGCATAAATTCTTCTTTGATTTAGGGTTAGTCTCACACGATGAGCCGTTCACTAAACTACAGACAGTTGGTCTCATTATGGCAGAGGATGGACGTAAGATGAGTAAGCGTTGGGGTAATATCGTTAATCCTGATGATGTTGTGGAGAAATACGGTGCAGACACGCTTCGTCTCTATGAGATGTTCATGGGGCCGTTTGATCAGTCTGTGGCGTGGAGCACTTCATCAATGGCGGGGGTTAATAGGTTTATCGAGAGATTTTTTAGATTAAAAGAAAAGGTGAATGACGCAGCTTCACTTACGGGAGAAGTAGAAATACTATTCAATCAGACCATTAAAAAAGTTGGAGATGATATATTAGAATTCAAGTTCAATACTGCAATCTCTCAGATGATGATATTATTAAATGCTCTTGAAAAAGAAGAGGGCATACCAGGAAGAGTTTATAAAGGTTTTGTACAGATGGTTGCACCTTTTGCTCCGCATGTAGGAGAGGAATTATGGAGGGAATTAGGAGAAGAAGAGTCCGTACATATCTCTTCTTGGCCTCTTTTTGATCAGACTAAACTAGCAGGAGATACTGTCACTGTTGCGCTCCAGATAGGGGGTAAGATGAGAGGGGCTATTGTTGTCTGTAGAGATATTGAGGATGATCAGCTTATGGAGCTCGTAAAGGTACATGAACAGTACGTAAAGTACGTAGCAGATACAACACCAAAGAAGGTCATAATTATAAAAAATAAGATTGTCAATATAGTTATTTGACGTTTTTGTAAAATTCTGGTAGAATGCATAGTAATATATAAATCAGCTAAGAACATGTCAGGAATAACTTTTAAACCAAAAGCAGTTTCAAAGAAACTTCTCGCCAACCTTAACCCACGAACACGTGAAATCGTGGTTAATCGATATGGTTTAGAGGGAGAAAAGCGTATGACTCTTGAAGCAATTGGGAAGACATATGACATCACACGAGAGCGTGTACGTCAGATTGAAAACTTTGCACTTGCAAGTATTAAGAAGTCAAAAGAATATAAAGAACATCTCTTTGTTTTTGATGAACTCAAGAAGATTATTAATGACCTAGGTGCAGTTGTATCAGAGGATCATCTTATGCGTCACATTTCACGTGATCCAGTCATCCAGAACCATATCAATCTCTATCTAGCGCTAGGAGAAGAGTTCGGTAAGCATAAAGGCGACGATCATTTTCATGCTCATTTCTCTACTGACGAAAAGGCGGCATCTCATATACAAGAGGCACTTACAAAACTTTTCCACACCATCAGCGAAGAAGATTTGATTAAAGAAGAGGAGATATACACTCGTTTCGTCGGGCACCTTACAGATATTGTAGATGAATATAAGGAGAATAAAGATGTTATTAATCGCTACCTAGCGCTCTCTAAAGTTATAGGAAAGAACCAATTGTCAGAATGGGGAAGAATCTCTTCTCCTCATGTCAAAGCTCGTGGTATTAAAGACTATGCATATCTTATTATGCGTCGTGCTAATCGACCTATGCACTTTAAGGAAGTTGCTCAGGAGATTAATAAGACTTTTGGTAAGCGCGCACATGTTGCTACTTGCCATAATGAACTTATTAAGGATGTTCGTTTTGTTCTTGTTGGTCGTGGCATGTATGGTCTTAAGGATTGGGGGCACACAGGAGGAGTTGTTCGTGATGTTATTGTCGAGGTGCTAAAAGAGTCAGGTCGTCCGCTTCCTAAGGATGAGATCATTAAGCGAGTTCTTGCTAAGAGAATTGTAAAACCAAACACTGTTCTTGTTAATCTTCAGAATACAAAATTTTTCAGAAAAATTGCAGGAGAGTATGCGCTTGCATAAAGAGACAGAAAGTAAAGATTTATAGATAGCAAAAACATACAGCGCAACACTTGCGCTCTGTTTTTTTTGCTAACAGTTAAGAGCTAAAAGCTAGTCTGTGCCCATGTTATACTTTTTCTATTATGCAATTCGTTATTGACATGGGGCTTGCTCTTCTTTACTTCGCTGGCTTTCTTCTTCTTTGTGCGTGGTCTTGGAGATTCTGGATGATGTATATCAACCAAAAGCATCTTAATAGTATTGACTGGTTGATGCTTGAGATCAAGCTTCCTCGTGAGATCAATAAGTCACCATACGCTACAGAGCTTGCTATTTCATCTCTTCTTCAAGGGGGAGGAATAGGGAATGGATATGCTAAGTTTTTTAAGGGCAATATGCCAGCATTTGCCTCACTTGAAATTGCTTCAATGGAAGGAACGATACACTTTTATATTCGAGCCCAACGTAAGTTTAAAGCTCTTATTGAGGCTAATTTTTATGCTCAGTATCCTGGTATAGAAATTGTAGAGGCAGATGATTACACAAGCGCCATTCGTTACCATCACCTAACAAAAGATGTTTCTTGTTGGGGGGCTACATATACGCTTAATAAAAGCTGGAATCCTACTAACTCAAAGACAGGGCATCCATACAAGAAAAAGGGAGACGAAAATGATATTCCAAAAGAAGGAGACGAGAAGTACTCTATGAAGGCAGATTTTTTCCCAATTAAAACATACGTAGATTATGGCTTAGATAAAGATCCTAAAGAAGAATACAAGGTAGATCCTTTGGCGCAGCTTCTTGAAGTTATGGGGAGTATTGGAAAGGGCGAATATTATTGGTATCAGGTACTTATTCAAGATGAAGGTGTTTATAATGAAAAAAAATGGCCAAAATTTTATGTTAACGAAAAGACGCACAAACACATGAGTCTGGCTGATATGGTTAAGGAGTTTAAGTCGCAGCTTCGTACAGCAACTTATTACAGAAAGGGAGATACGGTTGATGACGGTTATGGTGGCGTGAAGCAGATCCAGGCAGGAAAGGATGCTGATGGTAACCCTATCTATGAAGACCTGGTATATAAATATGAAAGTCCAAAAGCGGTAGCAAAAGACGAAACGAAACTCACTCAGGAAGAAAAAGATCAGCTAGAAGCAATTAACAAAAAACTATCAAAACCACTCGCTAAGGTAGTAGTGAGAGCTATGTATGTTACGAAAAAAGAGCGATTTAACGGTGCTCACGTGCAGACAATCCTGTCGCTTCCGAAGCCTTTCGCTGGCATGAACTCTTTTGCTCCTACTAAACTAACAGAACCATATGATTTCCCTTGGCAGAACTTTATGGGCCGTCGTGTACCTTGGAGAACAGAGGAGATGTTTGAGGAGTACGTTGAGCGAGAAGGGTATTTCCCACATATAGAAAGTAGAGACACTCTAGATAGATGGGAGGATACGTTTTTCTGGACTTCTAGCATGAAATCAAGAAAGCTTTTCCGTATGATATATGAAGCTATTTTCTATCCATTTAATCATCCGCACCCTGATGTTGTGTCAACACTCAACCTAGAAGAAATCGCGACCTTGTGGCATCTCCCTGGATCCACCGTTGGAACACCTACTCTTCTTCGTATCGATAGCAACAAAGGTGTCGCACCTGTTAACCTTCCGTTGTAAGTTGCATGTCAAAGATTATCTCTCTGCCAAAAAGTATTCTACTTGCCATAACTGCCATTGCTCTAGTTACCATTGGGTTCACTATCTTTAGTCCAGTTATTATTGAAGGGACGAAGACCTTTACGATAGATGAGGGTGAGAGCCTAAAAAGCCTGTCTAATCGTTTAGAAGATGCTGGGCTTATAAAATCTTCCTCGATACTTAGAATGTATCTTTCATTTAATGATAAAGATACAAGGGTGCAGTTAGGGGAATATGAGTTTTCTGGAGTAGTGACCCTTTTTTCACTTGCAAGAGAAATAACAGACAAAGGGCCTAAAAATCCGTTATTATCGGTAACTATTCCAGAGGGAAGCACCTCACTTGAAGTCTTTCAGATTTTTGCAAAAGCTCTCCCATCTCTTGATAAAGATACGTTTGCTAACTTGGTCGAAGGAGGAGGGTTAAATGGTAAGCTATTCCCGTCAACGTACCACCTGCTACCGTCATATAAAGAATCTACTATTATTAAACTAATGATTGGTGTTTATGAGAAAAAGGTAACGCCTGTTCTCAATAGTGTTACCTTACCAACCCCTCTAACTAAAGAGAATGATGTCCTTACGCTTGCCTCTATCTTAGAAGGAGAAGCGAATACCGAAAAAGACATGAAGATTGTAGCAGGCATTCTTTTAGAGAGGATGCGAATCGGAATGCCATTACAGGTAGATGTAGCCATGGAGACGTATAAGTCGAGAGGTCTCCCTAGGAGTCCGATTAATAATCCTGGGCTCATTGCAATCAATTCTGTGCTTAACCCAACGTATACTGAATATCTCTACTACATAACAGGAAATGATGGAGAGATGTATTATGCTGAAACCTTTAATGAACACAAGCGAAATATTCAGAAATACCTTAGATAGTAATTAGTTACTAGTAATTAGTGATTGGTAGGAAGATACTTGTCGTGGTATTCTGTCATTCTATCTAGCAATAAAATTCTGCTTAGTCTGTGCTCCACTAATTACCAATAATTAATTACTATTCATGAAAACTCATAACCTAGCTTTTATCGACACAGAAACAACAGGCACAGATCCGACGCGTCATGAAATCATCGAGCTCGCTGTTATTATTGCAAAGCAGGTGGACCGGCCAGGGAGAGGTCCTAAGTTAGAGATACTCGAGGAGTGTGAGTGGAAGATTAAACCAGTTCATATGGAACGTGCAGAGCCGGAAGCTCTTCGTGTTAATGGTTATAATGAAGTTGATTGGATGTTTGCTATAGACCGGAAGAAGGCGATGGAAGAATTTGCAAAAAAAACAGAAAGTTGTATTTTCGTTTCTCATAATCTGACGTTTGATTATGCTTTTGTGATGAAGGCCTTTGAGGAAACCGGAGTTGATAATCGCATGCACTATGGTAAGCTCGATACCATCTCTATGGCGGTGGCGAGACTATATGATGCACCGCAGGCTGACAAGTTCTCACTCAAATCACTTTGCACTCTTATGAAGGTAGATAATGCAAAAGCTCACACCGCACTTGCAGATACTCGAGCACTCGTTGAGGTGTATAGAAAAATGATGGGGGCATAGGAATAAGTCGTTAGTTGTTAGTTAGTAGTGATTAGTTAAATACTGAAACAGTGGGCGCCGTAGGCGGCCCACTGTTTCAGTATTTAACTATATTTACATCTTTTGAAAAGAGGGAGGAAATTTGGTATAATGAAATAACTGGTTAAAAAACTACTATATGTCAACACCGAAAAAACGAGACGACGGACATATTGAAAAGATCATTGTTAAGGGGGCGAGAACGCATAATCTCAAAAATATTACTGTCGAAATGCCTCGACATAAGATGATTGTATTTACGGGTCTTTCTGGGAGCGGAAAGTCTTCTTTGGCATTTGATACCATCTTTGCAGAAGGTCAGCGTAGGTATGTTGAGTCACTTTCCGCATATGCTCGTCAGTTCTTGAACCAAATGCAAAAGCCAGACGTAGATGAAATCTCCGGACTCTCTCCAGCAATCTCAATTGACCAGAAATCAGCTGGGCGTAATCCTCGTTCAACTGTCGCCACAATCACGGAGATATATGACTACCTCCGTGTTCTCTATGCTCGCGTTGGTAAGCCATATTGCGTTGACTGTGGAGCAAAGATACAAAAGCTCTCTAATGAAGAAATTATTAATTTTATTACAGACAAGGTTAAGGCTGTTGATTATAAAAAAGTTAAGACAGAGCTCATGGGGGTTCCGTTTTCTCATGCAGAGATACATATCTTAGCTCCAATGGTGAGAGGAAGAAAAGGAGAGTACTACCAGATGCTCTATGACTTCCTAGGGAAGGGGTATACCGAGGCGCTTGTGGATGGCGAGCGCAAGTCTCTTCGTGAGCAGATTGTTTTGGATAAGAACAAGAAGCATGAGATCTCTATTATTATAGATTCCATTGCCATTGATGATTTTAGAAGAAAGGAATCACAGAAAGACGCACTAACAAGACTTTCAGAAAGTATCGAACGTGCTCTTCATGAGGCAGAGGGGCTCTTAGAAGTAGAAATTTTAGGAGAGAGAACGATAATGAGTGGTAAGTTCATGTGTGCACACTGCGGATTCTCATTTCCTGAGATTGAGCCAAGGCTTTTCTCTTTTAACTCACCGTACGGTGCTTGTGCTACATGTAATGGGCTTGGTACCAAGTACTTCGGCGGGCTTGATGAATGTGATGATTGTGGAGGGAAGCGTCTTCGTAAGGAGTCTCTGAACGTGTACCTTGATGATGTTGAGAAGATTAACATTGTAGATATTACGGCACTCAGTATTAACGAGGCGAAAGATTACTTCAGTCGACTCCCACTTTCTAAAAAAGAGCAGGAGATAGCGTCTGTGATTATCAAAGAAATAGAATCACGTTTAGACTTCATGTTAAATGTAGGCCTTAATTATCTCGCACTTAACCGTAAGGCAGACACCCTCTCAGGAGGAGAAGCTCAGCGTATTAGACTTGCCTCACAGCTCGGAAGTCAGCTTGTAGGAGCTCTTTATGTACTTGATGAGCCAACAATCGGACTTCATCAGAGAGATAACGATCGCCTTATTAAGACACTCACTCACCTGCGAGATATCGGTAACACTATTCTCGTCGTAGAGCATGATGAAGATACTATTTTTGCATCTGATTACATTATTGATATCGGTCCAAAAGCAGGTGTTCATGGAGGAGAAGTTGTGGTTGCTGGGTACTTAGATGAGCTACTAACTGCTCCTCGTAACAAGTCAGGGAGCCTAACGCTTGCGTACCTTCGTGGCGAAAAAGAAATCCCAGTTCCTACACGGCGGCAGGTAGACAAGGGAACAATTCGAGTAAAGGGCGGACATATTTTTAATATCAAGGATCTAAACGTAAATGTCCCCCTTGGAAGAATGAACGTTATCACGGGGGTTTCGGGTTCTGGTAAAAGTTCGTTCATGTATGAGATTCTTTATAAGAACCTTCTCGCGCGCCTTGAGAGGAAACATCGCACTGTTAAGATTTTTAATTGTGAGGAGTTCACAGGGACTGAATACGTATCTCGTGTCGTTCTCATTGATCAGTCACCAATCGGGCGCACCCCTCGCTCTAACCCAGCGACATATACTGGTGCATGGACTCACATTCGTGACCTTTTTGCAGAAAGTGAAGAATCTCGTATTAGGGGATGGAAGGCGTCACGTTTTTCTTTTAACGTAAAGGGTGGTAGATGTGAGGCGTGTCAAGGTAACGGAGAGATAGCGGTAGAGATGCACTTCCTTCCAACAGTGTATGTTGAATGTGATGTCTGCCAAGGAAAGAGGTTCATGAAAGAAACCTTAGAGGTGAAGTGGAAGGGGAAGAACATCTATGACATTCTCCGTATGACAGTAGAAGAGGCCCTAACCTTTTTCCAGGATATTCCAGCTATTCATGACAGAATCAAGACGCTGAATGACGTAGGACTTTCTTATCTAGAGCTCGGGCAGTCTGCTACGACTCTTTCGGGTGGTGAGGCGCAACGTGTGAAGATTTCTTCTGAGCTTTATCGCCCACATGTAGAGAAAACCATCTATCTACTCGACGAGCCTTCAATTGGTCTTCACTATGAAGATATAGCTAAGCTTATCGAAATTTTAAACAAGCTCGTTGATAAAGGTAACACTGTCGTTCTTATTGAGCACAACCTCGATATCGTAAAGAATGCTGACCATGTTATAGATATCGGACCAGAAGGTGGAATAGGTGGAGGCAAACTTGTGGCAACCGGAACCCCAGAGCAAGTGGCAAGTAATCCAAACAGCCACACCGGCTTCTATCTCAAGAAAGTTTTGAAGAAGAGTAAGGAGAAGAAGTAGTATAAACAGAGTAGAGTAAAAATAAATCACCTCTTACGACGAGGTGATTTATTTTTTAATATGAAAAGGCCGCCTCGCTTGCGCTCG
>JACCDG011387737.1_pt1 | contig 50657 bp, 38 predicted proteins | sample 7442471 | NCBI WGS metagenome assembly JACCDG01 (sample SAMN15323444, study PRJNA562643) | freshwater metagenome | isolation source: river surface water | place: USA:Blue River Watershed | collected 2017-08-17 | reverse complement strand
TGTCGTATCGATAGTCAAAGTCGAACTTGCTCCGGCATTTGAGGTGTTTGTATACGCATCAACGGCATACAGACTGTAGCTATACGTTCCATCCGCCAATCCCGTTTGAGAAAAACTCGTTGTACTGGCTGACATATTTGAACTCACCGTTGTCGCCGGGCCAGAATTAAATGAGCGTTGTAACACAAATTTGGATGTCGTACTTGGAACATCCCAACTCAAATTAATCCCATTTCCATTTAAACTCGTTTTTGCGGCGGTTACTGTTGGCGCATTTGGAGCCGTTGTATCAATATTTAAAGTCGTAGCAAGTCCAACATTAGAGGTGTTGGAAAATGCATCAATGGCATAGAGGTAGTACGAATAGGTTCCATCGGTTAGTCCCGTTTGACTTAAACTGGTAGTTGAACTTGAGATATTTGAGCTTACAATCGTTGCAACTTCTCCGTTGTAGCTCCGTTTGAGTAAGAATTTAGAGGTTGTACTTGGAACATCCCAACTCAAATTAATTCCACTTCCATTCAAGCTTGTTTTTGTGGCTGTTAAAGTTGGCGCGTTCGGAGCCGTTGTATCAATCGTAATACTGCTTGCGGTTCCTACATTCGAGGTTGCACCGTATGCATTAACCGCATAAATCGTATACACATAATTGCCATCTGAAAGACCGGTTTGAGAAAGACTTGTCACAGAAGACGATATGTTAGAGCTGACTGTCGTAACCGGGCCAGAATCAACCGATTTATAGAGTACAAATTTTGAAGTACTTGCAGGAGCATCCCACGACAAGTTGATCGTAGTGCTGTTTAATGCCGGCTTGCTTCCTGAAAGTGTAGGTGCTGAAGGTGGAGGCGGGTTGCTGGTCGTTGCGGATCGTGTCACTGCAGAGCTGAAAAAACCATCAGACGTCTTATTAAAAATACTATAGTAATACGTTGTGGCTGGGCTTAGTCCCGTATCGGTGAACGATGACGATGTATTATTTGCCGTCACCAAAGTCCCATCTGTAGATGTGGCTGGATATCCAGTTGAACTTCGACGGATAGTGGCTCCAGCATAATCTGCACCCGTTGCGCTGGATCCGGCTGCCCAGGTTAAAGCAACCGCATTTGTTGTTGCCGTACCGGAAAATGAAGAAACAGCTCCAATCGGTGCAAAGGAAATTACGGCGCCTGATCCTCTTTCGACATGGATATTTCCACTGGCATCAACCGTCATTGCCTTTATACCATTAGACTTTTTCCGCCATAAAATGGATCCTGCCGGAGAAACTTTTAAAAACCCATTACCAGTCGCCACATAAGCCGTTCCATTTTGAGCCACAAATAACCCAATAGCCGTTCCAAGTCCTGTGGCTATCGCTATATCTGTTGAGCCGTTTACCAACGGACTCCCAGCTTGCAAACTTCCTTTGCGAAGTTGCCCTGACGACGAGACGTAATAATAGTAATCTCCAACAGGTATATACGCACGGGCCGGAGGATTAACTAGTTTAATTTTTGATTGTAAAGACAGATCAGCGTTATAAACATTAACGGTGGAGCCTCTTGAGTTATATATGTTTCCATTTGAGGGGCTTATTGCTAAGGTCAGTGCCCCAGAAGTTGCTACTACTTGAGTTACAAAGGTTGCTATAGATCCATCAACCGTATACTTACGTGTAGAAAAGGCGCTAGACCCTAATGCAACATACATCGTATTTCCAGTGACAACAAAATCTACGGTTGATCCAGCTGGCTGTGTGGTCGAATAACTAATCGTCGAAAACGAGCTTTTATCTGCAGAGAGAACCCCGAATACTGTGTTAGAAGACCCAATAAAATATATGGAGCCGTTTGGGCCCATCTGCATTTGTTTAACCTGGCCACTAAGGTTTGCAGAAGGTATAAGCCCCGCAACAGTGATATTTGACGTAACAACCGTAGCTTGAAGCGGCGTTGCCAACGCAAAAATGGTAAAACCCACTGCAAAGCAGCTGGCCATCCATTTCCAACTAAAACGGCTTTTAAGGTTCAAAGTTTAAGCTCCTGAGATTATAGACGTGTCGTTCTTTATTCCCGCTATGTTGTCTTTGGAAACGTTTTGAGTGTTGCCCTGTTAGTTGATTTTATCTCTATTTTTTGAATAGTCGAATTAGACTTCCCCAGGCACCTCAACCGCTGGATATTCCTCCAGATAACTTTCGCCATTTGCTCCAAAATAAACAACCTTCCTGGCCGTAAAATCAACATCATAACCCACAACTCCAGCCTCCCAGGATGCCTGTAAAAATTCAGGAAACGTCCCTCTCCCTTCCTGATCGGTCCTCAACGCTTTGATTAAGGCCTCCCGATTAAACGCAGGAATATCATGAGCCCCTGTAACCAAAGGCGTTCCTTGCTGAACAACAGCCCCTTCTTTCATCAAGAAAATAGATTGGCAGGATGGCAAAGCCCAACGATTTGTCTGCACGCCAGCCTGCCGTAATACTTCAGCCAAAACCGGAAACCCGCCTACTTTAGGCCGAATCGATTGCGCATAGTGTATGGACTCAATTAGTTTGTCTTTTAAGGTAGTCATGGATTTTTCCTTTATTCGATGGGATTGGTATTAAGTTTATGAAGCCTTGCGAGCTTGATTAGCATATTTTTGAGAGTGTCCTTTTCGTCTTCTGTGAGTGTGGAGAAGAACTCTGCATCATTTTGGTCAGCGATTTGGGCCAGTTTTGGGACTAGAGTGATGGAGGTCTCTGTTAGCTGGATCTCCTGATAACGGCGATCGCTGGTTGATTCCGTGCGTGTGACTAGGTTTTTGTTGAGGAGTCGGTCTATGAGTTTTGAGACTGCTCCACGGGTTAATCCCGTCACGTTGGCGATGCTGCTGGGGGATGTTTTTTCCTCCGTTGCGTACATTTCCCTCAGCACGACCCATTCGGCGACGGTGACGTTACTTGCTAAAAGCTTTCGGGCGAAGGAGTGGGAAACGGCGTTGGAGACTACGCGGAGGTGGTATCCGATGTGGGATTTTAAATGGGATGGGGTGGATGGTGGTGGAGTTTTCATGGTGGGGTCCTTTCGTATTTTGATTATAGTTTACTAGGAAACTATTGTAAAGGAAGATTATAGCATTTTTTGTTGATAAGCTTTGTGCTTATTTCTTTTGTGATATAAAATTGTTCAGTGACCTTTTAGCCTTCCGATCATTAAAAAATATTATTTGGATACCCCTATAAAAAATGAACGAAAAAGAGATGAGATTTTTAGAAGAACAGATTCCAGAGCTTGCAAGTGCGGCTTTTAAGAAAGCTTATCTTGATACGTTGGCTGCAGGGCTTAGTGTTTTAAAATGTGAAGATGGGTTTCTGTATGAGGTTTTTCCTGATGGCACGAAAAAAGTGGTTAAGAAGGTTGCTCCGAGAGTAAAGGTTAATGTTGGGGAGAAGTTGGAGATTAAATGGCCGGAGTAGTGCCTAGGTTACGGATGTTTGCTGGGCCAAATGGATCAGGAAAAAGTTCGTTGAAGTCACTTGTTAGCCCGGAAATGTGTGGGATTTATATAAACCCTGATGAAATCGAAAAAGAAATAGGTCTTCGAGATTTTCTTGATCTAGCGCAGTTCGGTGTGAAAACTACAAAAGAAGATGTACTAGATTTTTTTCTAAAATCCTCTTTATTGAATAGTGCAGATCTTATAGAGGAAGCTTCTTTACTAAAATTTAATGATGATAAGCTTATTTTTCATGAGGTAATAGTCAATTCGTATTTTGCATCTGTTGCGGCAGATTTTATTCGTCATAAACTTATTCAAGCAGGCCAATCTTTTACTTTCGAAACCGTTATGTCTTCTCCTGATAAACTAGAGCTATTACGAAAAGCTCAAGAAAGAGGCTATAGGACGTATCTTTACTATATAGCAACAGAAGATGTCGAAATTAATATTTCCAGGGTTGCTAATCGTGTAACAATGGGTGGGCATAATGTTCCAAAAGACAAAATAGTAAGTCGGTATTATCGTTCTTTGGATCTTTTAATGGATGCTATACGTTGCACAAACCGAGCTTATATTTTTGATAACTCCGGTGATGAAAAAGTGTGGGTGGCAGAAATAACAGATAGTAGGATGCTGGAGATGAAAACCGCTGATATTCCTAGTTGGTTTGAGAGTAAGGTGCTAGATAAATTTAAGGTTGAGTAGTGGCTTTTTGTAGGTACATATTTTTTAAATAGCTTTAGTGGAAAACCCATATAGATTACTACTTATTTTCATTTGGAAAATGGAGTGATTTAATTCTTTTTGAGATAAAAGGTTTTTTATTATTGTAATATTCTTTTGTTTTACTTGTGCCCCTAGAAAAATTTTAGTAATAATTTGTGTACCATATTTAATAGTTTTTTGTGATGGATATTGAAGGTTTACTAAACGCCACTCCTGTTCTTGTTTCCATTGATCACATTTTCTAGTGAGTAGCATTTTTAAAAATGGGAGGTTATCGTCAGAAGTTTTTTTTTCATTTTCCATCCATTCTCCAACTGTTGGGAATGTTGAGGTATATGAAACAGGCCATAGATTAATCATAGGGTGTAATTTTTCTAAATGTTGAGAAGAAAATTCTACTGCAACTCCTTTGTGATTATCTGCATAATGTGCCCACATCGGGAAGCTTTGTAGCTTCTCAGTAAAGCAGGTTACTCCAACATTGCGAGCTGCTGTCTTGCCAGCTTTTCTGTAAAAATTATTGAGAAGAGTGATATTAGTTCTTAAACTAAGAAGGTCTGCTGGAGTTAGTTTTTTTCTTTGGTCTGAAGCCATTTTTAATATAAAGTCGTTAATATCCCCTTCACTTGAACTAGGAAAATCTAATTGTTGAATACAATCGTAAGGATCGTTGAAGTCTAGAGGATTTGAAAAATAAAGTTCCCCAGTTGAAATCAAAGAGATAAAACGGTGCCATTTAAAAAACTTATATAATGATTGAGGTGGGTTGTGTTCTAACATCTGTTTAGAATCTTATCAAAACCCTTTTATAAAAGGAATTTTTTGCCAGCTTCTAATCTCTAATACCTCATATTCCCCACAACCCCCCAAACCACATTCAACAACCGATCATAATCCACCGGCTTAACCAAAAAATCGATAACCCCAGCCTTAAAAAACACACCCTTCATCAACACGCTTTCCGAAATCCCCACACAAGGAATATGATCCTGATTACAAAGCAAAACCAAATCCAATCCAGATCCATCAGGCAGAATGTCTTCAGTTATAACCATATGAAACTCTATTTTTCTATCCACAAGTAGTTTTCTTGCCTGATCTAAAGTCCCTACATAAACACACTGGTATCGTCCAATTAAAACAACCTCCAGAACCTCTAAAAGATCCTTATTTTTTTCAAGAATGAGAATATTCCAAAGATTCAAATCCATCTACTACCTCCATTGAGCCTATATATAGAACTTATTTTGTTTATTTTACACTAAACTGGCTTCTTTTAAACCTATATATAGATTTTTGGAGGCTGTTATGAGAAACAAAAGAGAAGTGCCTGCTCATATCAAGGCCAGAGTTAAAACTGTAGGAAAGAAAATCGCGGAACTCAGACAAGCTAAGCATTTGACCCAGGAAAAACTGGCTTATGGAATTGGCATTGCCAAAAGTTATTTGGGCTATATCGAGCGTGGCGAGAGCAACCCTTCTTTAGAAACATTATTGCTGGTTGCCGAAGGCCTGGAGTGCGAGCTCGAGGAGATATTAAAATAAATGTTTTTAGGAAAACGCCTGGCTTTTAAAGTATCCCTTCCACCTGATCAGGTTTTAGACGTTATCAAAGCAAATATTAAAGTAACATTTTGGGATAGATGGGGTCTTGGCTGGGAACAAACTTTTTATGGGTCGATTAATCCTCCTTCATTTAAAGTGTATTACCAATCGTTTTATACAAACAGTGTTGGGGCTGTTTTTTACGGGAAAATTACTTTAAAAGAAGGCTACACGGAAATTTCCGGGAGGTTTTTTCTAGGATGGTTCGCGAGTATTCTTTTGATTATCTGGTTTGGGTTGGTTTTACATGCTGTGATTAAAGCGATGCCAATTTTTCTGTTTGGATTACTGGCTTTCGGCATAATGTTGGTTGTTAGTAACCGTGAAGCTAAAAAAATAGAAGTGTTTTTAGAGGGTCTTTTTAGTGCTTATAAAATTGATTGAGCAGCTAATTTCATAAACTGTCAAAATTTCTTTGACAGTTGCTAAAAAATTCCCCTTCCCAGAAGGGGTGGCAGAGAAGCTGACGGGGTAGTCTGTAGCCTCTATCTAAAAATTCTACCCCGGCACCTTCCCCCCCTTACAACCCTGGCACCTTTTCCTTTTTATTATCCTTCCTTAATTTCTGGTTCAACCAGGTTTGCAAGTTTGTTTAACGATTCCTGCCAGCCCAGATAGCACATTTCAGGTGGGATCATTGAGGGAACATCTTCCTGAACAATATGAAGCTCTGTTCCGCACATCACTTCTTTAAAGGTGATGGTTACGGTTATTTTTCCTGGAAGGTTGGGATCTTCAAACTCGTCGGTAAATTTAAGCAGTTTTTCAGGGATGATTTCGATGAACTCTCCGCCAAACGTATGACCGTTTTGTGTGGTGAAATTGATGAATGACATGCGGTATTTTCCACCTACAACCGGATCAAAACTGTGGACTTTGCAAACAAATCCGTAGGGTGGCAGCCATGCCGCTTTGGCGTCGGCGTTTGTGAAGGCGCGAAAAACGCGTTCTACCGGGGCTTTTAGAACTCTGTGTAGTCGTATTGTATTTCCTGTGTTTGTCATGATTTTCTTCCTTTTTTTGTGAGTTTTTTAAGACAGATTTTTGATAGTGTGACTATCTTTATTGAATAATAATTGGACGTAATGCTTAAGATGGTCGATGCTTTCGGCCGCGATGGTGGCGCCTCCGTCTGCTTTGGCTAAAATAAAGGCTCCTTGAATGACGGCTTGAGTGTGAAGGGCCAGGCTTTTGGCTGTCCACGTTGCTTGCGGCGCATAGATTTTTTTGGCGTGATCAATGTCGTGTTCGAGCTGTTTTGCATGATCAAAAATACTATCGTGGCACGCTTTTTTTATGTCTGGATTTGAGAGATAAATTTCTTGAGTAAGTGTTCCTACAAGACAGGTAAACTCCTGAACCTCTCCTTGCAAAATGTCCTTTCTAAAATCAATGTATCCCATCACTCTGTCCAAAGGATCCAAGTGATTGTGATAGGGCGCATTTTTAAAAAACTCACCCGTAACCAACGACCAATGGTTAGCTGCAGCCACCGCAAGGGCCTCTTTACTTTCAAAATAGTGAAAGAATGTTCCTTTAGTGACATGCGCTTCATCACAAAGGTCATTAACAGAGGTTGCGGCATAGCCCTTGGAGCGTATTAACTTGAAAGCGGCTTCAAGTAGCTTTTGCTGAGCAGGTTTTTGGATGGATGTGTTTTTAGGGCGTCCCATGTTTTATAATATACCGATCGGTTGGTATGTTTGTCAATTTGCATCTGAAATTCAATGGATATTCTGGTTTTTCTTAAAAATACCCTGGCACCTTCTTCCCCTTACAACCCTGGCACCTTTTCTTGAAATTTTTCTGAATTATTTCCGATAATCATCTATACTGATTACACTATTAAAGGAATTTATTATGAATGGAAATTCAAATCTAACTGCTAGTGGTACACCACGAACCCCTGGACGATCGATAGTCTCCCCACAATCTACACCTCGCGCTTTAACTCAAAAACAAATTCAAATACAACAGAGGCAAACATGGTATAAAGAGCTTAGCCACTCTTTGACTGAGCTTGCAAAGTCTCCATTTCTTACTACTGATCGTCCAGATAACACTGATGTTCAAGCGTTTATGGCATTACTGGACAAGCTAGTCTCCATTAATAAATCTATACCTAAACCTATGCATGACTCTATAAAGCAGGGCTTGGGTAGTGTATGTAGTATGCTGGATCGTTTAAATAAATTAGGGGTTGTTTCAACACTCAGTTTAAAACAATCTTTAGGTGGATTAGATGCGAGCTTGCGAGAAAATACGGCAGCAATTAAAACTCATCTTATAGCCGAATTATCTGATACATCTAACCCTGAGGGTGCGGCAAATGCTATTTTAAGCAATTCTCAATCTCTGAGTGCATGGAAAAGCGCCAGTCCTGCATTAAAGACAATGATTGCCCGAAGAGATGAGTTGCAAAGTCAAATAAGAGGTACTAAAGATACATTAGACCGTTTAGCGCATAAAGAACAAGAAATTTCTGAACTTAGATCGCAGGTTAAAGCCTTAGCAGCTGAGTTAACTACAACTATTTCTGAAACAGAAACCATGAAACGTATGCAGGCTTTAACTATAAAAAAATAACTAATACAGGTAATAAGAGGGTTATAAGTCGTCTATTTTGTATTCGCTATAGCCCTCGTAATAATAGCTGACATCAATCCCTTTCATGTATAGTTCACGGTCATTAATGTGGTCTGTTAAGGCATTTTTTAGAAGATGTTTGATTTCAACGTCTTTTACTACGCTACGTTCCATGGCCGATAAATAGTCTGCTTTATCTACGTTGTTCCAATTTATTACGTTTTGTACTTCTTTTTTTAGGATAAGATCAAGCCAAAGTCGTGTGGCTCGTCCGTTACCTTCTCTAAAAGGATGTGCGATGTTCATTTCTACATATTTTTCGATAATGGCATCGACCGTGTTTTGTGGCATTGTATTGATGTGTTCAATCGACTGTTTTAAGTACATAACAGGCACAAAGCGAAAATTGCCTTTTGAGATGTTAACGTCTCGGATTTTTCCGGCAAACTCGTAAATATCACCAAATAAATACCGATGAATCTCAGCTAGACCTTCAAATGTTCCCACCTCTATAAGGTTAATGTCGCCTGTTTCAAAAAGAGTTTTGGCTTTTTGTTTACTGATTTTTTCTTCTATTTTATTTAACTCAATTTGATTGGTGATGTTTAATTTATTGTCTAACACCACGTGAAGCTCCTTCTAAATCTGTTACAAGGGTTGGATAATCGATGTATCCTTTTTCTCCGCCACCATAAAATGTAGAGGTGTCTGGTGGATTTAATGCTGCATTTGTTTTGAATCGTTGAGGTAAATCGGGGTTGGCGATAAAAAGCTGACCGAAGGCGATGGCATCGGCTTGTTTGGTGTTTAAAACCTGAGTGGCGCTGTCTTTTGTAAAGCCCTGATTGGCAATATAGACCCCGCCGAAAGCTGCTTTTAGTTTTGGACCAAGCCAGGTGTCTGACATGGCTTCACGAGAGCATATAAAGGCTATATTTCTCTGGCCAAGTTGTGTGGCTAGGTAGCTGAACGTTGTTAACAAATCCGAATCGCCCATATCATGGGAATCTGCACCCGGGGCAAGGTGTACCCCAACTTTGTCGGCACCCCACACTGAAATAACGGCATCGGTGATGTCTAAGATTAATCGGGCACGGTTTTCCAAACTTCCGCCGTAATGATCGGTTCTGTGATTGGTACTGTCTTGCAAAAACTGATCCAGCAAATAGCCGTTTGCACCATGGATTTCTACTCCATCAAACCCTGAAGCCTTTGCATGTTGTGCCCCTTGTTTAAAGGCTTCGATAACCTCAGCAATTTCATCAAGTTCCAGGGCCCGAGGCGTCACATAAGGTTTTTGCGGGCGAACCAGGCTGACATGGCCTTTTGGCTGAATAGCACTGGGCGCAACCGGAGTTTTTCCATCCAAAAACATGGGATCTGAAATACGGCCAACATGCCATAGTTGTAAAAATATTTTTCCTCCAGCCTGATGAACACCGTCTACAATGTTTTTCCAGCCTTCTACCTGCTCCTCCGACCAGATTCCGGGTGTATCGGCGTATCCAACACCCATTGGTGTTACGGAGGTTGCTTCGGTGATAATTAATCCAGCCGTACTGCGTTGTACATAGTACTCACGCATTAAGTCGTTAGGTACTCGCGTGCTGCCTGCCCGGGCACGGGTAAGCGGGGACATAATAATACGATTTTTAAGAGAAATAGATCCGATTTCTATGGGGTCAAATAAGCTGATCATGGGTGGTTCCTTTTTTTATAATCTCGGTTATACGTTATGAAAAATGTAGAGTGATTTTACCAAAGTTCTTTCTTATTGGGGAATGTAAAAATTCTTGGCACCTTTACATCGTAGCCAAATAAGGAACTTTCTGTCCCGCAAGAAAATACCTCAATATCTTAAATGTTGTTGGAATGATTCTTTTTAATTTGCGCTCAATATCTAACATTTCACTGGTGGTTTTGGCTCTAAATCCTTTGAAGGTGTTTTCCTTGTTTAACTGTTTCATAAGTGTTTCAAAGTCGAACTTTACAAGGGGAGTTTCAAGCAGTTGACCCATAATGATGGTAATCATGCGATGGTCCAGTTCTGGCATGGTTTTGAGTTCCCGGTAGATGTTCCGGATATGTCTGGCCAAATCCTGAAGGAGATTGGCGTTATCAGGATGGATGTTATGTGTATTGGTGCGTTGAAAGTGACCCTGATCATGAAAAATGTAGCTGGTTGCATCCAACCCTCTTTCCGGGTCGGCAAAATGAGGATCTACAAGAGACGTGACTCTTGGATCCGCAAGGGTTTGAGGGCGTAATCCCTGACCGTAAAGGGAGATAATGGATGGCCATCCAACATTGCCAAGTGTGTAAACAAAGTCAAAAGGCAGCCCTGGAGATCGTAAGGCTTTAAAAAGGGATTCTGAAATGAAAAGCGGATGCTCTGTTTTGTAGGGGCTAACCCCAAGAAAAAATGAATGGTAGTTCTCTAAGCCAGAGAAAAATGAACAGGCAAATCGGCCAATTCCTGTGACAGGAGCTGGTGGCGAAAGAGGTAAGCTTCGTTGAGTTGAAAAGAGAGATCCTGTTACTCTGTCTGGTATAAAGGCTCCGGTAGAGCTTACTACTTCATGAAAAACTGTGTCGGGGATATGTCTAATTTGAAAATCCCAAAAGTCTCTTTCACGTTCAGACAACGCGTCTAATTTAAGCATTTTAGGAGCAAGTGAACGATCATAAAACAAAGCCTGAGCAATAATTAGATCGGTTTTTATACCTGAAAGCTGTCCAATCAGTGCGGCATTGAGCAAAAAATAAGGATCATCGGGATTGTTGGTGTTGGCTGCTCCAAATGCTTCAAGATCTTTGGCATTTCCTGAAAAAGTGGCCATTTCCAGAGCTGTTTTTTTATGAGCGTCCAAACGCACCGGATCCGAAGCAATATCTAAAAGCTGTTGAAAAAAAGCGGTGTTGCGTCTGCAGTAATACAACATATGCCATGGGCTGTTTGTAGGTTCCAATAAGACTTTTAAGGGCCCGTCTAAAGGTGTTCCTTTTGGTGTTTTTGAAAACTCCACAAGTGCTTCCAGTGTTGGTTTTAGATCTGCAACAACTGGGGATGATGATGGGGTGCTGTAGCTTCTAATGGATGTGAGTTCTGTTGAAGATAAAGGGTAAAGGATAGGGTAGGCAATGGTTTTTGCCCGAGAAAAAGGCGAATGGGGTGATGCTGAAAAAGAATGCCGATGATGTACCGTATGATAGGTCGCTGTGGACGTGGTAACCGTTAAAGATGGTGAGGTGTAAGAGTGTGGTTGTGGTGCCCTGAATCTTTTATAAGAGTTGGTGATAGATTTCGAACGTACACGTAATGAGCATGATGTAACAAGCTTAACAGCCGATGGGGATTGGACTACAGCAACACTCATAAAATAAGGATCCTTCCAGATCCCCTTTTTCTGGTTTTTTACAAGGATAATACCGGCAGCTGGTCCAGTCCAGAGGGGGTTGCCTCAGTATTCCCCTTAACCCCAAAGCCCCTTATAATAATCAAAACCAAACCTAAATAAGGATTTTTATGAGCAACGACAAAAAAATTATTTTCTCCCTGATTAATGTAAGCAAAACCTACGCACCCAAAAAACAAGTTCTAAAAAATATCTATCTCTCTTTCTATTACGGCGCAAAAATCGGAATTTTAGGGCTAAATGGCTCCGGAAAATCCACACTTATCAAAATGATCGCAGGCCTTGTTGAGCCTGATGAAGGACAAGTAACGTACGAATCCAGCCATTCTATCGGTTACTTAGAGCAAGAGCCTCAATTAGATCCCGAAAAAACAGTTAAGGAAATTGTGGGTGAAGGTCTTAAAGAAAAAGTGGACATCTATACAGAGTATGAAGCTGTGTGCGCAAAATTGGGTGAAGAACTCAGCGATGACGAAATGAATAAGGTTCTGGAACGCCAGGGCGAGCTGATTGAGTTATTGGATCTTCATGATGCCTGGGAAATTGAATCGGTGTTAGAGCGTGCCATGGATGCCCTTCGTTGTCCGGACGGCGACACTAAAATCGCGACATTATCTGGAGGTGAAAAACGCCGGGTAGCCTTATGCAGGCTTTTATTGCAAAAACCTGATATTTTGCTTCTGGACGAACCTACAAACCATCTGGATGCCGAATCCGTACATTGGCTCGAGCAGCATTTAAAGCAGTACCAAGGCACCATCATTGCCGTAACCCACGACAGATACTTCTTAGATAACGTAGCCGGCTGGATTCTTGAACTGGACAGGGGAGAGGGCATTCCATGGAAAGGCAACTACTCATCCTGGCTGGAGCAAAAATCAAACCGTTTGGCCATAGAAGCTAAAGGCGAATCGAAACGTCAAAAAACCCTGGAAAGAGAGCTCGAGTGGGTTCGCATGTCACCTAAAGCCCAGCAGGCAAAAGGAAAAGCCCGTCTAAAAGCCTACGAAGCCCTGCTGAACCAGGAACAAAAAGAAAAAGATGATCAACTGGAACTCTTTATCCCAAGCGGCCCTCGTTTAGGAAATAAAGTGGTAGAGCTAAACAATGTTTCAAAAGCTTTTGGAGACAGACTTTTATTTGAAAAATTGAGTTTCGAGCTTCCGAAAGCCGGAATTGTAGGTGTAATCGGACCAAACGGTGCCGGTAAAACCACGCTGTTTAAACTTCTTTTAGGAAAAGAAACCCCAACTGACGGTGAGGTTATTATTGGTGAAACGGTGAAAATGGGCTACGTGGATCAGGAGCACGCCGATATTGACCCTGAAAAAACAGTATGGCAGCAAATTTCTGGTGGTTCTGATTATATCCAGCTTGGCAACCAAAGCGTACCGTCTCGGGGATATGTGGCGAAGTTCAATTTTGCCGGATCTGATCAGGAAAAGCAGTGCTCGGTGCTATCGGGAGGGGAAAGAAATCGGCTTCACCTGGCGATGTCTCTTAAGGAAAATGCAAACCTGTTGTTGCTGGACGAACCTACAAACGATATTGATGTGAACACACTTAGAGCTTTAGAAGAAGGATTGGAAAACTATGCGGGATGCGCGGTAATTATCTCCCACGACCGCTGGTTTTTGGATAGAATTGCTACGCATATTTTAGCTTTTGAAGATGATGGCGAAGTGGTTTTTTATGAGGGAAATTTCTCGGATTATGAGAAAGATAGAATTCAGCGAAAAGGGAATCTGGTGCCTAAGAGGGTGAAGTATCGGAAGTTGATTAAGTAAGAGTTACGGATTACTGATTGCTGATGCGAGCTAGACTACCCCGTCAGGCTTTGCCTGCCACCCCTTCTGGGAAGGGGAATTTGGGATAGATCTGAGGCTGTTAATCCAGTGTCACCCCAGCGGAAGCTGGGGTCCAGGCTGCTGTGTTTGAACTGGATTCCAGCCTCCGCTGGAATGACACTTCACTAATGAAATATACATAAAAAAACACTCGTAGCTGCAAAATTCCCCTTCTCAGAAGGGGTGGCAGGCAAAGCCTGACGGGGTAGTCTGAACTAAAGGTGCCAGGGTTGTAAGGGAGAGAAGGTGCCAGGGTAAAATTAAGGATGAGCTACTTAATGGCACCTCTAATTATCTCCCGTAAAAAATCCCTTTTTCCTCTAACAAAGCCATCGCCTCATCCCAATCAGGAACGGTATCTGATTCATACCCAAACGTTTTCCCGGTGGCTATTCTCGGAAAAGCTTTCATAGCCATTTTATGTGCGCCTGAATTTTTAAATGCCAGCATGGCTTCTTTAGAGTCCCAAACAGATAACGTATAGCGAATTCCATCTTTGGTTTTGGTATCAGAGCTTATATTTCCTGTAGATTTTTTAGATTGCATAAAAGAAGGAATAGCGTGTCTGAGAAACAAAAAAATCTTGAAAGAGGTTTTTAGTTTTAATCCTGTAATGGAGATATACATCGGTAAAAATAGTCTCCTGAATGAGATAGATTGTGAGCTTCCCCAACAATTTTACATCCTTGATGACTAATTACCACTATTTGGTTTCTTATTTTTTGTACTCTAAATTTTTACCCTGGCACCTTCTCTCCCTTACAACCCTGGCACCTTTAGGGCAGACTACCCCGTCAGGCTTTGCCTGCCACCCCTTCTGAGAAGGGGAATTTTGCAGCTACGAGAGTCTTTTTTATACAGCCTGGACCCCAGCTTCCGCTGGGGTGACACTGGATTAACAGCCTCAGATCCACCTCAAAATCCCCTTCCCAGAAGGGGTGGCAGCGAAGCTGACGGGGTAGTCTAGCTTTGAAGTCTGGCACCTTACCCCCAAACCCCATCCGCCAACACCTTCGCATGCCCAACAACATCACCCGGCCATCCCGACATCAACCCCTCAAACTGCTCCTTATCTTTCCTGTACAAAAACCGAATCACCTCTTCAAACCGAGGCAAATTCCCAGCAATCGCCGACAAAAACTTATACGTCCTCTCCTGAGCCTCTTTCACAAGAACATCCGATTTAACGCTTCCTTTGATTTTCGCATCAATCAATTTCCGAATCGCCGATGACGCACCACCTTCCTGATTCAGCAACCATTCCCAGTGTTCGGATTGCAGGGAAATTTCTCTGGGAAACACCCCAAGCTTGGGCCTTCCCACCGTGGTTTCCGATGGTTTAGACGGTGACGTATACAACTTAAGCCGATTTAAAATCTCTGCTTGGGTGCCGCTGAGATCCAGATCAATTTGCCTTCCTGTAGAGTCGCTAAACACCAGTAATTGAGCGTTGGGATGCTGATCACTATACCCTTTCATGGCCAGAGCTGTATCGGCTAGCGATCCTTTTGCTACACAATCAAATGTATTAAACGCCGTATAGGTGAACATGTTGTTTTCCTTTCATATTTTTTACCTGTCATAGAGAGTTATTCCCTAATTTTACCCGGATAAAACTATTTATAATTATATTACCCGGATAAAAGTAATTTTTCAAGCACTTTGTTTAAGAGGTGGTGAATATGGGTATCACAGTTCTAAATCCTAGAAATCCTAAGGTCTACACTTTAAAGGGGCAGCTTTGAAACAGATTCCTTTTTCGTTTAATCACACTTTATTTTTCAGCAGCATGGCCTTTGTGCTTATGCTGTCGGTGCCCGTCATGGCTGAATTGCCTGTTACCTCTGCCGGTAGTGTGAGCATAGGAAATGTGCAGGGATTTAACTTTTCTTCCGAGGCTATTTTTGAAAATCCAGCCAGTCTTCGTCTCAAATCAAAAGCGTCCTTTTCATCGTTTTATACAGCCTATATGGGCGGAGAAAACAGATCGATTGTGTTGAGCAGCGGCTATAAACTCACCCCATCTATTTCCGTTGGAGCTGGCTTTGTCCAAAACTCCATCGATGGCCTTTTTTATACCCAGGAAAACAGCAGTAATGAATATGAATCTACAGGAACATTTGGATTTAGGGAGTCTCATTATTTTGTGGGTGGGAGTTATGCCTTGAGTCCTGATTGTTCCGTTGGCGTTTCAGGAACCTATATGTCCCAGCAGTTTGATACACTTTTTGGCCGCAGTATCCAGCTGAATGTGGGAGGTTTTTATCATGTCGGCGAGCTTGGATTTTCGTTAATGGGGAAAAATATTCTGGCCTCAAAACTGGAGTTTAATGACGGGACGTCTCAGGATACCTATCGTACGGTGACGTTTGGCACATCCTATCATCCTCAGGATGCTTCTGAATTGGGCGTGTTTGGAGAAGTATCCAATGTTATACAGGGTAGTAAAATGAACCTGTTAAGTGGTGTTGGTATCGGATATTACCTCGTTCCCGATTCCCTGCAGGTAAGGGGCGGCTGGCGGGAGGTTTATTCTTCAGGGAAAGTAACGTCGACTAAATCTGTGGGTTTGAGGTTTGATGTTGCTCCTTTTACGATTAATTATGCATATGAATTATCAGATTATGCTGTCCAGCAGGATACGCATTTTATGAGTTTGCAGGTTGATTTGTGATAAAGGTGCCAGGGTTGTAAGGGAAAGAAGGTGCCAGGGTAAAATTAAGGACAGGAAGTAAGCATTACTTTAATGCTATATTAAATAAGTGACTTCTTTACCTAATAGTGACTCCTTTAAACATAAAGAACCTTGGCTTGCAGGAACTCTTTCGGCTTGTTTTGGTCCTTATAAGGTCCCAGATAAACACTACTTTGTACTAGGCGATAATCGAGGCAATTCTTTCGACAGCCGCCATTTTGGATCTATTTCAGAAACGGTTATTTTAGGAAAACCTGTTAAAATCTTTTGGCCTCCAAGCCGGGTTACTTACTTTTAATAAACATAGGGATATTTGATGCTACACTCTGAAATAAAAACAGATAGATTGGCACTATCCATTTCAATACTTATATTTTATCGATGAACGTCTTGTTCAATCATTTTTTTGAAGGTCTCCTGATAGCTTAATCGGCTTTTATAAGGTTCTAATTCTTTGTGAAGGTTGTTTAAGCTTTTTTCAATTTCTGGGAATTTTTTGATGTCAAATGAACCCATACTGTGATTTTTTGAAAAATAAACGGAAGCTAACAGGTTCGGGCCTAAATTAATTAATGTATATGCTGGTACGGTATTAATATAATTTGTCAGGCTATCCTGTTCTGGATAATGAAGCTGGTCGATTGCGGATGTTTCCATTTTTTTGAAAACAGTAATGGCATCTTCTAGGGATTTGTCGTTTTCTCTGTAAGAATAAAGCGCGTAGGTCATTTCTATGTCTGTACCTAGCAGGAGCTGGGAAACAGAGGCAAGGTTATTCTCTTTATTGCTTAAAAGCAAGAAATCTTCAAACTGTGTTTTGGTTTTAAGAAGTCCAGGCTCATTTTTATATAAAGCCTCTAAAAATTTAGCATCTATGTAATACGTATCCATCGTAAACATAAAATTTTCGACACGATTTTCAATGTTTTTTGTGAAGAAGGCTTTGTCTTTAATGTATAAGCAGAACATTCCTAGTTCATGTGTGAGTAGTGTCATCGCTAAGCCTGGATGTTTGTTGTAAAGCTCGGGAAATTTGTGATGAAACTGAATATAACTGGGATTGTTTTGGGATGGGCTCATGTTGCAAAAAAACTTCACATAGTCCTGAAATTCTTTTGGTGAATCTGAATCATAGTCTACAGACAAAATAATAGCGTTTTTTGAGACATTTTCTTGTATGGTTTTTGCGTAATCTATTAAAAAATTTGTTTTAAAATTGAGTAGTGTTTTATTAAAGATTGTATAGATACGGGTATCTTGTGTTTTTGGCGGAGTAGATTTTGTATAATTAGCCTGGGCTTCTGTAGTGCAGGGTAGCATCAGTGTAATGAGGATGAAAAAAATGATGGTTTTGAGGGATAGCTTTGTCACTTTGAACCTTCTTTAAGTTTCTTTAATTTTTGCTTTTTTAGTAGCATTTGAAAATCCTTGAAGGTCAAGAAAACAAATGACATGATTTATATAGTCATCTTCAAGAATATTCATACTTTTTTTGCCTCCTTCATTGTAAAATTTTCTTGATATTATTTTATCTATGCTTTGCAAAAAGGACTACCCCGTCAGGCTGCGCCTGCCACCCCTTCTGGGAAGGGGAATTTTTTGAGGTGATGGTGTAAGTTGTCTAAAACGGACAGGCTGTTTGTTTTAATATCCGTATCTTTTATATGAATAACGGTTAATCCTAGAGAAGTCATGTATTCATCCCTAGTATAATCATACTCTTGCTTAAGATCGTGGCTATTTCCATCAATTTCAATAACAAGCCCAAGTTCTGGACAGTAAAAATCTACAATATAATGCCCAATAATTTTCTGCCGATCAAAATCCAAACCCAAAAACTGCTTATTCTTAACATGATTCCAAAAAATAATTTCAGCCAAATTCCCAGCTTTCCTCAATTCCCTTGCTCTCCCCTTTAATTTAGGGTTAAAAGGCAACTTACAAAAATTCCCCTTCCCAGAAGGGGTGGCAGGCATTGCCTGACGGGGTAGTTTTTCTTTCATATAGCTAGTATGTTCATTTATTTATTAAAAACTGATTATGTATTAAATAACTTGCAGGTCTGAATATTAATCTGTGTTTTACGTAATTTTTTCATAATATTTGTGCATTATGTCATTTCATGATAGAAATTGTAAATGAGAAAAATCTCACTCTTAAGTTTTCTTCTTTTTTTCTTCGTAAGCTGGTGCTTCGTCAATCCTCTTCAGGCTCACTATACAGACCCAGCCTGGTGGTCAGCCTACCTCACAAACAGGGACACTCAAAAGCTCCCCATCATTTTTGTACATGGAATTGGATCGGGATTTGAAAAATGGGATACAACGGCCAAGCTTGTAGCGGGCGGAGGCCCTGTGTATCACATGCGGTTTAGGGATAAAGAGCAGATGTTTTGTGATTATACCGGAAAACGTCCCAATGTCTGGGTGTGGAACGTATCGTATTATTCCCACAATGTTATTGAAGAGTCTTTTGAGGGGAATTTGACTATGTATGCGCTTCGATTAGATCGGATGCTTCAGGAAATAACCCGTCTTACAGGTCAATCCGAGTACATCATTATTGCGCACAGCATGGGTGGGCTGGTTGTGAGGAAGTATATGACACTAAAGCCTGAACATGCACAATCGGTTGTTAAGGTTGTAACGGTTGGATCGCCACATGAAGGGGTGTTTATTCCAATTCCAATTGGAGGTCAACTGCAGGATCTGGCCGAGGATAGTTTGTTTTTTAAGACATTAAACCGTGAGTGGGAAAAAACGGATTTTTCAGGTAAATGGGGTGTTGTTGCTGGTGTGGATCCATCGATTTTAACGGAAAATATTAAGGCGGATACCACTGATTTGGGAGGCTTTGGATTTGTACAGTTACGGTCTTCGATTCCGTTTGGGGAGTGGAAGAGCGCTGTCGGGCATCTTGGGAAATCGGAGTGTAAAACAGCTCATTTTGGATTTAGAATGCTGGTTCGTTCCACTCATAACGGGCTACTCGACAACCCCGGAACGCTTGAGGCTATTTCCTGGGCTGTGAAAAAGTAGTTCAACTGTTTTTCATCCCAGCTACTTTGTTTGAACTGGATTCCAGCCTTTGCTGGAATGACAAAATCCAAATGCAATCATGGCTGTTAAATTCCCCTTCCTAGAAGGGGTGGCAGCGTAGCTGACGGGGTAGTCCTATAATGCTATATTCAATCAATGACCACTCTGTCCACTAACGACTCTTATGATAAAAATTACTACAACTCAGTTTTTGCAGCTTGTCCTCTTTTTAGAGCTTCTTTTTTTGCAACAGCTACGGAATACTCAACCCTTAACCTTAAGTCATTATCGTCTTGATTTGTAAAATGTGAGTGTCTAAATACCCGCCAAAATATTTGGGAGGTGTCCAGATCGGGAATAGTGGGATGGAATTCTTCAGGGAGTGCTGAAAATTTATGAAAATCACGTTTAGGAATGGATTGTGCATTACGTACAGTTTCAGGTGTTTCAACTGAATGTCTGTATAAATCATGGTTGGTGTGATGTGTAGGAATACTTTGGACAAGTGCGAATAATTCATCATGATCAGGTTCTCTGTTTTGATGATGTTTAAACATATTTTTAACCGCTTTAAGCGTTTTATGTGCTCTGTAATCATGAACGTGTTGAGCAGGGATTCCATGAGCAATTCCGTCGATGGTAGATGCATGGGGTGCTGTGCCATCAATCAAAATGTGACGAAATAACTCTTCATAGTGACTTTGTGATTTTTCACCAGGGATGTACTGGTCTATAAGTCTTTTAAAGGCGTTGGTATGAAAAACAAATACAGAGATTTCAGGATCTTTGTAAGATCGATCAATAATAATGCTAAATCTGGTGAAATGATTTTTGATCATATCTTTGATGGCGTCTAGTCCTTGTTTTGTTCGTAGATGAGCAGGAATTCCGCCTGATCCTAATGTGCGTATACCGCAAAGAACCGTTTTAAACTGATCCTGGCTTAAAAACTCTATAGCTGATTGTTTTAGGGGAGATAAATCTTTTACGTGTACATTGATAAGCCACTTTGTATTGGACCGTATATGTTTTCTATCCCGTTTTGATAAAGGGGTGTTAGTTTTTTCTGCTCGGTGTCTGGTGGAAGTTCTTCCTTCGGTTGGTGTAACAAGGTCTGCGAAACTTAGCAGTGTTGAAACAGCTTCGGCGGGGTTTCTATAAGATGCGTACGGGCTTTTTGCCAGGCTAAGTATAAAAGGAATAAGTAAGGTGCTCCCACTTGAAAACGGTGGTGATGGGGTTGCTTGTTCGGCATGGGGTAGGGTGGATGATGGTGTGAATAAGTCTGGGAAGAGTAAGACAACTGCAAGTAATTTTAAGGAATTTATGATAACAAATTGGCTAATTCTTTCTAAAAATTGCTTGTTTGTTTCATGAGATGGGCTGAGGGTGTCTGTAACTCTTCTAAAGAGTGGATCTAAGGTTCTGTCTACTTCTGCAATTATAGCGTTGATGAGTCCTATAAGAAGTATAGGATTCTGTTGTTCTGCTACAGCAGCAGAGTCAGTGGTAACGAGTGAGATAATTTTTTTCATGGTTTTTCCGAAATTGTAAAGGTGCCAGGGTTCTTTTTTTCTTAGCCCATACCGCTGAATTTACCCTGGCACCTTCTTCCCCTTACAACCCTGGCACCTTTATCATTGTGGTGTTGTTTGTTGCTCCGTTTCAAATGATTGCCTTGCAGATTGTGATTGCCTACGGATATGCTCTGGATCAGCACTTATTCCACCTCCCATTTGAAAATCCTGATGGGTTAGTCCAGAAACACCAAGTACAACCGATCCTGATCTACTATGCCGTTGGAGTGTTTGAAATCGTTCTTGAGGTGTCATTGCATCAATCTTCTCTTGAGATGGCTGCTGTGTTGAAACTGAAGTCGATGATGTTTCATGATGAAAAAACCAGGCTTCTTCTTCTGGTGTCATAACTTTTCTTGCTTCTGCTTTTTGCCCTGGTTCTGCCTGATGAAATTCGTTAAATGCCTCTTGCGGATTTCCTGTTGCTAGGTTAAGTAAATGATTTACCCAGTCTCTATATTGTGTTGCAATGTCTGTCTCTGGTGGGGTAGCCGTACGGGTAATTTGAAGTTGGGAGATTCTGGCTAGGTCAGAATCAGAAGACTCTGAGGAGTGCTGGCGAGGTGTAGTTTGCGTAGCCTCTAAGGCTTGGTTTAATGCTGTAGAATATTCAAACCTGGCAAAAGTGGTGTACGTATAGACTTTTTTCTCTTTGCTTTCACCTATCACTCGGTTTATCTCGGTTGGGTTTTGATCCAGGACAACGGCTCCAACACCTTGGAATCTTGCTCTGTCTAAATGTGAAACCAGACTTTCAAGTGCATCTCCAGTAATGTTCCATTTAAAAATGGCTAAATTTACTTTTGCCTGAAGGGTATCTACTTTATCTTTTAGTTGATGGGCATGGTCTAAAATTGTTGCACTGCTGCTACTTGAGCTTCTGCGAGTCTCTTCTTTTTGTAGATAGTGAAGTAAAAGTTGTCCTATGATCTGGGTTCTTCCGATTTCATCTGACTTATTCCAGCTTTTAAGTAAGTCTCCGGCTTTACCGGCTAGTCCTTTTCCAAGAGTCTCACTTACAGCTTGTTTTAATCCTACTGCGGAAAGGAAAGACGGTGGTTTAGGTATTGCTTCGGTTCTAAAACTCATAAAATTTTCTCCTGTTCAATAATAAAAATACAGTATCCTTATCGTTAAAACAGGAAAAAAATTTCAGAGTTTGTTTAGTATCTGTGTTTAGAAGCCATGTCCGATCGCAATGAAGGAAAAGTCTATATCTGTAGGAGTTCCACTTGTATCAAGTGTTCTAACTATAAAGTAATTACTGCTAATCTCAGATATATAGACGGATCCTTGGTTTAGCAATGTTACAGTTGGATTGATGTTATCAGCTGAAAACGTTAAGGTAACAACATAAATTCCAGTACTTTCATCATGACTGATACTTTGCACCAGATTAGAGTTGATTAAACCACCTCCGCCGTTTTGATATTGGCCGGATGCAATTTTTAAGTTATTACCACCACCGAGTGAAAGGCCTCCAGCAGCAGTAATATTCCCATTAGTGCTAATAGACCCGGTAAGGGTTACTGCGCCATGATAATTGGAGGTTACAACGGCAGATGAAAGTTTGTTTGCTGAAATACCTGCCGAATTACTGATATGGCTATTTGTAATCCCTCCCAAAGCCAGTTTTTCACTTGTAATGCTGCCATCCAATAGCGTTATATTGCTGAGACGAGATCCATCACCCACAAACGCATTGGCCGTTACAGTTCCAGTAAGTAAAGCTGATGCCCCTGTAAAACGACCGCTAACAGTGACTCCTGTAAAAACGGGTGTGTTAGACGATCCCAGACCCAGGTTGGTACGGGCTGTGGATGCTGAATTTAGATCCGATAAATTATTGGCAGTTTGAAGGAAGCCTGTGGAATCGATGCCGTCTACTGTATCGGCATTTAAGTTTGTAACTTTGGTGGTGCTGCTAACGGCAAAAGGAGCCGTTCCTGTTGTTACTGTAGAGGTGAAACGTGGTGCGGTAATCAACCCATTATAGTTGGATGTTACTACCGTATTGCCAATGGAAAATGTTGTACCGGTTAAGTTTAATCCGGTTCCAGCTGTATAAGTTGTATCCGTATCTGAGCCAGGGATACCCAATCCTGTAATATCAGCTTTCACGATATTTAATTTGCTGAATGCGATACCGGCAGAGTTACTGATGTCACTATTTATTAATGATCCTTCTAAATTTAACCGTGAATAGGTGATGCCAGCACTGCTGCTAATATTGGAATTGGTGATGGTTGAGTCAGCGATTTTTGCACCGGTTACGCTTGAATCGCTAAGTTCAGATGTTCCAACCGTAGATTTTGTGGCCAGGCTTTTTAATCCCAGATAGGAATTCATGTTGGCTGTTGATGCTTGAGCCACTAATGTTCTGCCCTGGCTGGAAATAGCTGTCATGCCAACGGTTTCTGTGCTTGTAGTATAAAACATTTGATCGGCACCAGAAATTGTTGGTGTGGATAGAGCTTGCAAGTTAGCATGATACCCTTGAACATTTGATCCAATAGACAGCCCTAAGTTGGAGCGTGCAGCAGCAGCAGAATTTAGATCAGATAAATTATTAGCAGTTTGAAGGAAGCCTGTGGAATCGATGCCGTCTACTGTATCGGCATTTAAGTTTGTAACTTTGGTGGTGCTGCTAACAGTAAAAGGAGCTGTTCCTGTTGTTACTGTAGAGGTGAAACGTGGTGCCGTAATCAACCCATTATAATTTGATGTTACCACTGTATTGCCAATGGAAAACGTTGTGCCTGATAAATTTAATCCGGTTCCAGCTGTATATGTAGTATCAGATGCGGGGATGCCCAAACCTGTAATATCAGCTTTTACGATATTTAATTTGCTGAATGCGATACCTGCAGAGGTACTGATATCGCTGTTTGTGATGCTGTTAGCTAAGGATAATTTTGAATAGGTGATGCCAGCACTGCTACTAATATTGGAATTGGTGATGGTTGAGTCAGCGATTTTTGCACCGATTACGCTTGAATCGCTAAGTTCAGATGTTCCAACCGTAGATTTTGTGGCCAGACTTTTTAATCCCAGATAGGAATTCATGTTGGCTGTTGATACTTGAGCTAACAATGTTCTTGCCTGGCTGGAAATGGATGTTACCCCAACGGTTTCTGTGCTTGTGGTATAAAACATTTGATCGGCACCCGATATGGTTGGTGTTGATAGCGCCTGTAAATTAGCATGATATCCCTGAACATTTGATCCAATAGCCAGTCCTAAGTTGGAGCGTGCAGTAGCTGCTGAATTTAAATCTGATAAATTATTAGCAGTTTGAAGGAAGCCTGTGGAATCTACACCATCTACCGTATCGGCATTTAAGTTTGTAACTTTGGTAGTGCTGCTAACAGTAAAAGGAGCTGTTCCTGTTGTTACTGTAGAGCTGAAACGTGGTGCCGTAATCAACCCATTATAGTTGGATGTTACCACCGTATTGCCAATGGAAAATGTTGTGCCGGATAAATTTAATCCGGTTCCAGCTGTATATGTAGTATCAGATGCTGGAATGCCCAAACCTGTAATATCAGATTTAACGATAGACAATTTGCTGAAAGGAATGCCCGCTGTTGTGCTGATGTCGCTGTTTGTAATGCTGTTGCTTAAGGCTAATTTTGAATAAGCAATAGCCGCAGAGGATGCAATATCAGCGTTCAGGATGCTGCTGGCAAGACTTAACTTGGAGTAAGCAATGGCTGCTGAGCCGTTAATGTCTGCGTTAACAATGGTTCCATCCAGAATTTTGGCAGAGGTTACAGCTCCATCAGCTAAACCTGATGCTGTAATTCCAGTTAAAAGAGCCCCGCTACCAACAAAGGCATTAGCTGTAACGGTTCCTGTTAGAAGTGCGGATGTTCCTGACAATCCTCCACTTAATGTGGCACCGGCAAAAGACGGAGAATTTGTAGTGCCCAACCCCAGATTGGTACGAGCGGTTGAGGCTGAAGCCAGATCACTGAGGTTATTGGCTTTAGCTACAGTTAAGCTGGAGTCGGCCAGGCCAAGACCTGTCATATCGGATTTTGCAATGTTTAATTTGCTGTAAGCAATAGCCGCTGTGTTGCTGATGTCACTGTTGGTTACAGATCCTGTCAAACTTAACTTGGAATAAGCAATGGCTGCAGAGCCGTTAATGTCTGCGTTAACAATGGTTCCGTCCAGAATTTTGGCAGAGGTTACAGCGCTGTCTGTTAAATCACCAGCTACAAGCGAGTTGGATAAATTGAGTTTGGAGTAAGCGATAGCTGCACTGTTGTTGATATCTGCGTTAAGAATGGCTCCATCCTGGATTTTTGCGGATGTAACCGAACTGTCGGCTAAACCTGTTGTAGGGATACCTGTTAAACGGGAGCCGTCTCCTACAAAGGAGTTGGCTGTAACGGTTCCGGTAAAGGTTGCGGATGTTCCCGTTAATGCACTGGTAAGTGTAGCACCTGCAAAAGACGGAGAGTTTGTAGTGCCCAACCCCAAATTGGTACGAGCGGTAGAGGCTGAAGCCAGATCGCTTAAATTATTGGCTTTGGCCACTGTTAAGCTGGAATCAGCCAGGCCAAGACCTGTCATATCTGATTTTGCAATGTTTAATTTGCTATAAGCAATTGCAGCTGTATTACTGACATCACTGTTTGTGAGTGATCCCGCTAAATTTAATTTGGAATAGGCGATGGCTGCGCTGCCGTTAATATCAGCGTTGATGATGGTTCCATCGGCAATTTTTGCAGACGTAACGCTGTCGTCGTTTAGCTTTGTTGTTATGACGGCAGAGTCTGCAAGCTTTGCAGAAATAATAGCGCTATCGGCAATTTTCCCAGAGGTGATAGCCCCGGACGTAAGACTGCTGCCGGTAATGCCTGTTAAACGGGAGCCGTCTCCGGCGAAGGTGTTGGCGGTTACGGTTCCGCTGGCAAGTATGGTGGTGCCAGTTACTGCGCCTGAGAATGTCGCTCCGGCGAAAGAAGGAGCGTTATCGGTGCCTAATCCCAAATTGGTACGTGCCGTTGATGCCGACGCCAGATCGCTGAGGTTATTGGCTTTGGCAACAGTTAAGCTGGAATCTGCCAGGCCAAGACCTGTCATATCTGATTTTGCAATGCTTAATTTGCTGTATGAAATTCCTGCTGAAGTGTGAATATCGTTGTTTGTAATGCTGTTGCTTAGCGCCAGTTTGGAATAGGCAACGGCTGCGCTGTCGTTGATATCGGCGTTTACAATGGCTCCGTCTGTGATTTTTGCAGAGGTGATAGTGCTATCAGCAATTTTTGCGGTTGTAACACCAGAGTCGGCTAATTTTGCTGTTGAAATCGAATTGTCAGCAAGTGATGTTGTTGTAATCCCGGTTAATCTGGATCCATTACCTGCAAAATAATTGGCTGTAACGGTTCCTGCATAATTGGCTGTAACAACGGTATTGGCGATTGAAAACGTTGTACCTGATAACCCTAATCCAGTACCTGCTGTATAGGTTGTATCCGATGCCGGAATGCCCAACCCGGTGATATCCGATTTAACAATGTTTAACTTGCTGAAGGCTATTGCTGCAGCGGCGTTAATATCGGCGTTGACTATCGTGCCATCCAGAATCTTCGCCGATGTTATGGCCGAGTCTGCCACCTTTGCGGTGCTGACAGCTCCATCTGCAATGGTTGTAGCTGCTACGTTTGTTAATCCAGCTCCATTTCCAGAAAAAGCGTTGGCTGTTACTGTCCCTGAAAATAATCCTGACGTTCCTGCAAGAGAGGTTGTTAATGTTCCCAATCCCGTAATATTTGTGAAGGTACCTGTTGCCAGTTTTGAATTGGATACAGAACCGTCAGCAATTTTGGCTTGAGTAATGGACGAATCGGCCAGCTTGGAAGTTCCAACCGCGCCATCATTTAACGTGTTTCCAATCGTAACGCCGGTAAGCCCGCTTCCATCTCCAATAAATCCTTTCGAGGTTATTGTTCCATTATAATTTGAGGTTACAACCGTGTTTGCAATCTTGAAGGTTGTGCCTGTTAAGGTTAATCCGGTTCCTGCACTGTATGTCGTGTCTGAGGCTGGAATACCTAAACCTGTGATATCTGACTTTGTGATGGATAACTTGGTAAATGGAATAGCCGCCGCCGAGCTGATATCGGCGTTCACAATGGTTCCGTCCAGAATTTTGGCACTGGTTACAGCGTTATCTGCAACAGAATTTGCAGCCACATTTCTCAATTTTGAGCCGTCACCGGAAAACGCATTGGCGGTAATGGTTCCTGTATAATTCGATGTTACGATTCCTGACGGTTTGTTTGTAATCGCAGACCATGCCACAGACAGGGCTTTTAAGGACACATTCGATGTCGTAGCTGTTTCTGCCGTTGACGCATACTGTGAAAATTGGGCATACATTCCTGATGTAAAGGATAATTTAAGAAAACTGTTATTGACTTCGATTTGAAGCTGATCCGTTTGTTTTAAAAGCGTTGGCGTAAGCTGAGACCCGTTAATATTCCCGATAGGCACCGAAAATACCCCATTGGTAAAGGTAATCGAAGGATGGGTTTCTTCCCATAATACGGTGGAGTTGGTATCCATAAACTTCACTTTAACGCTATAGGATCCGTTTAAGACGTTTTGCTGGCTTTTTAAGGTTCCGGAAAAGTTTACTGTTTTGGGAGCAGCCATACTGGTGAGGCTCCATCCAAGTACAATTACGGTTAGGGCAGAGGCTCCAAGTATCCATTTATTTAATTTTGTTAACATAATCCGGTGGTGTTTCCTTCCTGTTTTGCCTAAGATACGGTGACTGTATGAGGGTAAAGTTATATTCTACACCCAATAGATTTAATTCCAGATTTTTGATAATGATCTGATGATTTGAGGCTTAGAAGTACTTTATTTTCCCGATTTTAGGTGGAAGTAAACTTACAGCAATTAGTCGCTTTTTTCGTGGTAAAAAACGGTGTCTTGCGCTCGTCCGCCCAGCTTGAAATGTGAGGCATTTAGCTGTTTGGCCTTAATTACGGTTAAATCAACATAAAGATGCTGATAATCTTCTGATTTCCAGCGTTTGTTTTTTTGTTCGGTCAGCCGTAATGCTTTTTCCAGGAAGTGGCTATCCTGTGCCGCACAAAGACGGACCCAGTATTGTAAATGTTCATCACACCTGTCGCCTAAAGCTTTAAGCAGGTAGTCTTTAAATGCAGGTAAAACGGGGCTATCTATCAGATTTTTAACCAGTTGGTCGGGACGTGTTTCTGAGGTAAAGGTGAGTATCCGTTCAAATAATACGGTGCGGCGGTAGTCCAGTATGGGTTTTGAGTTTTGAGCCATCAGTAATTCGACCTCTGCCAATGCGTTTTCTGGAGACAGACAGGGTTCGTAGCAGCGTTCGCTGTTTCGGAACTCAATGCAGGCTCCGTACAGCTTGGACAGATAGGTGTCTCGTTTTAAGATTAGCGCTCGTTCGGAAGAACCTACTACGGCGATGCTGTTTGAGGTGAAAAGATGGGCATTAAGAACAGCCCATTCATCTTCAAAAGTCGAGACGATTGGCAGCTTTAAAACGCGGCTTGAAATCAGATGTTCAATCGATTCAAAATGACGGTATAAAAATGGAGCATCATTAAAAAGCCGCTTCAGATGCATGAGGATATTCATGTGCATGAGTACACACTCTGAGTGGTCTTTTTTACCTTTTATTTTTCCTTTGAGTGTTGTATCCAGCCTGATTAGACTTTCAGCGATAACCTGAGTCCAATCCACCCAGATTTGTGCCGGATGCTGAGCCAGCGCATTCATAAAATTCTGATGCCGATGCGGTTGTTCCTGAAGCAGGCCCATCATACTATTGGATGGGTGGCTGTGTTGGGCGGCCCAGCTAAGTTGGAGGGTTTTTATCGGTGCAAGGATACTGACGATATCGTTTACGCGACCGAGACGGTACTCAAACGTATCGGGGTCTCTTTGGTGGAGGGTTGAATTTTTTAGGACATAAATAGATTCCGAGGCCAGTGTTAATAAAATGTCCCGCACGTAAGGACGAAGATGCTCTCTTTCAAATAACAGTGTAGCGTGATCTATAAAATGATTGTCCATCAATCCAAGTTGAATAAACTGTCTTCTTAAAACAGTCAGCTGGTTTTTTGTATAGCGGTCTTCAGCTACAGCCGGTTTTGGCTGAGACACTATCCCCATAGATTGAAGCAGCGACGTACAAAATGACGCACGAGGCAGAGCCGGAGGCGCAACAGGTTCAAGCTCTTGCATCACACGCTGAAGAGCAGGCTGAATAGAGGCTGGCAGATGTTGCGCTGTCCATATCAGCCACTGTCCGAACTGGTCTGAAAAATTCTGACCAATTTGCTGCAAAACGGCCGCTGCAAGTGCTTCAAGATGTTTTTTCTGGGATAAAAAGATGCTTTCCGCGCCGTCCCAGTCTTCCGGTGATTTTCCCAATACTGTGTCAATCAGCTGTTCAGGATGTAAGGCCAGAACTTGAAAAAGATATATACGCTTAAAATCAGGATCCTGAGCTTTTTTAGACGGGATTTCAGGGAAAACCTTCATCAGTTCAGCAAAAAGTTCCGGATATTTTGCATGACAAAGTCTTACAATCGCACTTAATTTGGCTCCATGTTTGGCAATGGATACCAGCCGTCCTTCCGCAAAACACTGAACCAGTGCCTGAAGATCTTTTAAAGATGGATTTTTTTGCCGGCTTATTTTTTCAATAAGGGTATCCAGATATTTTTGCGGCATATCTTCTTTTATGAGGTCTAAAAAGTCGGTGAGTCCAAATCTGCAGATGTCTCTGTAGCTCATCCGGCTGAGTTGTTGCTGGGAATATCGGGGCGACATATCACAAGGTGATAGAGCCGGAGACGATTCTTTGGAGTTCAGAGACTCTTGGCTTGTTGTGACGATTGACTCGGGATGAGAGTCTACGTGGCAGGTGCTTGAGACCGTTATGGTAAGCGATACTTCGCTGCTTGAGCTTGATTTTGGACTGAGATAATCGGACACTTTGTCCAGTGTTTCCATACATTTTTCGCGTAGATGTGTAGCCAGACCCGATTGTTCCAGGCCGAAGCGAATACCTTTGATGAGGTTTTCCATGTGCTGTTTGTCGAATCCGGCATTAGGGTCGGGGGCGCAGGTTGAGGCAAAGCGCAGGAAGTGGGAATCGGGGGTTTCGGTTTTTAAGGTGATGAGGAGATTTAATCCGTAAAGCAGGGACATAATGACCATGGATTCGGCTGTTTCGGTTTCATCTAAAACGGCAGAGATCTGGTTTAAGGTGTTTTGAATCAGTGCGGGATGAGAGTCTCCTTTTTGCAAGGCTACAACCTTACCGTTTACCAACAGCTGTGCTGGCGGAACCTCCTGGCTGACCAGCCATGAAAACTGGCCTGGGATATAGGGTTTTAGCTTCGTTACCGTTTCCTGCTCAATTCTTTTTTGTAAATCCTGTTCACTGAAAAACTGTTTCCATGATTTAAGTCTATCCTCCGGAACAACCGGGCCTTTTCGGATAAGTTGATCTGGGAAAAAATCGAGGGTTGAAAACGCTACGGTTGCCTTAAACTGATCCAGGCTTCCATAGATGCTTTGGGTGATATGTGCGTAACCTGTTTCCCCAAGTGCGTTAACGAGATGGTGCTGGTATTGAAAAACGGTTTGAAGAATTTTGATGATAAACGCAACCGATTTGTCGGCGTCGCCAGGAAAATGAGAGTCACACTGACGTTTAATACGGTCAGCAAACGCATGATTAAACCCGGATTGGTACAGGTCGCTAAAAAATCCAACCACAATAAGCTGTTCATAAAACGGATTTAACAACGAAAAATCAGACTGACGTGTAGACTCCAGCATCCATCTAAAAAACTTGTCCTCTTTTATAAAGGCTGTTTGCTCCGAATAAAATCGAAGCGGGGACAGACAATCCCTAACACTATGGTCAGCCAGCCAGTTTCTATCGCTGTCCGTGTAAGGTCCAACGGTTACAAATCGAATATCCTGAGCTTTTCCCGATTCCAAAAAATCATTCAGCCACACATGCTCCGATTCTGTACTAAAGGCAAAAATATGCCCAGGCGATGCCTTGCTGATACATTTGATATCCAACTTTGTTCCATCTTCCAATGTTACAGAGTATAAGGCCCAATGCTCGGAAATAACCCGTTTTACTGGTTTTGGAGACATTTTTTCCAGCATTTTTTCAAGTGTTGGACACTCAAATTCCCAGTCTTTTCCCTGTGAACTTTTTGTAAATGAAAACTCACCCCAAAAAAACAGGTCGATATCGTTGGGTTTTACGGTGGTATCCAGCAACGATTTTTCAGCAGATCCTCCGACCGTAACATCGCTTATTTTAAAGCCTGCGCAGACTTTTTGGATGTCTTTTAAATACCTTACAAATGCTGGTGTGAAGAGGTGAGATTGAGACTCCTGATAAGTATGAAGCTCGTACGGGGACGACATTCTGACAGGGCTGGTCCAGGAAACAGCCATCTTACCTGTGCTGCTGATAACTTTAAACATCGAAATTGTCATGCCTGTGCTGCTGTCATGGGGCTAAGCTCATAAATCTGATCGCCCAGTGTTCTATAGAGGTTGTTAAATACCGTGTAGTATACGCCCGACAGGGGTAAGTGAGCTTGTCTGAATGGCGTTGCTCTACCTCGATTGAGATGCGTTAATCCGTTATGGGTTGTCTGATCAAAATTAATAATGGCAGCTGTTAACATTTGAATATGCTGAAACGGTGAACCTTCTGTTCCTTTTTCTGCAAGTGCCGATGTAAATGGTTGTAACGGATACAGTGTGGCCCGAACATCGTTTATGGGGATAGAGGCTACAGTAGCTTCATCTTCGTTTGCATTTACGGTAAGTAATATCGGAAGGGTTTTATCAAATTCGTGTTTTAATTTTTCGACCAGCACAGGTGTTTTGTAGAAAACCAGGCTAAGATCTTTTAATTCCTTGAGGTGTTTATACGCTGTTTCTGGCACGTGTGGAGGCGTTTGGGCCAGTGTTTCTCTGAGATTCTCTACGACAATCAACATCCGTCTTAAGCGATCCTCAAACAACAGTTCTTCTCTGGTGCCCGCTCTTGCTAACAGCTCTTTGGTGAGCTGCTGAACTCTATCCAGATAGATGTGTCTGAGTTTTCCTGAATTCCGTGTAGAGTTCAGATCTATATCCAGTTTTTCAACGGTTTGAGTCAGCTGATGTTTTAAGTGTGATGTTGAGGTGAGCTGTAAAGCAAAAGTCGTGGTTCGTTTTTGTGTGACCAGCTTATGAAACGAGCTGTGTAATCCAAAACTATATCGGATTCTTGTTGCCAGATTGTCGCATCTCATGTTTCTGGTATGATCTTCAGCAGGCCCGTGTAAGGATGAAAGAAAATCCTGAAATATCCCACAGGCTATCCGTATTTTAAAAAAATTGATGTCCAGTCTAACCCCGCTGATATCGGGTTGATTCTGTATGATTGTTTTTGTAAGTTCAGGCAGGGAACACATGATGTTCATGAACGATGTTGGTGAAAGACCTTCATTGTGTACACGTTTAAACTGACTGAAAACATAGCGGTGTAATAGTTGGTAACCCGCATATTTCATGGCATCCGGTTTGTCGGATTGCATAAGGCTGCGGTAAATATCATTGATGTTTATACGTGGATCGTCTTGTTGCGGATGAAGGCTTAGAAAAGACGAATCTCCAACAATAACCACCAGTTTGTCGAAAGCACTGAGTCTGGAAAAGGTATGGTTATAAGCGGGTGTTTTTTGAATGGGTTCAGATGGTCTGCAAGAAATGATTTTGTAAAAAGTAGACATATCGTTCAAGAGCATTATCGTGAACGATGAGAAAAAATTTCAGGTCAGGCTAGGAAGACATCTACCCGTTTTGGAGGTTCTTCCTCGTCTTTTTTTTGTTTGTCTTTGTCTTTATCTCTGGCCTGAGGGTCCTGGGGATTTCTGTTTCGGCCGTCTTTATCGGCTTCCTGAAGTGGTTTCCATTCCTCCTGAAGACCGGTTAATACGACCTGGTTTAAGACGTTCAATTCTTCTTTGAGTTGAGGGATTTTAACCTTGGAGCCGCCGCCTTTTCCGCCTCGATCCCTGGCATTTTGTTTAGACAAAGGTCCATCGTTTTTATGTGATTGTGTTTTCTCAAAATTGGGGCTGTAACCGCCGCCTGCCGAGCCGATTCCGAATGACATAGTTTTTCCTTGTTTAATGGAACGTTAAACCGCTAATCCCTAGCTTACATCTTCCCTGTTTCTCTGTACACTGAAACATAAACTCATAGTTGTTACTCCAAAAAAGGCTGGATACATTCCATAAAACCACTATACGCAAACCCGAATGCCCGGTAATAGGTTGGCGTTAGCGGTGTGGATTCATCAAGAAGAGAAAACGGTCTTTTTATGTTTACTGCCTGCAGACGCTGATTAAGCCCCTTATGTACATCATGATGAAACGATGCAACATCCTGAATACGTGCTTGCACTATGGCTTCAGTTTCTGCATTGTGCTGTTCGGCCATGGCCAGAGCGATATGAAATACTGGTTCGAACTGTTCCTGAATCTGTAACAGTGTTGGATGTGTTTCTGCACCGGAACCCTCATCTCTTTTATCAGTAAGCGCAGGGCAGGGAATGGATTTGCTCAGGTCTAAAACAACCCTACAAAGATTGTCCTTTAACACAGACCTATCCACAAAAACGAGCGTGAGATTGGATAGATTCATATACTGATCTTCAATACATCTCACGTCCTGTTGGGTTCTAGAGTGTACATCGATATCCAATACAGGAATCAGGTCTTCTATGGTGTTTAGAATGAGTTTAATCCGTTCATGAAACCGGGGCTCTTCGCCTTCCTGTGGACGTTTTAATAAAGCCTGACTCATTATTTTTATTTCTTTTAAAAGTAGAATTACAAAGCTATTTTCAGCTTCAAGTGCTGTGTGGTTGTTGTCTGAGTCTATATCTAATATCTGATTAAATTGTAACAGGCATCTTTCCCGTAATATGTCAGATGGTGTTAAAGCAAGAACCAGTTCTTCCTTGGGTAAAGATTCTGAAAATAAAGCATGAACAGAGCTTCCTGCTTCAAAGGTTTCCTTAAACATGTTGCGAAGGACGTCTTTTTTGAGCTTAAATTCAAGAGAGTAGGCATCAAGAAGTCCCCGATGTAGGTTTTCCTGGCTAACCATTGGTGTGAGTATTGCGTTTGGTAATATATATAATTCCTGATTCGTATACACAGTAAAATCTTCAAAAAGAACACAGGCGTTAATAATCCTTTTTAAACGCTCCTGTTTATCCAGACTGATTGCTAAACCTAATGCGTTTCTTGGTGGGGGTGTGATGCTGTTTAGACACTTAATAAGAGGTGGTAGAGACGTTAAGATAGATGTGACTTGTACAAGCGAAAATGTCTCTGTATTAACACGGTGGAATTGTGAATATATAAATCGTAGAAGAGACTCCTGTACGACTTTTTTTTCATGAGCGGGTGGGTTTTCTCTCCAAAATTCAGCAATAATCGTATGTAACGAAATCTGGCTGTTACCTGTTTGCGGGAATCGAATTAAAAAGTCATTATCTTTAAAAATAGCCTCTAATTTTTCAAAGGGTGATAGCTGTAAAAATGCTGTTCCGTATTCTTTTAGTGGTAGTTCCAGAGCCAAAGGCCTGTTAAATTGTAGTGCAAGAATTTTGTAGGTGATGGTGTCCATAAATGTCCAGCTAAAACAACAGAAAAAAACCGTTAATCATATACACAAGCCCGGCAATTCCGAAAACAAGCCCGGTTGCCCACAACAACCTTTTTTTAGTTAACGTGCTGATGGATGACAACATAATGCAGATTTGAAGCAGCATAGTGGCCAGGCTAAAACTGGCGCTTTGTTTTTTGTATTGTTCCTGGTTTTTTCCTGATGTTTCAGCCTCTTTTTTGATGGCATTTTTTTCGGAATCGTAGCGTGCAATTTCTTTTTCCAGAAACTTAACCTGTTCTTTTGCAAAAGCCGTTGCTTTTTCGCTGTGATTTTCAGCTAGATACAGTGTGTAATGTCTTAAGTCGGACTCGCTGGTATGCTGTTTGATACTTTTGGATTGAAAATATGACCAGTTTTTACTCTCAACAGTTGTAAATAGAGATACTTTTGTGGAAAAGCTGCTGGCTTTTAGGCTTGAGATTGCAGCACAAACTGCAAAAACGGCCACCGAAAGGGCTACGGCCTGTGTCCATTGGTCTTTAAATAAATCAGAAATAGAAAGTTTGTTATCTGTGCTCATATACCAATCCTTTTTTAGCTTTAAATGATGGTGCTACTGCAATTTTACGTGTGTTTTTTCGATAAAAAAACATGAAAAAACATTTGGCTGTAACCTCTTTAGCTGTATCTCTTCCTGCAAGGCCTGTTTTTTATACCATAAAATCTGTAAAAGATCTGGTTGTTATCGCATCTGGGTTTAGAACCTACGCCTCCTTTTATGAAGCTATTGTGCCTACTTTTTCCAAAAATGGGGCCATAGAACCTGGCCTGGTTATGGTTGGATCTGGAGAGCCTTTTTTTAAAAATGTATTTAAAGAGCTTACTCAGATAACAAATTTGGAATCTGTGCTGGTAACAGCGTTTGCATTTTCGATGATTAATACTCGTTCTCCGATTGTATCCAGCGGCAGGTTAATGGAGGTTCCTTCGGAGTCTGTTCTGGATAGCATTAATTTGAAACAAGTTTTCTTAAAGGCTTTTATTGCGGTTGGCATTCAAAGTGGACAGTCGACAAGCCGTTTTGGGTGGAAACGTGCCTGGGATTGGAAACATCATGAGAGACAGGCTATAAAAAATGCAGAACTGTTTCTGAGTAAACTGGTGGCCAGAGATGATGGATATAACGGACAATTCAGGCAAGGACTTTTTGAAGATATAGAGGTTTTGTTGAAATCATATCTGTATCAGACTTTTAATTTTACTCGGGGATTACCCACATTAAAAGATCCAGAAAAAGCAGGGGATGTACTTGCTGTTTTTCTTGAAATGATAGGGGATCCCAGCCATTGTGCGTATCAACCCATGTCTAATGTTGAACCTGTTCTTTTGCGTGCCCATGTAGACGCAATGGCTGGCGTGAGCCTGGCTGATAACCTGCAGTATTTTTTAACCTGGCAACGAGGAGCTTTTGTGCGTGACCAGGCACGGGCTTATATTAATGGTTTTATTGAACACGGTCAGAGACTGGGGCAGGGCTTACAAGCGGATCAAGTTAGATTCGATGGGTCACGATTGAAAAATGAAGAAGTGACTTTTTTCGTTATCGCAGAGCATATTCTGAATGAGTCTTTAGCTTTAGGGAAAACACTGGTTGGGTATGGTGGGTCGAGAAACATGTTGGCCCAGTTCCACGCACAACGTTTTGCCAATAAATTAGTGAGCGCCTTTGCTACACATTATTTTAACCCTCAAAGTTATTTTTTTGATCAACAGTTTGGCCATATACTGGGCTGTGTGGATATGGTCAGACGCTATGGACTTCAGGGACGCAATCAAGCTGAGATGGTGGCCTCTTTAAGGCCGGATATGGATCCAACCTGTCTTGATCCCCTTCATGAAAATTTTGACCCCGAACTTTTTGTAGCAACAGATGCTCAACTGAAACGCCAGGTGCTTGTTGCTGTTGTTGACCCTTCAACCGGTCAGCTAAAGCGTCATTGTGAAGCTCAGCTGTCAGCTGAGGCTACGTTATCCTATTTAACCCGATCTTTTATACTGCGTGATCCAACTTTTAATGCTGAATATTCAATGGTAAAGCTTTTAAATGGGCACTCACTTTCACCAAATGAAGTGGAGAGGCTATGTACGCGACAAAGTGTTCCAACTGTTGAAGTTGCACTTAACAGGCTTTTGAAAAATGATAGGGGGCCTAAAACTGTCCTTGATCTTTTTATCCGTAATCACCAATTTTTCAAAATACTGAATTTTTTCTGTCAATTCAAAAATCCAGTTCACGGTAACCTGTCCAGTGTCATAACATTCTTTATTCATCGCAGGGGGGTGTCGAACTGTCCTCCTGAACAGCTACTATTTTTATTTGAACGGGCAGAATCTGATAGAGTACGTGAAGAGTTTGTACATCGATTTACGTTTTCAAAGCTGGTAGATATTGTAAGTGTTAATCCATCTGTCTTGTCTACTGACCATATGGATATGGTTTTTCAGTCTCCAGATAGAAACACTGCTGATTTAAAACGGTTATGTGAGGCTTTGCCTGATGATGTTCTGAGTGAGTTATGTTTTAGAGCCGTTAATCGTGAGGATATCGTGTGTTTGGCTGACTTTTTGCATAAGAAAAACGTTGTCCTGTCGCCAGCTACATTGGAATCTCTTAGCCATGCATGTAGAACGATTGATGTTAGGCCCGGGTACTTCACCTATATGATAGAGTCGTTCCTTGCTGTTCAATCTCCATTGGTAAATAGTCTGGCTGTTTTTCTTATTCAAAATGTCAATCTCAATAGTACACATATCCATTTATTATGGAATACTGTGATTGAAAATCCTTTTTTTGATCTTTCCCAAATGCCATCTTCCATGGTTTGTGATGATACGTTAACTACCCTTATTGTGAACTATATGGATGCCGGCAAACCTAAAGAGCCTCTTTTAGACTGGATTCATACAGTGCCGAATAAAAACCTGATTTTGGACCATACGTTTAAACGAGTTGGTGTTACAGAGCATGCCGCGACTGTGTTGCAGGTTCTGGTCGATTATCAGGCCAGATTTCCAGGCTCTTTTGTGTTTATTTCAGAGGTAGCGCTGTCTGATTTTCTCCAACGACTTCCTCACTATACGCCTGACATGAGACAAATGCTGGGTCATTTTCCTTTTTCCTGTCCACGAGATTTTTATCAGGACTACTCTCAACGTGCTGGATGTAGCTCTTCGTTGTTTATTCGTGAAAATCCTGATAGAGCCCGCCAGGATATTGAAACACTTTTGCGGGAGTCTTTAACCACATTGACAACAAAAAGAGGCTGGGAAAACAGGGCTGAGAGTTTTGAACACCTACAACAATGGTATCAGATGTTGACGCGTTTTAATTTTATTTCTTCCAGTAGTTTGCCTGTTTTGCAACCTGTTTTAGAGGATGTTTTGAAACGGTGTCAGGTTACATTTGGTACATTCCACCAAAAAGCAGTGGTGTCAGGTTCTGATATGATCCTCATGGAAATAGCGGTGGATTTGGCTGTGAAATCTGGATATACCTTGCCACAACCGCTTTTGCATTCCCTGTTGAAACTGTCCTGTAAGGTGCATTCCAATGTGTTTAAAGATATAAACGATACCTTCCATTCTGATTATGCAGGACTGGTTATGGCTGATAGGCTGATCCAGTTAGGTGCTGTTATGACAAAAGAGATGGCACCTCACTTTTTTAAAGTAGGGTTCAGACACGATGATGATTGTCGGAGTATGGACCGTATTTTAAAACATATGCAAACCAGAGGTTTAACACTTCCTGTTCGTTATCGCCGGTTTCCAATTTCTCCATCGTTCAGCCTGGCTGTTGAAACAGAACGTCAGTATCTTGTCGATGCTTTTACCGCAGTTTTTGATCCTAAAGAATTGGCTGCATTAAAACTTTCTCGCCCTGATTTTGCAGAATCGGTAGAGGATTACAGTTTGGTGTACCAGTACTCTGAACGACCTGGTAGGGAAACTGCAACGTCTATGAGTAATCTAAGAAAATGGAACAACGTTTAAGACACTGGCTGGACGGGCTGTAAGGCTTTATACTGGTTCCATGACAAAGCGTTTACTGTCTTTTATGGTGTTGTTGTGTTTAAGCCTATTGATCGTGTCACCGGTTTTTGGCTGGCATATTCATCATTCCTGTTCAAATTGTCATCATGGGTTTGAAACACATTCTTCTTCTCATGCAGAACATGGCTCACATCCCGATGAGTGTCAGGCCGAAAATCTCTACCAGCACGTAACAGAGCAGGGCATGGTGCTTAAAAAAGCAGAGCCCGTTGTGATTTATACGGATATTGCCTTTCTTTTCACCCCTGTCAGCTGTGTCGTCCCTCTTGATAGTTCCATTGAAAATAAAACCTGGACAGACAGCGATGTTGGCTATCAGGTTTCCTCGTATTTCATATCCTCTATTGCATTCAGGGCCCCTCCACAACAGCTTTCCTAAGTTCCGTTTTAGTATTATAACGAAGGAGACTGTACTATGAATTCCCTAAAAACCGGGGGGGTATTGATATATATAATTTTGGCATTTCCCTGCTTACTGGCGGCCGAAACGATGTCAGTTCACACTGCGATTCAACATATGTTGAAAACGCATCCCGCCATTCGTGCGGCTGAGGCTGAAAAATCGGCATTATTTAAAATGGTTGAGACGACCCAACAAGGCCAAAATCCGGAAATGGAGGTTGGACTTGGCCAAAAACAAGACGGCGTGTCCACGGGTCTGACCGTTGAGGCTACGCTAAAACAGCCGCTGGTTTTTTCCGGGAAGGCTGAGCATAAAAAAGCTGTTGCTTTGCAGGATGTTCTGATTCAGGATTTTGTGATCAAACAGTTAAAGGCTGAACTGGTGCATGCTGTGCTGATTCAGGCTGCGCAGCTGGAGTTGATAGGTAAAAAAATGACCTTGAATCAAAAACGGATGAAAAAATTGAACTGGATTAAGCAGTATATTAACAGCCGGCCTTTTGTGTCTCCACAGAAGAGGTTGGAGCTTCGGCTTGTGGAAAGTGATTTGAAATCGCATCAGTTGGAAGAGTTGGAGTTAAACGCGGAGGCAGATAGGTGTAGGCAAACTTTAAGCCAGCTTGTTGGGCAGCCTGTTTATGGGTTTTTGGATATGGGGACTGTGGATGATTATGTGGATATGAAGGGGGGGTATGATGGGTTTTTGAGGGAGAACCCGGGATTGCGAGTGATGGCTTTGGTAGTAGAAAAAGTAAGGCTGGAGACTCGGGTTTTTACGGCTGAAAACGCTTCGAGGGTGGATCTCTTTGGCCGGTACGCGTCGGAATCTGCTTCGGGGAGGGATCAGTTTTTGAGTGTGGGACTTGGTGTCGAGCTTCCGGTTGTCGATAAAAACACGGTGATGACAGCTATTCAATCGGATAAACAAAAGGCTTTGGATCTGCAGCTTAAACAGGAGACGCAGAAAAAAGAGGCGCAGTGGCAAGTCGCGCTATCCGACTTAAATCGTGCCAAACGTGTGTTGTCGTTATATTCCTCAGACTGGGTGCTTCAAATGGAATCCGGCCTCGATCAGGCCATTGATGCCTTTAAAAAAGGTCAGACTGATTTACTAAGCGTACTGGAATTGGAATCCCAATGGGTATCTGCAGCTTACATGCAGTACACCGCACAACGTGACGTTATCAATTCCTACGGAGAGTTCGCCGAATTATCCGGTAAAACCTCCCTTTCAGGAGACACATTATGATAAATCGATGGTTAAAACGTGCTTTATCCCATAGAGTCTGGGTGCTGGCTTTCATCGCAGCTGCCGCAGGAATCGGATTATGGACCTTACCCCAACTCAGTATCGATGCCGTTCCCGATATTACCAATGTTCAGGTCGTCATCAATACAAAAACCGGTGCTTTGGATCCCGAACAAATCGAAAAAACCGTCACCAATTACATCGAAATGGAAATGGGCGGTATATCCAGAGTGGAAGATGTCAGATCTCTATCCAAATACGGTTTGTCTCAAGTCACCCTAGTGTTTAAAGATCACACCGATATTTACTGGGCCAGACAGCAGGTCTCCGAGCGTCTCCAGACCGTAAAAGAGCAGCTTCCTTCCGGCATGTCACCCGAGCTTGCTCCCATTACCACAGGCCTTGGCGAAGTATTGATGTACGTGGTTTTACCGAAACCCAATTCCGCTTTAAGCAAGAAACCTGAAATCGAACAGCTTCGTTATCTGCGAACAGTTCAGGACACGATAATCCGTCCGTTTTTAAAATCAAAAGTCCAAAACGTAGCCGACATTGATTCTACGGGAGGATTTAAAAAAGAAATTCATATTGATGTAGAGCCTCAAAAACTGGCGGCTTACGGCATTAGTCTGGATCAGCTGACCAAACAGCTGGAACGGTTGGGAGAAAATGCTGGAGGAGGGTACATCGAACAGGATGGAAATCAGGTGGTGGTGCGCTCTAAAGGCACGGTTCCTGATTTGGAGACGCTAAAACGGTTTCCGGTTAAGCTTTCTGTATCTGGAACTCCTGTTCAGCTTCAGGATTTAGCTTTGGTGAGAGAGGATCAGGCCCAACGTCTGGGAGCTTCAACTTATGAAGGAAAAGAAGCGGTTTTAGGAACAGTGTTGATGTTAAGCGGTGCCAATTCCAGGCAGGTTGCCAACGATGCTGATGCAGCTCTCAAAGCACTGACTTTACCTGATGATGTAACCATAAACGTAGTCTATACACGGTCATTTCTCGTCAATGCCACAATCCAGACAGTTGCAAAAAACCTGGCTGAAGGTGCCTTTCTGGTTATTGTTGTTCTCGTCCTGATTCTGGGAAGTTTCCGCGCTGCATTAATTGTAGCCTCCATCATCCCCATAGCTATGCTGATTGCTGTTGCCGGCATGAAACCCCTAGGTATCTCCGCCAACCTGATGAGCCTCGGCGCCATCGATTTTGGCCTCCTCGTAGATGGTGCAGTCGTCATCGTTGAAAATGTGTTGAGACAGATGCGTCAGTCGCCAGTGGTTTTATCCTCAAAAGAAAAACTAAAACTGGTTTGGACCGCTTCAAAAGATGTAATGGGCCCCGTGTTACTTGGCCTCATTTTGATTATGCTGGTTTACATCCCGGTTCTGTCTTTGGAAGGCATTGAAGGCAAGATGTTTAAGCCGATGGCCGCAACCGTATTGCTGGCTTTGGGTGCTGCCCTTATTACCACGTTCCTACTCATTCCGGTACTAAGTTATTTTATGCTGAAATCGACACATGACGAAAAAGAGCCTTTGCTTTTTAGAGGCTTTCAAAAAGTGTTTTCTCCTGTCATCACAGCGGGTTTTTCATTTCCTAAAACCGTTGTGGTCGTGGCTGTTGGTTTGTGTCTTTTGGCCTGTATTTTGTATGGACGAATGGGCTCTGATTTTATGCCGCCTTTAGATGAAGGCGATATGGTCATCAACATGTCCAGAGACAGTAAAATTTCCATCGATACCTCCGTGGCCATCCAAAAAAAGTCTGAAGCTGTAGTTACCAAAATTCCTGGCATAACCACCGTGTTTTCCAGAATGGGAACCCCAGAATCTGCTACCGATCCCATGGGCCCTCATTTGTCGGATACGTTTATTGTGTTGAATAAAGATCATAAAACCTGGCCTCAAAAAAATGGGAAAACGGTTACAAAGTCTGAGTTTTTTGAGGTGATAAAAGAAAAATTGGAGGCCTTGAATATCGAGCAGGAAATCTCCATGGCCCAACCCATTGAAATGCGGTTTAACGAGATTCTGGAAGGAAGCCGGGCAGATATTTCGCTTCGGATTTTTGGCCCGGATTTAGATCGCCTGGCCCAGCTTTCAGATCAGATTCTGGAGACGTTGGAGTCTGTAAAAGGAACAGAAATAGAACTGGATGCCTTAACCGCTTTATGGAAAAGCCCGGTATTAAATGTGGTTCCCGATACATCCAGATTAATTGCTTATGGTCTTCATCTGGACGATGTTCACCTCATTATCGAAACGGCGATGACAGGGCGCCAGATTGGCAGCTTTTATGCGGATAACTGGCGCTATCCCATTGTCGTCAGACTGGCTGAAGAACACCGAGGTTCCCCTCAATCCATTTCAAATATTGCCATTTCGCTTCCTGAAGGCGGTAGCATTCCATTATCCCAGGTATCCACCCTTCGTGAAGAAAGTCAGGTAACAACCATTGCTCACAGTAATGGAAAACGGTATGCCGGTTTGTCTATCAATCTGGATGGCCGAGATGTCCAAAGTGTTGTTTCAGAGGCTAAAACACGTATCCATGCCTTATCCATCCCAAAAGAATACACACTCGAATGGGGCGGTCAGTTTGAAAATCTCCACAGCGCCAAACAACGCCTGATGATGATTATCCCACTGACACTCTTAGCCGTTTTTATTCTGGTTTTTGGTTATTTAAAACATCTTAAACAAACCATTGTTGTATTAGTCAGCATTCCTTTTGCTGTAACCGGAGGTGTTTTTTCGTTGTATCTCAGACATCTTCCTTTAACGGTTTCGGCCGGAATAGGGTTTATCGCTTTGATGGGAATTGCTCTGTTAAATGCGCTTGTACTGATGACGTTTATAAATCAGCTGAAACAATCTGGATTATCTACCCGTGAGGCCGTACGAAACGGTGTTATGATTCGGTTAAAACCGGTTCTGTCCACGGCGTTGGTGGCCAGCCTTGGTTTTATCCCCATGGCCTTGAACACCGGCATCGGGTCAGAGGTTCAGCGTCCATTGGCAACCGTTGTTATCGGAGGGCTAATTACCTCCACATTACTGACGCTGGTAGTTATCCCCCAGCTGTTGCTTTGGATTGAAAAAGAGTAAACGACTGTAAAAAAAGGGGCGTTAAAAGGGGGGGATTCCTTTTTGAAAATTTCATGCTACTTTATTGAATATGGGTAATATTGCAAAGACGGAAAACCCGTCTGCTGTATTAACAGCATTAGTGGAAACCTTGTCTATGGCATCCACGCTTCCGGCAATTACCAAGGCTGTTGCCGAATCGGCCAGGCTTCTCACAGGTGCTGATGGGTCCACGTTTGTTTTGCGTGAAGGAAACAAATGTTATTACGTCGATGAAAATGCTATTGAACCCCTGTGGAAGGGATTAAAATTCCCTTTAGAGGCTTGTATCAGTGGCTGGAGTATGCTGAATAAGCAAACCGTTGTCATACAGGATATTTATGAAGATTCCAGAATTCCTCACGATGCCTACAGGCCTACCTTTGTTAAAAGTTTATGTATGGTTCCCATTCGTCAGCAAAATCCCATAGGTGCTATTGGAAATTATTGGGCAAATGGCTACTGTCCATCCCAGGAAGAAATAAAATTGTTACAGGTTCTGGCCAACAGCACCTCAATAGCTTTGGAAAATCTGGAATTAAAAACCAGCCTCCAGAAATTTAATGATGAAAGTCAGTTTTTACAGGACAGGGAAAAACAGCTTGAAACCGCGTTGCATACCATGGCACATAATCTAAAACACCCGCTTACCGCCATGATGGGCTTTGCCGAACTGCTACAAATTCGTTTGCAGGATCAACTTGATGATAAGTTGAATGGTTATTTTCGATCTATTTTAAAAACAGGCTATCAGGCGAATGAAAGTATTAAAAAAATGCTGGCTTTATACAGTGTGAGTCAGAGCAAGATTGATAAACAGACCGTTAATATAACACTCATGTGTCAGGAGCTGGCGGAACAATTTAAGATGAATGCTCCAGACCGTAAAATCACCGTGGATATTGCGGAAGACTTAACCGTTTATGCAGATTTTGCCCTGCTTAACATTGTTTTGGAGAATTTGATGTCCAATGCCTTCAAATTTACCAGCAAAAAAGTTGAAACGGTTATCCGATTTGGACATCATGACGAAACACATTCAACTGTTACCTTTTTTATATCGGACAACGGTGTTGGTTGGGATCCTGCTTATACATCCAAACTTTTTCATCCTCTCGAGCGATTGCATTCCGAATCTGAATTTCCGGGTACTGGTCTTGGCTTATCGTCTGTAGCCCGAATTTTAGAGCTTCATGGTGGCAGTATTCGTGCTGAAGCCAGTCTTAATCAGGGTGCTGTCTTTTATTTTACGTTACCCAAACACTAACCTTTTAAATTTTCTGATCGATTATGGTATTCTTTAGACCCTGAAAGGGACTTTTTTATGAAAAGGCCTTTTTTATGCACAAAATCCTTGCTGTACCCTTCAGACATCCCAAAAAAATCTATCCAAATGGTCACGCTTATTTTGAATCTTCTTTTAAGTTTATTAGGCTCATGTTGTCTTGCTTTAGAGCCAGGTTCCTGGCCATCCCGATTCACGCAGACATTGTTTATCCCTTAAATCCCTTTGTTCGTGCCCTTGATAACTGTTTAAACAGCCTTCATGTGGCCCGATCTAATCCCACAACTATTAGCAGTACTACAGAGTGTGGTACTCATTTAAAAATCTGCCTGGATGAACTTGCAGGTTTATTGAAGCCCGGGAATTTGGATTTTCCTCCAACACTGGTAACCGAGCTTATGTCTACTGTACTCACTGCGTTGCAACAACATGGATTAAATGATGAACAGTGCAGGGGCTTTTTTTTGGAGGTTTTGAGATCGAGCTATCGTCCGTTCCATTCTGGCTATGAACAGCTGATAAACACATGTTGTACGGTATTGAACTCTCCTGATTTTGAACAGGCTATTAAGGGCTACAGGGATACGTTGGACAGCCAATTGAACGATTTTTTGGAATCAATCTTCACACAAAATTCCGAGGATGCCTGCACGGCTTTGATTAGATTCTACGATCGTGTTCACAACCAACATGAAAAGAACGCCTTTTTCGGCTACATGGTTGCAAACGGCCTTCTTACTGATGTTGAGCGCAATCCCTGTCAGTTTGAGGTTGAAAATCTCATTTTACAGGATGTCATGAGTCAAAGACCGGTTTTGAATGCTTCATTATTTATGGTGGTTATCAGGCAGCTGACAGAATCCAAGTGTCACGATCCGCTTAGTTTTTTGGTTGTTTTCGATGAGTTATGCCAGGTTCTTCCTAACAGAAACGTTTTGAAAAATGAGTTTTTTGGACGATTATCCTCAAAGATGCAGTCTGCCGTTTATTACGAATTGTTGAAAAGCCCTAAGCAGGAGCAAAATAAACCGTTGAGGCGCTTTTTTAAACAAACAGGTGTTATCCCACATCAGATTACACCCGATGGTTTTTTAATTCCCAATCCTCCTGTAAAACCAAGTCCACGTTCCACGCCTGTTAAACGAACTTTTTCAATGGCCAGCCAAACAGAGTTGCAGGCAAGTCTTATTGCTAAAAGCATTCTTCAGGCTCCTTTTTGTGACACGGAGGCTATTCATATCAAATTAAGAAGTCTCAATAGCGAGCCTTTAAACACCGTACTGGATACGTTGAGGCAAACACATCGAACTCTCGAAACGGCCTTGCATTCTGATGGACCCTCATCGTCTGCCTTACCTCCGTTTTCCCTTGAACGTTATGTGCCTTTGCTCTGTACATCACATGCTGCAACGCTGCAGGTGTATAACCATGGCGTTAGCATTGTTTACTCCATGTTGTCGACTATGTTTTCAACTCAGGAGTCTACTCTTCAGGCCTGTTATAAACGTTACATTCAAGACCCCTTTTCCAGTATTCTAGCCGTTATGAGTCGAATGGTTCAGAAAAACAGTTTAGACAGGGTAGAGCAGCTGATTGGTAATGGACAGTTTCAGGATGCGTTACCTTTGTTGCAAGGTCTTGTCGCTATTGAATCGGGGTCTTCGATTGTTGTGCCCCTTCATAACCTGCTCACACGGTATATTGGACTTCCAGATCTTTTGGGGAATACATCGTCTTCGTCATCATCCATGACTTTGGAACAATTTAAAGTGGAGTTTTTAAGGCAATTGGGGACGGTTAAGCGACAATTGGGGGTTGGTGATGTTGTTGAAAGTGTTCGGGAGGAGATAGTGATGAGGGAGTAGGGGGTGTAGGGCTATAAAATTTCATAGCTACATAGCTACATAGCTACATAGCTACATAGCTACAGACTACCCCGTCAGCTGCGCTGCCACCCCTTCTGGGAAGGGGAATTTTTGTTGATTCTATATCTGTTATCACTCTAGTGTCACCCCAGCGGAGGCTGGGGTCCAGGCTGTTTTTATTCAAACTGGATTCCAGCCACTGCTGGAATGAGACAGCATCATAAATGCAATCACAGTTGTTAAAATCCCCTTCTCAGAAGGGGTGGCAGCGCAGCTGACGGGGTAGTCTGTAGTTGTGAGGTTGAAGGTGCCATGAAGGTGCCACCAATGAAGGTGCCAGGGTTCTAACCGAGAAGAGGTGCCAGGGTAAATTAAGGAGGTACCCACTCATTTTTATATATCAAAACCCGTCCCAATAAGATAAAATAAAAAGACTCTCATTAAAAACGAAAGGTTCATTTTATGGCTAAAACAGGTACATATTTAAACTTCCCAAGAAACACGGAGACGGTTTTTAATTTTTACAAATCCGTTTTTGGTGGCGATTTTGTAGGCGGGATTCATCGTTTTTCTGATATCCCCGCAAGCCCCGAGCATCCACCTCTTTCCGATTCGGACAAAAACCTCATCATGCACGTTTCCCTCGAGCTTCCCGGCGGCCATATGTTAATGGGTACCGATGCTCCAGAGTCCATGGGTTTTAACGTAACCGTTGGCAACAACGTTCACATCAGCCTTGAACCCGATAGCCGTGAAGATGCCGATAAACTATTTAATGCCTTATCCAAAGGTGGAAAAGTAAGCATGCCGCTTCAGGATACCTTTTGGGGTGCTTATTACGGATCCTGTACCGATCAGTTCGGCATTCAATGGATGGTCAATTTCCCAACCAAATAAAGGAGTACACAATGTTTTTGAAAATAAGTGCAGGTATTGGTGTTCTAGTGGCCGCATTTTTGATTTATGTAGCCGTTCAACCAGCCGATTTTAAGATTTCCAGACAAATAACCATTCATGCAAAACCGGAAGTCATTTTCCCATATATCAATAATTCCAAAAAAGGCTACGAATGGATGCCCTGGAAAGAGATTGATCCACAGGTTGTCATCACCATGACAGGCCCTGAAGAAGGTGTTGGTGCTGGATCCAGCTGGACAAGCAAAGGCAAAATGGGCGAGGGAAAAGCGGTGGTTACCGAAAGCATCCCAAATAAATCCGTTAAAACCGAATTAACCTACACAAAACCCATGGCCATGACCCAGCAGGCAGAAATGACTCTGGTTGAAGGCCCTGACGGTACCGTGGCAAACTGGACAGTTACAGGTAAAAATACCTTTATGGGACGTTTGTTTTGCACCTTTATGAATATGGATAAAATGGTGGGCGGCCAATTTGAAAAAGGATTGAACACGTTGAAGGGGATTGTTGAAGGTCCCGATAAAAAATAACGGTTTCATGCGTGAAATAGGGGGGCGCATGCCCAAACCACACGTTTCAATCGCACGGTCCAATGTCGCACGGCCCAAGGTAGAGACGCATAATTATGCGTCTCTTTTTTTTGCATGGTGACCGATAACGTTAAAATGAATTACCGATGGTTTTGGTGAGAAAAATGGTTTTTTTGGTTTTGGTTTTTTTGGTTTTGGTTTTGCGGCATGGGTGTGCGATATACATGGGGTTTTATGGGGTGGTGTTGAGGAGACGCATAATTATGCGTCTCTACCAAACGAAAATGAAAATGAATGAAAATGAAAATTAAATGGGGGATATTGGCCTCCATGGGCGTCAACGTGCATTTTTGGTAAAATGGGCCCATGTCTGTTTTATTCAGCGTTCAGAATCTTAGTGCCGTTCAGGGATCGAAAACCCTGTTTCAAAACATTGCGTTTGGCATTGAGGACGGCGAAAAATGTGCGTTAATCGGGGTAAACGGTTGTGGGAAAACCACGCTTTTATCTCTTATTCAGGAGGCTGTTCAAACCCCTCATCCTAACGTGATGGTCAGGCAGGGGCTTTCTATTGGCTATCTTCCCCAGCTTCCTTTCTTTTCTCCTGACGATACCATTCTCGATCATTTATTCTCGTCTCAAAGTAAAATTGTGCGGTCCATCAAGCAATATCATGCGGTTTTGGATCAGCTGGAAACCCATCCTTCTCCCGATCTCGAACGTCAGCTTGCCGAGGCGTCCGAAACCCTGGATCATCTCGATGCCTGGCCTTACGAACAACGTGTGGCCTCTATTTTAAAAGAGTTGCATATTCATGATCTCACCCAAAAAATGGCAGCGCTTTCGGGTGGGATGATTAAAAAAATAGGGCTGGCTCAGACTTTTTTTGAGGATGTTGATTTATTGATTCTGGACGAACCTACGAACCATCTGGATGTTGAGACCATTCAATGGCTGACAGTTGCCTTAAAAAAGAGGCCAAGCGCGGTGTTGATGGTGACCCACGACCGGTATTTTCTGGATAGCATCTGCACCAAAATTTTTGAGATCGACCAGCAGACCCTGTTTACGATTCCTGGAAATTATCAGCGGTTTTTAGAGCAGCGGGATTTCCGTTACAGCTCACAAAAACGGGAACAGGATGTGATTCAATCCACCTTAAGACGGGAAATGGAATGGCTTAAACGAGGCCCAAAAGCCAGATCCACCAAACAAAAAGCCAGAAAAGACCGCATTTATGACATGATGAGCTCCAAAAAATTCAGCCCCGAGGCGGTTTTAGAGCTTGGTGTTCAGCATCAACGTCTGGGTAAAAAAATTATTGATGTTAAAAAGATTAAGAAATCCTTCAACGGGCAGCTTGTAATTACCGATTTTACCTACGCGTTTACAGCCGGTGAAAAAATCGGGGTTATTGGGCCGAACGGTGTTGGAAAAACCACGTTTTTAAATGTGATGACAGAGCAGCTTGAACCCGATTCCGGCACCATTGAAGTGGGCCAAAACACCCGCTTCGCCTATTTTGACCAACATAGCCGGGTTTTAGACGACGATAAAACCATTTACGAGCATATATCCTCTATCGGTGACACAATCGAATTGTATGACGGTTCCAGATTGTCGGCCTCCAAATTGCTGGAGCGGTTTTTATTTCCCAGCCAGATGCTGTCTACCCTGATCGGAAAACTGTCTGGTGGAGAAAAACGCCGCCTTCATCTGGTGTCTTTGTTGTTATCCAACCCCAATTTTCTGGTATTTGATGAACCTACAAACGATCTGGATATTATCACGTTGTCTGTGCTTGAGGATTTTTTACACGCTTTTAGGGGCTGTATTCTCATTATTTCCCACGATCGTTATTTTATGGATCGAGTGATAGACAAACTCTTTATTTTCGAAGGACAGGGCAAAATTAGGCCTTTTGTGGGTAGTTATACGGATTATCTGGACACCCTTGCTGACATAGAAGAGGCCCAGAAAGCGGCTGTCGTATCGAAGCCTCAGGAAAAGCCGTCTGCATCCACTGAAAAGAAACGCCTGACCTATGGCGAAACCCAGGAATTTAAAAAACTGGAACAGGATATTCATAACCTTGAAGATGAAAAAGTTCGATTAACCAATCTTTTTTCATCACCTGATGTCCCAGCTTCCGATTATGAAACCTCCGGGAAACGGCTGGTGGAAATCGAGCAGCTTCTGGATGAAAAACTGAAACGGTGGGAGTATCTGGCCGACTATGCGTAGGATTCCGGCACCCGCACTTGGGCTTTTACTGGGGGCTTTGGGAATCTTGTGTTTTAGTTTGACTGTGCCCTTAACGAAGGTTGCGCTTGAGGGGTTTTCGCCGTTATTTATTGCTATCGGACGAGTCAGTATTGCGGGAACGTTGGCGGCATTGCTGGCTGTTTTATCCGGTAAAAGCTGGCCGGAAAGACGCCACTGGCCATCCATTTTTATTATTTCGGCGGGCATTTCCATAGGGTTTCCGGTGTG
>JACCDG010240859.1_pt1 | contig 50703 bp, 63 predicted proteins | sample 7442471 | NCBI WGS metagenome assembly JACCDG01 (sample SAMN15323444, study PRJNA562643) | freshwater metagenome | isolation source: river surface water | place: USA:Blue River Watershed | collected 2017-08-17 | reverse complement strand
GCAACTACTTTCAAGAAATCTGCTTTTCGCTTTTGTATGGTGTTCAACCTCAACAAGTTACGACATTTGCCCTTTTCCATCCACGCATTTGACCATCCTGGCGCTTGCCAGGGCGCTTGACCAGGGCGCTTGACTTACTTCGACTTCCTTCGTAAGTCATTGCGGCTCAACGACTTGCGACGCCTACGCGGCGAGCGTTGAGCGCGTAAACGCGGAGTGAATGGCTCGCTTCGCTCGACGAGTCCCACTGCGAGATGTGATTTACCTAGACCTTTCTCCCAAAATTTTTATGGCATGAAAATTGCATGGAACTCTCATGCAAGAACTGTTAGCCGCTTTGACAGTTGTCGGGATCGTTTGGGGTGCGCTCGCGCTGGTGCACAGGAAAGGTGTAGCCATCCGCGCGGCCATCCGCGCGGCTATGCGGCTTGAGCACGAATTTGGGCCAGAGACAGGACGCGCTATTGCGCTTGGGCTTGAGGCAATAAGGCATCGCGTGAGCTTCCTGGAGCGACGCATGGACGTGCAAGAGGAGTTAGAGGATATAGGGATTTTGAAATGCTCGGTGAGCGGCGAGTGTGAGTATGTGAACCAGAAAGCGCAGCAGATGTTGCAAGCGCCTGCGCAAGAGTTTATGGCGTTTGGGTGGTTGTCGCTGTTCAAAGAAAGCATGGACCTGTACGATCAGATGCGCCATTCAGTGCAGCACAGATTGCCTTTTAGAACCTATGCCACACGCGCGCCCGAGCGGTATTATTTGGTAGCCCAAGAAGTGTTAGCCGCAGACAACAAAACAATTATTGGTTATGTCACAACTATCGCAAGGTGTAAGAACGCAAATACGGGTGCTTAGGAAGCAAGGCCTGAGCGACGAGCAGATCGCGGAAGGGCTAGGCTTGGCGATCACAGACGTGGCCGCTTGTTTTAGCGGATTTGCGCAGGAGCGAGCCATCGAGCGCATCGAAGAGCTGATGGAGCACGATAACCCGATGATAGCCATGCGCGCGGCTATGTACATCCGGGATGATGCAAAGGGGCGCTTGGACAAAGGCCTCACACTAGCGAACGTTACGCAGATCAATATTGATGGCGTTTTTAACGCCATGAAGAACGCAGAACAACAAGCACGAGAACTTTATGCCAGCCTACAAAGTGGCGGCCGTACCGAAGGCGAAGCTGGTAAAGTCATTGACGCAAAAACCGTCAGTGACCCCCAAGCTAGCGCCGTTCAGTAACGCCGTTGCATTTTTTATCGCTCTGAACCCAGGCATGCGCTTGCACTCGTGGCAAGTGCGTGATCTCATGCTTTTGAGCGAGAAACACACTGCCGAGCACCCTTGTGAGTACTATCTTTGTGCGGCCAACGGCTCGGGCAAAGATGGTATTATGCTGGCCACGTGGCTTGCGTGGTGCCTTGTGTCGAAGCCTTACTTCAAAGCAGCTGTCACGAGCGCCTCGGATTTGCAGCTCACCACACAAACAGAGAACGCAATCCTAAAGATGGTGCGCAAGTATAACGCATTTGTGGGCCGCGAGGCTGTCGAGACGAAACACCATCATTTGTACTGCACTGATAGCTTTTCGAATGTTTATTTGTTTGCCACCAACGAGCCTGGACGCGCGGAAGGTTGGCACCCAGAGGCGCTTTGGCCAGGCGCTGAGCTCGCTATTGTGATGAGCGAGATGAAGTCCATTGAGCCTGAGATCGTTGCAGCGCTCAAACGCGCACGTGGTTATAATTTCTGGGTTGGTGTGTCAAGTCCAGGTCAACCTGTGGGAGATTTCTATAACAACGTGAAAGTGCTTGGCCCAGCGCCTGAGCGCAAGCGATACGTCTCGAAGATTACCGCTTACGAATGCCCGCATATCTCAGCGGCTGAGATCCAGCGGCTGATTGACGAGTATGGAATTAACGATCCGCTCGTACAGAGTTCTATCTTCGCGGAATTCGCCGACTTGGTGGTAGAGTCTATTTGTCCGCCAGACCTTATCACTACAGAGCCGCAAGGCTGGAACAAATACGGATTGCCTATCACAGCAGGCATCGACCTTTCGCTAGGTGGTGATGAATGTGTGATCTGTGTGCAGTGGGGAAACAAACTAATTGCGCTTGAGACCATGCGCTCGCGTGATGTGGCGACAGTGGCAAAATGGGTTGTCGAGCGCCTGGCTTATTGGGGCGTGAGCGCAGCGCACGCATACGCAGATGCAGGTGGTATTGGGCAGCCGATTGTCCAACGTATAGCGGATTTCGGGGCTCGCGTTAACGAGGTGCACAGCGAAAACGCGCCGCTGATAGACCCTATTAGGTACAAGACGCGCGGCGCAGAGTTGCACGGTTTGGTTGTGCAACTCTTGCATCAACGTAAACTAATCGTACCTACAGACAAAGCGTTGCTCAGGCAACTAACAACCAGGCGCTGGGAGAATGTTGCAGGGCGGTTGCGCATGGAAGACAAAAAGCGCGCCAAAGTGGCTGGGCGGCCACATCCAGACCGCTTGGACGCTTGGGTGCTTGCGTTTAGCAATGCCACCGCCTCAAAGTTCAATATCAATCCTCATGATCGTGTGATCAAAGCGCCTGGTAATCCTTTACCGCCCGAAGTTTTAGCAATGTTAGGAATTAGTCAAAAAGGAAAATATCCATCGTACGAAAGTCTTTATGGAAACAAATATCGAAACCTTATTAACCAAGATCGCTACATCGGTAGTGGATCATCATACTAACACCCGCAAGCCTATACTGGCGCGCAACAATCGTATGCGCAGGGTGGATTTTGATCCAATGAACAAAGTGGATCGTGAAGAAGCTGCTTTGGCCGATAACGAGATCGGCGTTCTGCCGCAAGTAGTTGCAGCCAATATCAAAGCACAACATCCAGAGATGCTGCAGTTCTTGACAGAGCCCGCTAATGTGGTTTGGTTAACCACGCAGTATGGCGATCGCGCACTACCGCTCGAGCAGTGGTTTAACAAAATGGTGCGTACAGCTAACTGGGAAGTCCCATTCCTGTGCGCAGCTGATGCAGCGGCTGAGCATGGTGTTGGGTGGCTTTACGTGGAGCACACCAAAGAGCATCAAAGCGGATTCAAAGTGAAATTTGTGCAGAACCGGCACTTCGCGTTGCCTAAAGGCTGCGAAGACATCCAGCGCGCTGCGATGCTCGGCTATGCAGTGAAGCTTTCCGTTGCAGACTTACGGACGCATGCCCAGGCGCTCGGCTTCCGCGCTGAGTGGGAGAATGAGTTTGACCTTACACCTCAAACAGAGCTGCATGAATACAGGACCGCTTGGCATATGTATTACCGTGACCAATCAAACACAGTTATGTGCTTCTGGTTTAGCGGTAAGAAGGTCATGACAGAGCCCAAGCCGTTGCAATTCTTTATCTCCGCTGATGGAGCGACAGTGCCTTACACACAATATCCTTTCGTGCCTTGTCAATACGAAACTACCAGTGAATTGGAGTACGACAAAATGCAAGGACGCTCTGCGCTGGATGCGCCCGAACAGATTGCCATACAAGCGCTCCAAACCGCGGGCGTAAACGGCGCGCTCAACGCTGCTCGGAGCATTCCGTTTAGCGAGGACAAAACCAATCTGGACTTTGAGCAGAAGCTCACACTGAAACCAGGCGTTTTGGCTAACAAGCGCATTGAGTTTATGCAGCCAAACTTCCCGCCGATGCATGTGTTTAACGCATCAGCAATGCTGCGTAACCAAAATGCACAAAGCGCCGGGCACACAGATATAGCAATGGCTGGTCAGAGCTACCGCAAAAGCGCCAAAGAAATTCAACTTGCCGCCAACATCTCGCAAGGTCAGTCGATGCTTCTGACAAGCTCTTTGTCGAGGGCTGTTGTGGAAGTTTACACAATGGTGTTTGAGGGCATCAAACAACACTACTCGAGCGGCTGGCGAAACATGACACTGCTTAATGCGTTAGAACCGGAGGTCGCCAAAGCTTTGCCGCACACCTACATTCTTAGCGCCGCTGGGCGTGAAGAGTACCTTAAGCGCGAGGCGCTCTTGGCGAGCATCGAACAATCTTTCGGACTAATCTCTGCAAACCCTGTCTTGGCACAGCTCCTGCAGGAAGAATACCTCACAGTCCGCTTTCCGCACCTAGCCACTAAAGTGACCCAGGCGCTCAACAACACACCAATCATCGAGGCGCTCATCGAAACCATCCGCGCGCTCGCCGACGGCAATCCTGACAGACGCAATGAACTCCTCTCCTTTGCAGATCAAGCAAGCTCCCGGCTTCTCGGAGTGGCTAGCTCATCCGCTGACAGAACGTCTGCTCCTACAGATGCACCAACAAGCGGAGAAGCACCGCCTCCTAGCGGTGGCAGCGAACTCCACTGAAGCACTTAACCATTTAGCCTGCGCAAACGCGCTGGCAGCACTAGCAACACAAACACAAAACGGAACAACATTATGGGAGATGAAACTAACAACGGAAATGGAAGCACTAGCATCCTTGGTGACGCGCCATCAGCGCCGAGCGGTGGCGCAAGCGGTGTGAGCGCGCCTGAGGGTGGGAATGGTGAATGGTCTTCTCTTGAAGCAATGACCCAAGAGGGCTTGGCTGGCCTGGGGTCGAATGGCCGCGGCGGTAGGGATGATTCGGCGGGAGCGCCGCTAGGCGCGACCAGCCGACAGAGTGCGGCGGGAGCGCCGCTAGGCGCTCCCCCGCACCCAGCGGAGGCGCCCGCAGGCGCCGGAGCGATGCCTGGGCAAACCGGACGGATCTTCGACGGGCTTAACCCAGAAGACATTCCTCATTTTAAGAGGATGTCTAACGAAGCTTACGCTTATCTTTATCCGCTTTTCAAAGGATTGCGCAATGGAGACTATGTTCCAAAGGGCGAGATCGACAAAATTCGTATTGAACAACGCTCTTGGAACACTCCAGAAGGTTACGTTTACAATCCTCAATTTGGGAAGCTTAACAAAGGTGTCGAAGCTCATAAAGACTACAGTGAATATCTAATTGGTGTTCTCAATCAACCTGATGGTGCGACTGTTCCTCAGTTGGCAATGGATGAGAACTTTGAATTCGCAAATGTTGGAGAACTCACACTCTCTCCAGGTATCCGAGCTCGTCTTCAACGAGAACTTGCTTTGTCTGATTCACAACAAGCTAAGCTTTCTCAGGATCTTAACGCACTCCGAGAGAATCATCTCTCTAACGTCAATACTTTTACAGGTTCTATTAAAGGCCTGCATGAGCAAATCATTACTGGTTACGGTGATCATCCACGGTTCAAAGCTCTTTATGAAGAGACTTTCAATAACATTATTCCTGATGAGCTTAAACACGCTCCAGAAATGGGGCTTCTTGTTGCGTCTCTTGTAACGTCAAATCTTATCGCTGAGCACGCGGGTCAGCTTCAAGCTCAACTGAAGAAATTCCAAAATCACGCAGCTGGAGCAACAGCTTTGCCTGTTACGACATCCGGTGGCACAGCAGGGTCATCTGCTGATTGGAACGCACTTGACAAAATGTTTGGATAATCTGGCATAGTTCTTGCTTGGTTGCTCTTGTGCTACTAAGGGCTTGAGCAACCAAGTGCGACTATCACCGTCCGGTGCGCGCGGGACAATCAACCAGTTAGACATTTCTTTTTATGCCAGATGTTTCTGTTATTGGTTTGCCCGCGCTGGATCAGCTTGGGCATTCATTCACTCCGGAAGACGAAAAACTCTACTACGCCTTGCCTGCTTACGCTGTCAAGCGCGAGGTTGAGTTCCGCGAGAAGCGTAAAAATCGCTTCGTTAACTTGATGTTCGGCAAAGGTAAGTGGGAATCTACGCTGGATATCCAGACGTCGGTTATCGCTACGCCTCCGGCAAATACGCGTTCCGAGTTTTTTCCTGCTGCCTATAGTGCAGACGCCAAAATTGACGTCGTGACTGGTGCTGAGCATACTCGCACCTTTACGTTGCAACACCACAAGGTTGAGTCTCCAATCTTCTCGTGGCAATCCAACGTTCGACGCTGGACCAAAGATCGGTTCTCAAAGCAGCTTGAATACATTGTCGAGCAGCATGAAATCAACAAGGAAAGTTTCATGCTTACGCGTGCATTTCATCAAGCGCCTGCTGTTTTTGTTGCTGACAGCACTCGTGCTTTCTTCGACACTGCGGCGCCTACAGGTGATGGTGATGCGTCTGGTCTTACAGGCAAGTCTTTCGACTATCTGGAAGACTTGTTCATGACTCGTGGTGCGCGTGGGATTTTGAGCTTCAAATTCCTTAATTCCATGATCGCGGCGCTCAACGACCTTGGTTTGCCACGGTATGAACCTGATGGTGAGCTGAAACCCAATGAAGCGCTTCGTGGTCGTTTTGGTGTTTTGATTGACAACACGGACTTCCAGACGCTTGACGAAGATCCAGATCGTCTTGCTCGGTTGGCCGGAATCAGCGACACGTTGCAAGGTACTTTTCGCGGACCTTACAAGGATTTCGCGTTCTACCCTACGTGCGGTCTTAAGCGTTATTTGATTAACGCTTCTACTCGTGCTGTTACTGTGCCTCAGCCTCAAGTAACGCAACGTGTTGGCCCTCAAGTTGGTCTGCCAATGACCAATCCGGACTACCAGAACGCCCAAATTGGTGTTGGGTATATCTTTGCACAAGCTGGTGGTTTCAACTACGTGGATTCTTTCCCGTCGTTTGAATCTACTGACTTGTTCAAGAAGCAAATGACGGTTGAAGGTGCGTCGAGATTGGTTTGGGCAGGTAAACCCCAGATTACTACCGATTTCTTGGTCAACTATTCCACCGATGGTGGCACTACGATTTTGCAAGAAGCTAATACCTACAAGGAGAAGATGAAATGGATCTCTCGTTGGGTTGGTGCTTGTGAGATTCTTGATCCTCGGCGTTGCATTCCGTTTTTCTACCAACGGCGTATTGTCTAATTCACAATCAACACAATCTTAAACGCGATTATTATGGTTACTTCTGTTGCGCTCTCAGCGGCTACTAAGACCCAAATTCTTACTGGGGCTTATTTCATCAAGTCTCTCGTCTACATCGGAGCTACCACAGGTACAGCAAATGCTTGGGATAGTGCTTCTACTACGGTCACCAATTCGGTTGGTGATTACGACAAGAAGACTGTCACAAATTCGTCAGGAACTATCCTGACAAACACGGCTGACCAGACTAACGAAGGCATCACGTATGCGCACACTTACTCAGGTATTAGCATCGCTGATTCTACTCAAGCGGCACAAGCTAATAAAGCTTTGCCTATCATCAGCACCTTGCCTACTGGTGCTGTAACGGTGAATGATGTGGATTTGAACGTGCTTTTCGGGCTTGTTGTGGAATCCACAAACGCGACCACACTTGTGGTTGAGTACTTCCCCTCAACACACTCTTAATCCTATGAATCTCGTTGGCATTTTAGGCCGTCGTCCCGAAGCCCCAGTTAAGCGCTACTTCTTTAGTGCTGAAGCCTTTGGCGGTGGTGCTATTTTGCCAACGATGCTCGTCTACTACGGCACGTCGGCAAACACAATACTCAACGCGTCTCAAGTTAAGGCACTTCAAGCCTCAAGGAATGATACAACCACAACTGGTCCGTATAGTATTCCTTACACTGAGACTCCTGAGTATGTGTTTGTCGCCGTGCCGACTATTTTTGGCCCGCCTGGTAATCGTTCAGAATCCAGAGGTTTTCAGCTTAATCAGTTTTTGACTGATTTTGCAGGTCCTGAAGAAGGTTATACCGCTATTGACGGTACGTCAGGCTGGTATTACCAAGTCGTCAACGTGGACGGCGTTGATTATAAAGTATTCCGTTCTCGCTTTGCTATTTCTGGTGACAGTTTCACACTTTTTTGTACATGAAAAACCTGTTCATTTTGGTTTTGTTAGCCGCCCTGCGTTGGGCGGCTTTTTCACAAACATCTTTACCTGGCGTTCCCGTATCGGGTCCCATTGTGCCACTTCGCTCAGATCACACATATCCAACACTTGACCCAACTTACATGTTGGGCGGTTGGCGGACGATTACTAACAGTGGTGCATACACTTCTATCCCTGCTGCTCGTTTGCAGTATGGAATGGTTGTTTATGATCAAGCGAATGCGGCTTGGTTTACTTACTTGACAACCGGTTGGACTAATCTTACTACGCAAATTGGTCGCAACATTGCGAATACTGATTTGTCCATGACAGCCAATCGAACGCTAATTGGCGCTGGTTATGGGTTGACATACACGAACTTGCTTATGTTCAATGTCATGTCTCCAACAACGCTTGGTGATTACACGGCAAACAATATTGTGTTGCACGTGGATGACAAGGTTGAAGCGGGCGCTTATCCTCAGTATGCCAATAATAGCGGTGCGCTGCGCACAGCTCGGCCTATCACTCAAGTTACAGCTGTGTGGGATGACGGTGATGCATACACGGGTACTGCCGAACCTACATGGGAAACTGAGGTGGAGTTTACTGATGGTGCTGTTGCGGTAATTATCCCTGATCAAAACAATACAGGAGCTTCAACCATTGACATTGGCGGCAAAGTTCATTCTATCGTACGCGCTACAGGCGTTCCACTTGAGGCTGACGATCTTGTAGCCAGCAACCCGTCTCTTATGGTTTATGCTACTGGTGTTGGCTGGCGTCTCATGGGCGCTGCGGTTAGCGGTGGTGGCTCAGCGCCTAGCGGTGGGGTTGCGGTTTATAATACAATTACCGATCTGGTTGCAGGGCCTGTTGCTGATGTAGCTTTTGCACGTGGTCACACAACCGCGGACGATGGCGGCGGTGGTTGGTTTATCTCGAAACCTGGAACAGGAGATAATGTCATTGATTACAACACAGCAATACCTGACACTGTTTGGCATCGCGTCGAATTTGATATTACTGGTATAATGAATGTCGCATGGGCCGGTGTTTTTCCTGGTGTTGTCGCACAAGACGTGCCGTTCAATTTGATTCGGACTAAGATCGCACAGGAACCTCTAATCGATCATGTGCGTATCAAATTTAACACAGGCACCTATTACTTTACAAACACAGTCGATCTGCGCGCTGGTTCTACAGAGTCACTTGAGATCATAGGCGCTGACAGCGAACGCGGCGCCTTTGCTGAATCTCAACAAGGTGTGTTTTCGGGTACTAAACTTTGGCATGCACCTTTGGCATCAAGTACGAATTGGTGCTGGAAGATGGGACCGTCTGACAATGGTGGTCTTTGGGGCGGTCGAGTGATCCTCAAGAATCTGCATTTCAAGAATCAATACAATGGTCTTGTTGTTGGTGATCCGGCAAAAAATACATATGGTCCAAACGGTGAGTTTAATCCCACCGGCGGTCAGCGTTACGCGCATAACGTAAAGATCGAAGATTGTCTTTTCGAGCAAGCGGTTGTGGCGCCTTACACGACGGCTGCTCTGAGTACAGCTATTGCTGATTCCACTCAGTTGTATATTGTTGGCGCGTACGAAACAGACATCAGTAACACTGTATTTGAGGGAGGTGGAACTCAAGTCAAACTCTTGACTACAGATCAGACGCAAATCCACAACTGCAGGTTCTTGCAGGGGCACGTAGCAATCTGGAGTGACGCTAAGGCCATTAATGAAAATTTCACAACATCCACGCCAACTATCGTGCACAATTGTGAATTTGAGGCTTGGCATATTGGCGCTGTCGTTGGGCATGGTAACGTTCAGATCCAGGGTGGCGGCATGGAACGCAACAGCGCATCGTTCGCAGCTGCCGCAGGTGAAGGTTACACTGCTTTGCAGGCATCTGTGAGCGTTAGTGTAACTAATCAAGTTACGTTCTCTGCTTCACAGGCCGACAATCTTAGGCCTTGGCTTAGCTTGCTTGTGTTGACTAACACTACAACCGGAAACATTCTGTTTGGCAGCGTTAAATCCGTAGCCACGACCACAGTAACACTTGACGAGCGCAACATTTCTATCCCGACAGGAACATACAACATTGGCCGTGTGCATGGTTATGCTGTTTACTCTACGATGGCCAGCGGTTTTGTGCAAAGCGCTGCTGTGTCACAGGTTCGTTACAGTGGTTACAGTACTGTACCATCGTTTGTCTGGTCGCCGGGTAATGGTAACATGTTCCTCAACAGTGTGACCTCCGATAACGCATACGGCTCTGCTTACTTCCCATCCATCGTGGTTGGTAACCGGCTGTCTACTTACTCAACAGGTCAAAACACATTCTTGTACGCGCAAGCTTGCTCGGATCAAGTAAGACCCGATCCCCAACATCCGCTTGTGCGTTCTGATTATCGATCTGATCTGCGCGCTTGGGCCGGTTTTCAGAATGACGAAGCTAACAAACCTGGCAATCGTGATCCAGCATTCGGTAAGCGTACTTGGGTTTATAGTGCGCGCGGCGGTGTGCATTTGCAATCCTTTCCGGCCGTAAATTATGAGTTGGTTACAGGCGAAACTAACACTGCACAGCGCTTTTGGGCTATGCGCTTGGCAACCAATACTGCGGCTGGGTTGTTGTTCATCGACAGAACGCTTCCTTCAGACATCACCAAAGCTTATCGTATTCGCGTTTGGGCGAAACCAGCCAGTGGAACTCCTTTACTGGACGTTGGTTTTGAGGGCATTTCGTTTGTGCAACCAATCTCTGGGCGAAGTATGTCTGGCGACTGGGCCAGCTACGATTACGTGGGTCAACTCCCAACTCCCTGGGGCACAGCGGCTGGGCGCACCTCTTCAACCGACACGTCTATTCGAGTGAACACTACAGGTGGTGAAATCTATCTGGATAGTGTGATTGTTGAGCCATTGGATATGCTCTGTCCGATTCCTGTGGTTTACAATCAGACGTTCAATTCGTCATTCACGCCAGATGTTCGTTCTGGTACAACTATCCGAACAACGGCCACATCTGATTTCACGCTAAATCTGCCATCAGGTATGACATCGGCAGATGATGGTTTACGATTTATTTTGCAAGTAAAGCACAGTGGTGGTAGCTACAACATTACATTCAATGGATCGTATGATCTTGGTGAATCGCTGCGCTTTTATTCTCCTTCAGCTTCTGGCAAGACTGATTTGCTGACGTTCCAGTACAATCATTCTGCAAGCAAATGGATTTGCACAGGTATGTTGTTCGGTTATACTCTATAAGACTATGAAACACTTTCTTTTCTTCGTTGGTTTTCTGTTGCCTTTCTTTGCGAGGGCTGCGACCGGTTCCATTGTATCCGCCACAATCGAGACTAACGGCTATATCGTTAAGTTGGTACTTGAAAACATGGCCACGAACCAATCGTGGACCTTAGCCAGTACACAGACCACTAACGGGCAGTGGATGAATATTCCATTGCCTAGCGCGCCTTATGTTACGTTTGACAGTCCTGGTTACGTTGGCGCAGGTACTGAATACTCTTGGGCCGAGAAGGCTTATTTGCAGGCACCTGTTAGGTGGCCCTACCCTTCCGAAGCCTACTACGAGACATCGCCAGTGGATTCCACTAACGTATATATTAAAGTTTATTTATCTACAACAATCTTGCAAGCAGACACAAATGTGGTCCTAACGATCCCACAAGGATTCTATGGAGGAATGCTCAGCAATCAGACTGTCAATGTTGTAAACAGCAGTACGCAACCAGCTGTAATGCCCATTGGCAATTGGACTCATACGCCGCCTTATACACTCATACGCTCTAACACATTCGATTGTCACATACAATCTTATCATTGGAGCGCTGCAGATCGACCAGTAGCTGGCGTCAGTGTGACGGCCAAGGATGCCAACGGCACCACAGTTACTGCTTCGGCTACGAATTTGACATTCATGTCAAAGCCATCACTGTCTGGCATCAAATATCCAGAATATGTGATTCCCATCACTATGACAGGTTTTACTTCAGGACCTGTGCGCTTTGACTTTACTTCATGGCCGCGGCGTGGTCGTGCTTGGTTGTCGACCACCGGGGATGTCAATGTGTTGCCTACGGAAAAGTATGCAGCGCACACGAACTACTACGCGCCCAATTGGATCACCGTGCATGCATATGTGGCTGTGGCCGGAAGCGATACGACTGGAGCCGCTGCAACTAACTCGGCAACCGCCGCTGGTACGCCATTCAGGAATATCTCAAAAGCTCTAAGCGCCGCTGCTGCGCTAAATAACACTCACAACGGAGATAACTCCGTGGCGGGTGTTATTGTACATGTTAACAGTGGTGAGGCTTTCGCTTATCCAGGCACGTCACAGACTTATGGCAACGTACCAAAGCATTGGGCTTTTGTGCAAACAGACAGTGGAACACAGGCTGAACTATCTGGTTTCTCGGGAGGCACAGGCGCGCGCCTCGTGCGATTCAACAACATGAAGATGAATCCAACGAGCGTTAGTACAATCACACCACAGATTCATTGGTATGATGGTTGTTGGTTCGCTGTCACAAATACGTCAGCCATGACTGGCAGTGGTGGAGTGTTTTACTTCACTGACAGCGGCATATCGGCCTATGGCACATCATTGGGACCTCCAGGAACAGGAACTGGGCCTATCGCGCTTATGCGTGGTAATAGCTTTACAAACTACAGTAACCCAGTTCGCACACAATACTTCATTGGCAACAGACGTGTAGGAACTAACGCGCTTGGTGGATCTTTTCTCCAAGTAAAAAGCGTAAACACCACAACTGGTCCAGTTAACTGGATTGCATCTTTCAATGAACTACTTCAAATAGCTTCGAATACTACCAGCGGAAACTATGCAATAAGCGCTCACAGCAATGCTGATGTGTGCGCGCATGGTGGCGCGGTCGTAGGTAATATAGTCGAGCAAATTGAGGGGTCTGTTGGTGGGACTATCGTGCTGGCGGCTGATGGGACGACTGCCGCTGTTACCAATTTGGTAATGATTGCAAACACTTTGCAAGGAAAAGTAAATATCTACTATAATGACAATGGAAGTACAGCTTATCCGCATGCGCTTTGCTTAGTTACATGGAACCACTGTTCTGACATTAACATCAAAGCAGATACTTATGGTGGCGCAGGCCGCAATGGTGGTCGTGTTGGTAATTGGAATAATTTTAATGGCGTTAATTGGCGCTACAACTATTTCGGCGAACACAGCAAAGCGCCGGATTCGGCGGGCGCGCCGGGCATCCTTGGTGATTACGTAGGCCTTTGGAGCATTGTACGCAACAACGGTTACAATTGGAATGATGACAAACCTTGGGACAATCAAGCAGGCACTGGCAACAACTTCGCCGCAGGCCTTGGTAATTATCGGCTGAAACCGATCAGTTATTTGCAAGGCTATGCTCCGGCTTGGGCGCCCAATCCAATTCAGTATGGTCTTGGCGACGGTCGTCCGCGTGGACGAAACAGTCCACCAGGAACATACGGAAGCAGTAGCAGCACAACGGCGGGAATGTTAGGCTTATGAAAAAATGGTTACACGCAGCACTGGTGTGCTTAATTGGAACGGGATGCTTTAGCATCTCGAAGCAAGATAAACAGGAGAGCGCATACGCTCTCATCAACGCTGCCGCGCACAGCGGCACAGCAATCTATCTCCTTGAGAAAGACGAGGAGAAACGTGGCCAAGCGGCGCGTACGTTTGAGGCGGTGGCACGCGGTTTGGAGGTTCTTGAAACTAAAGAGAACCTGACCATCCAAGACATAGCGAAAATCGTCTACACTCTTCCCATCAAGGAGTTGCGCTCTAAAGAAGCTGTGATTGCCATCTCAGCGGCACAGCTCGCGTTGAGGGATTTGCAGGTTGGCGCTGATACTTCTCTGGAGAAATTCCAGCTTAGGCGCGTGGCACGAGAACTGCACACAGGAATCCGAAGCGGCATGTTCGCCGTGATCGGAGTAACTGATTAAACTTATGGAAGAAAGCATCGCATACGCATTGTATGGAGAATACTGTGCAGCGGTCGGTGGGGTCGCCTTCAATGGCGACCCTTTGCCTGACGCACCAACATTCTTCAATGATCCCCTCAAATCAGTCAAAGCTAATGCTTGGCGCCGTGTAGCTATTTTGGCTATCGAACTGACAGCGCCACCGCCTACCAAAGATGACTAAACTAACAACCACCGAAATCGCGTATCTTGCGTTCTTGGCAACGAGAGCGCAAGACTACGTGCGGCGCGAAGAACCTGTTCCAGGAATTGCATTGTTTCCTGACCCAGATGACCTTTTGCAAATCCTTATTTACGAGGGTCTTCAATCCTCACGCATCAAAGCAGAAGAACTTTGGGGCGTGTGGGTGAAAGTTCTTCGCACTAAAGGCTACGTCTATGGCCTAACACTCAACTACACAGAAGGAAAGTCCCCTGACCTAAGGCCGTGGGCTTCCGCACCAAAGGATTCCAAACATGATATCAGTATCATTGCACAACTGCTGTTCAAATACAAGAAAGCACACATTCCAGTTAAGCCGACTAGTTATACTAGCCTCGCTAATGTGGATGCTAATGGGATGCAGTTACAACAGGCTTGACACACCGCACGGCACACGATATGTGCGAATCTCATTCCTGAAGAATGAGGAAATCAACCTCACAGTTATTCCAACCACCAATGGAATCAGCGGCTCTTTGAGGGGTTATAAAAGCGACTCCACTGAAAACATCCGCGCGGCTGGCGAAGCTGTCGGGTCTGTGGCAGCTGAGATTATCAAAAAGTCAATGAGTGTGCCGTAGTAGGCATGATTCTTGCTAGGGAGTAAATATGACTCCTGGCTTTAACTCTCAAGCCCTCCTAGAGACTCTCGGTGGAGGAAACTTTATTCTCCGCCGAGCCTTGTCTTACACAACCATGGAGGGTTTGTATGTAGAAATCCCCGCAGACACAGTCACAGACTTTGCTTCTTCTTACGTTTGTGGTGGTTACATCAACTTCTTGCCACGCCCTGCACAGTTCTCACGTGCAGGGCTTTTACATGACGCGATTTATCGCAACACGGCGCGCTTGGACCATTCGTTAATCCGTTCTCGTCTGTTGGCCGATCAACTTTTCCGCGAAGCACTTGAACTAGATAACCTGCCCTCTGATGTTTGTAGGCGCGCCTATCGAGGCGTTCGTCTATTTGGTCGCTGGGCATACAAACAATAACAAACGCATGTACACAGCACCAAACACTCATGGCGAACACTACTGGAGACGCCATATTAAACCCACCGAGAAAAAGATGGTTTTCTCGGTTGAGATCGGTAACCCACCATATGGTGCGGTCACAGCGCCTGCGCGCGATGATTACGCGCGCCGATGCGGAGCCACTCACGTTACTCATCGTGTGGCTAGCGGGAAGCCTGTCATTTGGGAAAAGTTTGCTGTACGCACTTTTCTTGAACTTGGCTATCGTGTGTTGTGTTTGGATGCTGACATTCTTGTGCGACCTGAATGTCCGGATCTTTTTGCAACTCTTCCGAAAGGTTTCTTCTACGGTGTGCATGATCCTGCTGATAGTGCCTCAACGTCTACTAGAGTTGAAGCGTGCGCTAAAGCTCTGGGCATGACTGTTAAGGAGCACGTTTATGTGAATGCGGGTTTTTGGCTTTGCGAACCAGAACATTCAGGAATGTTTGAGTTGGATAATGCGCTTTTTGAAAAAGCTAGTCGCTTTGAGTTTCCTGAACAAGACCTCATTAGCACATATCTATCGTGCTTGAACATCCGTTCGCATGTGCTTCCAGTGCAGTTCAATTGCGATAGGCCGCGCCCTACGGATTATCCTCTTATGATTCATCCAATGACAGGCGCCTCTGATAATAAACTTGAACTCTTGCTACCATGGCTTTAATTTCCCGTCAAGTGCCGGACTATCAGACAAGGGCGGCGGTTATGCGGCGCCGCCCGAATGCTCGCTTGGTGCTGCCAGCAGTCTGTTGGTCCGGCACTCTTTGGCTTGGCGCTTCTGTGCTTAAAGCCGAGTATCATGTTGGCGGTACACAAGTTGAATTTAGTGTCACACCCCTCAATCGCTACAAAAGCAATGAATATATCTTGGCTGTCAGAGATCGTGGATTACGTTGGAAGTTTTGGGATTCGACTGCGGCACGCTTGGAAGCGCCTTTGTACCGTGGTGAGTATCTTTCACCATCTGCTGTGATAGAGGTTTGGACCACACAAGACACCTTGCCTACGCAAGAGGTTCCTGCTATGGAAATACCGGTAAATACTGTCCAACACGAAGGGCAAGACAATCCATCTTACAACATGACAGGAAACGTAAATCAGGCTCTTTATTTATTGTTTTGTATGAATGCCAACGCACCTTATTATTCTACCGCTTCTCCTACTTTTCGTTTTGGTAAAGAATCTGTTTATGAATGCTAATTTTGTTCCTGGTTTGGATCCCACACAGTTACAACAAGTAGAGACAGAATGCGGCTTAGCACAAGAGCTAAGTGCTTCTATGCTCTATCAGATGATTTCTGAGGCGCTTCCAGCCACTAATGTTGGGATGGTTTATTATGCGTCTAGTGCGCCTGACATCAACGCAAACCCAGAGCGCTCCAGGTGGCTTTGGATCAACACAGCTAACGGTATCGCTTATCGTTACAACGCCACCCAAAGCGCCTGGCAACAAACCTCGTTGGCATCTGGTAGCGTGAGCGGGTCTGTGCTTATTAACGACAGCGTTCCTTTGGCGAAGCTTCAAGTCGTTCCTGGCACCAATAACATGGTGATTCAAGTGAACGCCAGCGGTTCTGGCTATCAGCTTGTTTCTATTGCCACATCAATTCCTGCTCGAACCTTGGGTGTTGATCGGCTTTTGCCCGGCATCGAAGGCGCGTTTTTGCGGGTTGTTAATGACACAGCGGCTTGGGTCTCATTAACTGTTGCTGATCTACTTGCAATCATTGGTACCAACGCTATTCCTGTGACGGCGCTTGTCAAGAGCGCTACAGAAGGCCATGCGCTTCAGATCGTCGGTGGTGTCCCAGCTTGGGGCGCATTGAGCGGCCCAACGCTTGGCGTCAATGGCGGCACAACTGGAAAGATTCTCACAAACGATGGCACTACATATTCTTGGGCTGCGTTCTCTACCTTTTCTGTAGCGTGGGCGCAACTGCCTGCTGGCGCAGCTGGTCAAGTCGTTTATCATAACGGTGGCTCTTGGGCGGCTACAGATCTTGCCAGCGTAACACTCAAGCGCGTGCGCCTAGGGCCGTTCAATGTGCCTGATATTGGCGCTAGCACTGCCTCCACAGCGCATGGTTTGGCAGGTGATGCTCTTATCTTGGAAGCACAACTAGTCTGCACGACCGCTCACCAAGGGTGGGAAGAAGGTGACATTATTCCTCTCGCGCTTGTGCGTGTTTCTAGTTATGATAATGAGTGCCCTGCTTTTATCCCGCATATTCGCGCTGGTAACGTAGCTGTGTTTCGCGTCGACGAAGGTGGTGACATCCTTTTGCCATCCTATACTAACAAAAAAGACACTGATGCATTTAGTCCAGACAATTGGGACATCTATGTCACTGTCGTAACCATTTAACCTTTTATGCTCTCCGACATCATCGCCCACCTGCGTGACGGTGGCATCAATGTTAACGATTCACGTGCTGAGTGGCTTGCTCGCATCAATCGCGTTGGCAAGCACATTTGGTCTTCTAGCGATCACCAACTGATGGAAGATGTTTTTAACGTCGAGGATCGTTGCTTCTACTTTCCGTCATATCTGGGTGAGATCAGGGCTGTCAGGATCAATTATACCCAAGTTACCACGCACAACCTCTACCCTAAGTATCATAGCATGTGGCCACAGAACAGCCTTTATCTGTGGCAAGTGCTTGGTAAGTCACCTATTTTCGAGGATCTTGCTGCAACACCTTTGACTTACCGATTCAAAGCTATCGAGGGCGCCGCAAGGACAGTGATTGTTAATGGCCAAACTGGAACCGCTCGGCACGATTCCGAGAGCATCTCCACACAACAAGAAGCTGTAGGCTCCAAACTGTTCTCAGCTGTCACATCTATCATCAAGCCTCGCACTGATAGTGACTTGGAGATCTATCAAGACGATACGCTCATTTCTATCATACCTAACGGAATGACCCAGGCGCTTTATGAGAAAATCAAAATCGGAGATAGCGTTCTTGGCGAACCTTACACAGTTTCTTTGTCTGCTGAGGTTGCTTACAAACCGCCTTACGTTCCGTTCGCTAACGACACCGATCAACTTCTTGATGGGCGATTGGATACAGTGATTGCCCTTCAAGTAATGGCAGAAGCCACCGCTAACACTCTCGGACCTGAAGGGCGCTTGGCTTATCTTGGCGCACAAGCTAGCTCTTACTTGGAGATCCCCAAACAAGAGCGTCAGCGCTCTGCGGAAATCGCCATTGACAGAGGCGCACCATTCATGTTTGGATACGGAAGGAGACCAGAAGAATGACAACTTCATTTGGTGGAGGTCTTAACACAGCCGACAATCTTCAATTCCTACCTGAAGGTGCTTATGGTTTTGCGCAGAACGTGCGCCTAGCTGGTGGCACACTTGAGCCTATTAAAGCGCCAGTCAAACAAACAGTACCACCGGGTAACATCAATGCGTCTTTTTCGTTCGGTCGCTGGATTGTGCTCGTGGTTGATGGTATTATTTGGTACCGAGACGTCACCGCAGAGCTTGTGTTCGAGCGCCTGCCCGACATCCAGCTTCAAGCGCCTATTATTCACGGTTGTATTATCCCATCAAAGTACCTGAACTTCAAGCGCGTGCTTGTGGATAGTAAAGTGGCTCGTGCGTTCTCGGCGGCTGTGCGCACCACAGACGCTGGCCTTTTTCTCACTGATGGAATCACACAACCAGTTGTTGTTTACCCAACCGCTAAAGGTCTATGGGCGCGTGAAACCGCCAAGCGCTCGGCCTTTACAGCTGACAACAACGAATACGTCCCTCTTGGTCGTTTTCCCCACTGGACTGGCAGCAAACTCCTTCTTGTCCAAAAGGATAAATCAGGTAAATACACACAGATCGTCCAATCTGTGACAGGCGAACCGCTCAACTTTGCTGTTATTATTGACGATCAAGGCATGCCCGCTGGTGAAGGCACTTTGCCTTACAACATAGGCCCTGACGAAATCATTGGTATCCGCAAAATGCCTGAAGATTCGTTCCTGGTACAAACCTTGAGGGAGTCTGTGGTTGTGGTCCCTGACTTTGAGAGTTTGTTCTTTCAGGATTTCAATGAACCATCGTATCGAGCTGTCAGACGCTTTGACATCGGCTCGTCAGGACTTAACGCTGCGCTGGAAGCACGTGGTCGTGATATTGTGTTTGTGTCACGTTACGGGATTCATAGCATCAATGCTATTCAGGAGCGCCAAACACGCCAAGTGCTTGAGTCATTTGGTGGTGACATCCACAACATTTTCTCTGACGGTTCCCAAACCGATCCAGCGGTTGTAGCATGGGATGATGAACTTTTGTTTGCTGTGAACACTCGTTACGGCCAGTGTGTTCTTGTTTACGATATGTACCGTTCTCGGTTTGTTTCTATTGACAACTACGGAATTGGTACTATCAAGAACTTTCTTGCTATTGCTGCTGACGAGGACGACCGTTTATTTGTGCAAACAGAGGATGCGCTCTTTGAGCTTTTCGCTGGAAATGAGCCTTTGACAGCTTCTGTGTATGTTGGTGAGGCTGTCACTGCTGGTATGTCTTATATCCAACGCGTGGTTACACAGTTCATCTCTGTTACCAGTGAGACAGCAATCAACGTCAGGTGCTTTAGCGATCAAATCCAAACCAGCGACCAAACACGTGTGCGCGGGGAAGTTATTCAAGACTCTCCTGTCGCATTCCCACTTGCATCCTCCGGGGCTCGCGCACTGTACGATGAGTTTACGTGCGTCACGCTTACGGCCAATGGCTCTACTCATGGTGCGTTAATTACATGGAACGGCGATGCAACACTTGCTCAAGTATCTTTCGTCACCGCGCAACCAACCACACTACCGTACACCTCAAATGTCACCACGACCAAGTATCTCATCCACGGCGGCTCTGATGCGAGCGTTTACCAAACCTTCGAATCTTTCCAGAGGTTCGTGGGTTGCGGTTACTATCAGGAACTTTGGACCACGGCACAACGCGATTTCGATCTCAAGGCGTGCGGGCCGACTGACGCTACAACACTTCCGTTCACTGTAGGACATTTCTCGCGTGTGGATGGCGACGTAGAATTCTTTTTCCTGTGTTTAACGCCTAACTACGGAGCCGGAACAACTAGTGGAAGTGTACAATACAAATGGCTCGAACAAGCACTCGCTATTAGCACCGCGCGGTGGAAGATCATCGTTTGTCCTGTATATCCTCCAGCTAATGAGGCTTATCAATGGCCATTCAAATCTTGGGGCGCTCATCTTGTGCTGAGCGCCTCCGAACCAAACTATCAACGTCATATGCTCAACGATGGACTGCATTATATCAATAGCGGATGTTCTACAAGAACTCCGTCAGTATCGGAAGTCGTTTCAGGAGGTATCTCCATTAACAATCGCGTTGGATCAACTGTGCTCGAAGTTAGCGCAGCCCAACTCACAGTTTACTTTGTCGATCAGCGACAAGACAGCGTTATTGTCATACGCTAAACATGTTTCACCAAGCGACACAGGAGTAATGTATGGGATTCTTATCAAATATATTGGGCGGTAAATACCACGCCCAGGCAGGCGTGAAAAAGCAAAGCAAAGAAGTAGCTGATGCTTTTGACAAATACTACCAAAACTATATGTCCGCTATGTCCGGCGCGTTGGCCGGACAGGAAGTAGACACAGCTAACGCTGAAGCAGCCGCTGCGCCAATCAGGCTTAAGAGCCTCGCTGATCTTGGCGATCAGTACGGGATGCGCCTGTATAAACAGGATCAAGACATCGAGAACGAATCACGGCGTAATGAGGCTAACCTAAACCTGGAGCTTCTACAAGGCGCTGGCGGTCAAGCAGCGCGGGCGCAAGACCAGTTGGACAGGTCACAGAATAAAGAATATTACGATATTCTAGGCTCTATCGCCAACGCAGCTCGTGACAGTCTAAAGTGGACTGACCCAGGCGCTGTCTCAGATGGCGAACTTGCCACTATTCGACGCGGTTTAAATCGCTCAGGGCTTGATGATTCTGCCATGGGAGCTTACGAGGCGGCATCTCAATTCGGAGCAGCAGGTCGTCAACGCCGTTATGACGCTGAGCGCGGCTATAACGAGCGCCTTGATAGTATCTTGGGCAAGTTACCCACGTTGTTTAACCCTCGTGACACGTTCCAAATTGCAACTGCCCGTGGCGCTGCGGCTCCTAATAGAGGCCGTTTCGACTCAGGATTCAAAAGCGCTGGTAATCAAGCATGGGACTTCGGCCAGAACCTGCAATCGCAGTACGCTAACATTAACAACGATGCCGAGCGCAACAACCGACGGCAAGGTAAAGGGCTTCTTGACTATACTGGTCAGATGGTAAATCAAGTCTCTCAGCTCGCACAAGCGGCTGGTAGTGTGTACGGTGGTGTAATGGGAATGTAAAACTTATGAATGTAATGTCAATGTTCGGAATGCCATTTAGTATGCTCAGTAAGATTCTGGGCGGCGCTGGTGGTATGATGGGCGGTCTTGGAAAAGGAATCTCCGGCCTGGGCGGTGGCAAGGCGCCTACTGGTGCTGCTCCAATGGGCACTGGCGGTGAGGACTTTTCTAACGAGGCTATGCAACGCCAACTCATGGGAAATGAGAGTAATGGTGGCGATGCTAAGAGCTTTATGGAGAAGCTTAGTGGTGGCATGCCGCAAAGCGGCGGCCAGGCGCCTGGCACACCTAAGCCAGATGGTGCAGGGTTTTATAACCCGACGGAAGCGTCTATCGCGAATGCTCAAATCGAAGCCACAAAAACTGGCCCAGCGCCTGATTTGCGCTCTAAGTTCCGTTCTGTTTACGGAGAGCGTCCTAATTGGACAGAGAGCTTGACATCAGCGCTTACGGGTGGAATAGCTGGGCGTAACGCGCTTGCCTATGATCGCGCCTTGAATGGTTACATGGGTGCGCAAATGCGTAACGAGGGTCAGCTTGGTGTGTCTCAGAATCAAATGATGGCGCAGTTGATGCGGGCACTCTTGGATAACCAAACAAAAACTTATGGTTATGACCAAAATAGGATCGGTAGGATTGGTGCCGCGGAGGCTAATGCTACAGGTAGGGTAGATGCCGCAGAAGCTACCGCCGATGGTAGAGTACGATCTGCGGAAGCAACAGCAACAGGACGTGAGAATGCTGCACAAATCGGAGCTGATGGTCGTGTCAAAGGTATGCAAATCCGTACTGATGCGGATAAAAGTATAGCAAATACACGAGCGAATGCGTCCATGTATAATACTGATGGTCGTCTTAAAGGTGATTTAGCCGCAGCGGCGGCCAGGGAAAATGCGGCAAAACTTAGCTCAGATGCTCAGCAGGCTGTCGCTGGTGTACGAGCTGGCGCCTACAACCACAGAACCGATGTAAATGCTGGCACAAGTACCAACAATGCTGCTATGAAGTTTAACGCAGCTCAAGCAGCTTTATTGCAAAAAGCTCTTGACGCAGAAAAAAATCGTTCCAATAACGTAGTAACAGCGAATATACGCGCTAAAAAAGGCGATCAGGCCACTGACGACAGCATGTCATCCGAAAACTATCAACGTTTTCAAGACCTCATTAAAGGCGGTAGTTCCATTCCTTCAGCGCCTGGCGCTATTCCGGGACAACCTGACGAAATGACCCCCGAACAATACATGCAAGTTCTCAAACTCCTTGGAAAATGAATACATTAACAGAAGAAGACATCAATCGTTTAAGGGCTAATTGGGACAAAGCTGTCCAGGTTAATCCTGCGTGGGCAAAATATGACATCAATAAAATCACCTTCAGGCTTAACGATAAGGGTCGTATCGAACCTGTTCATTTGCGTGACGAAGGTCCGCAAACGGCATTCCAGACTTCGCTAGGTCGTACGCTAGCGCCAGCAGGAGCAGCCGCTCTGGCTGGTGAAATATTCGCCAATGCGGTACCTGCGGCAAGTGTACCTGCCAAAGTGGGCAAGTTTGCTGGTGGTTTAGCTACGGCTATCGGCACCGGTATGGCGGCCGACGCAGCGCAGGAGGCTTTGCTCACCGCTGGGATGTCAGACGAAGAGGTTTCTAAAAGGAATCTTCAGAACGCTCTTACAGCTAGACAACATCCAGTATTAAACACTGCCGGAACTGTGCTTGGGAACTTTGCTTACCAGAAAATGTTCCCGGAGAAGAAAATCATCAAAGAGATAGGTGACGTAATTAAAGCACTTAAAGGAGGCTCTAAAGGTGCTGTTGCGCGTACGCTTGTGCAAGCGCCTGCTGTGCAGAGCGCTTTGACTGGCGCGGGTATCGCCGGAACGATTAGTGGTGTCAATCAGTTGCGACAAGGGGAGTTCCGACCAGGCGAGTTGCTTACTGCGATGGCTACGTCTATGGGCGGCACACGTCCTTATGTGACCAAAGGCGCACAAAATATTGTTAGCAAAGCGAAAGGTTTTCTTGCGAAAGAACCTACACAAGCTGAAGCTGCGCTAACAACACCGCTTGAGTCACGTGATGCTGCAGACGCCGAGGCTATCGGACGCGCCATTGATGAGTCGTTGCAAGCTGAAGAAGCAGCTTTGAATGCAAAGTTTACGGAGACTGCTAAACCTGTAACGACTGCATCAAACCCAGAATTAGCAACTGCTCTTTCACAGATCGAGCAATTACGAAAAGAGATTGATGCTCTCAAAGCGTCCGCTTCGACTCCACCGCCTATGGAAGTGGTTGGTGCCACACCAGCAGCGACAGGCGCGACAGATAAGCCTGCTGCTCCTAAGCCATTGCCCACTGAAGTGCCTCCAGCTGAAGCGAAAACGCCGCCTGTTGTGGAAGAGGTCAATACAGGTGATGCAGCACGACAAGCTGCTTTCATGGCAGATCCAGGCATTCGTGCAGCTGTGGAAAAGTTCATTGCGGCTAACAACTTGTCAGAAGGTCCGCCAGCGCCTTGGGCCACTGAAAGTGGACCTGTGACGCGTCCAGCTATGGGCCCTGAGATGCCTATTGATGTTAACGCAGTAGCGCCGCAGACTGATCCGGTATTAGCGGATGCTGCTGAAAGCAAAGTGCGACAACTTCGCCAAGGCGATCCGCAATTGCTTGCCAACAAAGGTGTGCCGATGCTCCTTGATAATACCGGCAACCCGTTTAGGCACCTATTACCGGCCTCTGTCGAACCAGAAGGTCCACCTCAATTTGAGGGTCCGACAATTCCTGAAGGTGTTTCGTTGCCCTTGGTAGAAAAGGTGCGAAAGGATAAAACTGCTTCTAAAGGAGTAGATATTAAGAAAGTAACAGAATCACTTGGGAAAGCGCCTGCTAGCACCTCAACAAAGGGGGCACCCGCCGAAACTCCAGAACCTACGTCCTTAAAACCCAAAAAAGTAAATATCAAAGAAGCAACAGCTAACCTAGGGAAAACGCCTGCTGCGGACGATAAAGCCACCATTGTAGAGCTTGGTAAGCAGATCAAAGCAGCTCTAAGTTATAACTTAGCAAAAGTACCTATCCAGAAACTTCAGGCGCTTGGGCAACGTGTGCCGTCTGTTGTTAGCACACCCGAGTATCAGGATGCGTGGAAAGCTGCTAAGTTGGTTGCTGGTGATATTCCATTAGAAGCAACAACCCCTGGCAAACGTCCAGTTCCTACTACAGTCCCCGGGCTCAAAATCAACGCTAAACGCAAACCAACCGCTGGTACGTTAAACTTACCATCACCTGACGAGATACATTCTTTTTTGATCCCGGCCCGAGACCTCCTGCTCGGAACCCGGGTGACCCGATAAAGGGAGACAATGACACAGTCCCATTCTCTATGGTTTGGTGGGTACAACGTGAGAATCCTGAAGCAGCCTATGCTGTGCGCCAGTTCTATGGCTCGCAACGGCGCTACAAAGGCCTAACACAAACAGCTATTCATGACCTTGGTAAACAAAACCAAGACGATGTCAAAAGCGGAATGGCTAAACTTATGGCCGCGCAAGACGCTAACGTTCCTGTTGTGCTGTCTCCAGGTGAGCAAGTTGCGCTTAGGCCTTATCTAGATTGGATAGCTATTACTAGTGCCGAGGCGCGCGCTGTGCCAGGCACTAAAGTCGGTGCGCCTGATCCTAACGAGCCTGTATGGATTCCTCAGATGCCATTACGAAAAGATATTACCGAGTTCATGCAGAATTCGCAGACATATCTTGGGAGAGTGTTGCCTGAGTACCTAGCGTTTAACAGAAACTATGTCACAGCCCGCGGCGGAACATGGAATCGAGAAACTGAAACAGAAGCCAAAAACCATCTAAAAGGACTAATTACACAAATCATCACTTCAAGAACCACTACTGGTTCTAACTCAGAGTTCAACGCGCTGAGGGAAAGTGCTCGTAAGTTTGGCCTACCGCCCAGCATGCGAGAGACTGATATTTATCGCTTAATGGATCGTTACGGAGACCGCTTTGCTGCCGACTTGGCGAAGATTAAACACATTGAAAATGACCCTATCGCAAGTCATTATTTCGGTATCGCAGATGGCGCTGTACCACATGGTGATACCGCTAGGATAATGTGGCAACACATCAACGGCTCACGCTCTAATGATGCTGCGCCGTCACATGAGGTCATAGACGAAGCTCAGCGATTGGCAGGTTCTGGTGTGATGCAAGCGCTGACAGGTGTTAGGAATATAGTTGAAGGTGTACGCACTATTGCGCCTGATGTTACATCACTTGCGCGCCTCAAGATGGTAGGCGCTGGGATCGTTGGTGCTCGGCAAGACTACGAGAAAGCCAAGCATACTGCTCTAGCTAGCGGCACATTGAAAACTAACACAGCTGACCTTGAATGGGGAAACGATGAGGCATTGCGCTACAATATCTCCAGGCGCATGCGCACCATAAGTGACGCTGCCGTAAAATACAGCGGTCTAGGAAAACTAGAAGAAATTTCACGTGCTGTTATGGCGTCCATTGGAGAGGTTATGGCCCGTGATGCATTAGCCAATCCTCACACACCTGACAATATCCGGTTCCTTAACAAATACGGCGCTGGCGTAGACGAGCTGACTCCGGAGCAGATGCTCAACGCTATCGTTGGGAATTATGTCACAGCTAAACAATCTACCTACACTGCCGAGGGCCTGCCAGATTTTATGGCACGGCGCGGCACTACTAGCCAGCTCTTACGGCTCAAGCGATTTGGTATAGAAAACACAGCGCGCATCTACACAGAGGTTGTCAAACCTATGCGAGATGGGGACTACAAGCCTCTTCTTGCCTATACGCTCGCTTCAGTTGGCGTTGGCCAAGCTAAGTCGTTCATCAACCAGGTGCTCGGTAAGCAAGACTACAAACCAACCGATCAAGAAATAGAATCAATGGACCAACAGGATCTTGAGCGTACGCTTAACATCATGGAAGCCATTGATGACTCTAGTGCGCTGGGTGTGATTGGAAACTTAATGGGAACAATGGCTGCTGACGTGCGCGGCCAAGATTACAGCGAAATCAACTCAGTGATTCTGAGTCTTGGAACGGACATTATTCGTTTGGCTGTCAACACTGGCGAGGCAACTGCTAAGGGCGAGCCTTTTGATTGGGCGTTCAAAGCAGGTCTGGACAGAATTGCCAAGCGGTATATTCAAAACTACAACCTGTTAGACAGTCTTACATCTGACAAACAACTAAGAGGTGACATCCGAGACAAGGTGGTCTTTGAAGGTCTTAAACAGAACAGAGTTCCTGTGCACGCACTAAAAGCGTTCATTCCATTTCCTACTGATTTGAGCGGACGCAACCCGTCCTTGCACACGTTAGAGGAAAAAGCACAGCGCGGCTCCGATGCCGAAGCCGCGCGCGCGTTTGAGCTAATCCAACAAGCCCCCAAAGAAAGAAACCTTAAAGCACTGGTTAATAACTATCCAGGTGTTTTTCAAGGCAAGCAAGCACAAGCGGAGTTTGAAGCACATCTGGCCCGTGCTTGGGGTCCCGAGAAAGTAAAGGAGCTAAAACAGAGGCAGAAAGAGTTTGAAGATCAAATCGCTCGCCGCGCGCGCGAGCATCGAGTTGTGCTGCCGAGATGATCCTCGCCATAATCGTCACGACGTCTTCAAACTGTTGCTTGGTACCATCATTGGGGATTGTTAAATCCCAATCAATATCGTAACCTTCAGCTTCGGATTCGTGCTTCGAATAGGTCTCTTCAACAGACGGGCGGTGTATGCGAATGCATATGCCGCCTTTGTCTTTTATGTATTGCGCTTCGTGTATGAAACGTAAGTCTGGGATAATAAAGTAACCCTCACCTTGTAGATTCTGCACATTTGCATCCAGTAATTTAATAAACACATCAGGGCCAAACAACTCTTTGCACGAAGTGCCAAACGCTTGCATAATCGCGCCACCTGTTTTACCATTGTTTTGGATTTCCTCTTTAAACCGTGCATAGGCTTCTTCATTCAAGTATCCGAATTTGTGAAAGCCATAAATATGCCCTGCAAATCTTCTCATAGGTTCCGCAAAACTGCCAATAGGACAGTCCAACTCAAAGGCCATAGCCTTCGCTGCTGTATCTTTCCCACTTCCCGCCCTGTGCCCAAATCCAATAATCATAATTTCCTGTATCCTTCCATTCCTGGCTCGATCAATCCTAATGTCATCATGTGCCCGATAAGGCTCGTCACTGTATCGGGTGCCGCATCTAACCACAGAAGCCGTTGGATCTCTGTGATTTTCTTTGGTCCACTTTCCAAGATATGTAATAGCTTATCGCTGATAGAAGCATATTCATTTCCGTACTCATAACCTGTAAAAGGTTTGTGCATGTGCGGTTCTATCCTGTCAAGAAAACTAATAGCCGCTTTCAGATCCGCTACACTCAGAGGCTCGTCGTTGATACCTTCTGAGTAATGGTGCCCTATAGCTAGTTTCTTTATGTGCAGGTAACGCCGTGTGTAGTAATCGTTAAGAAGCTGCGAAGGATTCTTGCGTTTGTAATCAGCGGCACTGCACACTCTAGCGTAGGTGTTGAGATACTCAAATGCGTCAGGTGCCACTTCCAGCGCATGCACGTGACCCGCCAGGCGCGCGACATGTGCGCGTAATTGCTTTATTGCTTCATGTTCTTTATCTGTGAATTGTGATGGCCATGGGTGCAAAAAAGCTGGTGTTGGTGCGTAGATGAACAACGTCCGCGCGGCAAAACCGCTAGTCACGATAGGTGAGTGTTTAGCTACCCTTAAGAGACTATCAGGCGTTGTGCACGCCATCATATTCAGCGCCGGCGCTCTGAGCTCTTGCAGTCCATGTTTATGCGTGTTACGACTCCAAGACTTGCCAGACCATGTAGTGAGCAAGAACTCATTAACATGCTGCGTACTGATAGGGTCTGAACAAATGGACGTAAACTCGTCCAAAAATATCATGTAGCGCGCCGAAATAATAGTCTCACCCTTTTTCCCAGTCGCGCTACTAGTTGAGTTATTCGCTTGTGCCACGAGCGCCTCGAACGATGTGCTGTCTGGTGAGAATGTGTACCAATTTCGTATAGTCTTTTCTTCGCGCATGATACCCGCTGTGTTCACATCGATGGTGCTAGCGCGTGCGTCTTGTTTATGGCCATCCATAAGAAGCTTTATAGCGTCTTGGATAGTTGATTTACCACCACCCGCAGGACCAACAAAAAGCATATACTGCATAGGGTAAACAACATTCAGCGTATGCCCTAAAGAAACATTGCGCCCTAACGTGGCACAGTTAAGGAACCACCACCCAGCTTCTTTGTATAGCAAAGCGGCTGGTAAGCCCGCTGTTAGTGTGTTCCATGCTTCGCGGTTTGTCATTTGAGTACAACGGTACAACTATGTACCTCGGTTGCGCCCAACTCAATGACCTCCAAACCTTGAATTCGCCGAGGCGATTCTAGGTCCAGATAATCGTTAGTATCCAGCAATACGGCTGTTGGTGCGAAACCGTATTGCTGGAGAAATCTCCGCTTAGATTCTTCTATGCGGAGAAAGATATTGGCTGCATTCCGCATGGGTTTGTTTCCGGGTCGTGTTTGCCCCAGTTTTTACCTAGGGATACTTCGCAGGTCATTTGATAGACCTCGTCTCGGCCTTGAACCATCCGGCTCATGCACTTGGACAATAAGCGCGCACATTCCATGCCATCTTCTTCAGGCACTTCGTACATCGCACTGTCATGTTTGTTGTTGCGCAAACGCCACGTAGGCTTTTTGCACTCAGCCATGTCTACGACAGCGGCGTGCGTAATGCATCCGACTGTGGATTGGAAGATCCAGCTTACACAAAACCGTAGATATGCGTCTGTGAGTACTTCTGGGAAGTAAGTCTCATAGCCCAATCCATTGGTCAAGCGCCTGGTGCGTCTGACTGTTGTTTTGATCTCTCGTTGTAGTTCCCTGATCTCAGGGAACAACGCAAAGTACTGAGCTATGTATTGCCTTGCCTCTTCCATAGTTAGTCGGATCAAACCGCCTGTTGCTTCATGAACATTCTCACAGAACGTCATAGGACCCATAAGATAGTTACATGCATGGTTAATGCGTTTGGCTAGATCGTACCAAATAGGTGCGTTCTTGATAATCTTTCCGTACTTAGGCCATTCAGGATCGTTGCCGAGCGCCAGAGCGCTCATGCCTTTGTAGTGCGCCGGAACACCTAAAGGCTCACCAAAGAATTGACTAGCGTAATAAGTATGTGGTTTTTTAACCTTGCTTTTGAACACCTCACGATACGCGCCTGGACGAGCGCTCCAAGCCACGTGCTTGGCCTCTGCGCCTTCTTGGTCACACTGCACCAGAACATTGCCGCGACCAGCCTCGAAAAGCTTCAAAGCTTCTTTACCACCGTTCTGCGTATTGCCACCAAATCCGTGACATTGCCTGCTAGCCAAGCGCCAGGATTTGGTGCCTGTTAAGTCGTTGGTGGTAAGATAGCGCATGCGCGTAGAAAGGTTGCTTCTTGCGGAATACCTTCGTCTTCATCTTTGTATTCGATGATGATCTGTTGACCTATTGGAGGTGCTTCCCAAAGCACTTCGGCTTGATGGGCGGACCAACCACGACCGACATTGAACTTTTGCCCTTCAGCGGTTTGCAAGACGAGCGCGCCAACGCGCCCTAGCTGTCGGCCTGTTTTGCCTTTCTTACCTTCCAGCACATCCACGCAAAGGTACTTTGCACGTATAAGTGGTTTCTCTTTGAGAATTGTGCTGTTTCGCCCAAAGACAGGCAAGCAAGTCAATGTCCTAAATACTACGCCCTCAAATGCCAGGCGCTTGGCCAATTCTATCCATTCTGTGTGCTTGCCCGCAAACGCCATATCTGTACGCATCACTCTATAGAATGGTGCTTTCTCATCACCGTCAGCAGGTTTGCGGTGAATCCAAATACCATCTTTAAAAGGATGGTCAAAGGCCCAGAACTCTAGCTGCCTCTTATCGTCCGTCAAGGTATGTGAATTGACAGCGCCGTTAATGCGGCCTTGACTCCAACCGTGCACGTAAAGTTCGCCGTCTGTGGTGTCCTGCGGCATATAAGGCTTTAAGTGGTCCAGTGCCTGCACCAACTTAGGTTGGTCGTTTTTACGGTTGCGAGTCCAGAACTCGCCTTGGTGCCAAACACAGCGGACACCTCGCCTCTTAAACTGTACATAGAGGTCGAGGTGTCCGTGTTTGGCCGCATCATATTGTGTGGCCAAGGAGAACATAGTGGTTAATTGGTCTTGAAGGTGAATTTCTTGACCTCTGGTTTGGCAAACGCGCGCGCCTTTTCGTTTACAATGTCAGCAGGGATCTCGATCTTTTCGCCCGCAGGCTCAAGCGCCGTAACGTAGAGCGGTTTATCTTCTTTCTGCGCTTTGATAGCGGCTTCAAGAGCCGCGCGGACGATAGGATTAGTTTCCTTCGCGAGCGCGCCTTGTAGCTGCGCCAGAACAGAAGGCGTACTAGGCGCCTGCTCGGTGGCCTGACCAACCGCTTGGAACACAATCAGACGGATATGGTTGGTAGCCTTGCATGCTTGATGCGCAGCGTCGCTGGCAGCGGCGTGGCCCCACCAGAAGTTCTCGTTAGGCTTGTCTTCGACATCGGCGGCAATAGGCTCGCCTCGAATGTCCACTCGTAGGGACAATTGGTTTGGTCGGACCCAAAACAGATGGAATGTTTGTGATGACATAGAGATCTACAAAGAGCAAAGGTTGTGCCAAGCGTTAGGCTTTCTTGCCATGAAGAGCTTCGCGGGCTTGGTTGCGTCGTAGCTCGGCGATAACGGCAAAGGATGGAGAATAACCTAGCATCAACAACAGTTGTAAGATTTTTCGTGCCGATTCAAATAGGTGACAGCTTACGTCATGGTTCCTGATGGGTTTCTTACGGGCGGCATTTATAGCCTCTGTCATTGACAAAAATGTTTGATAGATGGTGCGTTGCGCTAGGTGATCTCGTTCGCCAGGCGTTAAAGCTTGTGGCGGATACTTACAATACCAACGACCTATCTGGTATTCCAAATCGATTGCAATACCATGCCGAGCGCAGACCTCATGCACTCGAATCAAAAACCCGGCACATTCAGATGCAAAAGTATCCTTCTCGTAGTATGATTCACGAACTTCAGGAACTCCCTCTCCAGACCTAGCCGCTTCTTCTAGCTCCGTCATACAGAGTGCCAGCTCAGCAATCTCTACTAGTGGTTCCTGTTTACCTGCCTCAAGGTTTTCTCGGATAGCCCAAAATCCTTTGGCTTTGACACAGGCGGTGGTCTCGCTTAACGCTTTGCACAAACACTGCGCATCAATACTAGATGCTGTTTGATACGAACCGCTTTGCCTACCTTCCAAGACCGCCAGCGCATGCATATGCTCAGACTCGGAAATAACTACACCCTCATCCTGCCGTATGAACATCTCGAATTGTTCAGCTTTATGTTTCATAGACTTTTTCAATCATCACTTTCTTTCTACATTTACAGACTACGTACTTAAAACCAATACTGTTATCTTTAATATCCCGTATCATATAATTATGATACTCATGTAACCCGTACCAATAGCGTTGCCCACAATGTGGACATTGTAACTCAACCCGCTCGGCTAAAGAGACTGGCATAATTCAACATCCAACATAGAAAGTTGCTTTTGTTTGTCCTTGACCCACAAGAGCGCCTGAAACACAGGATTCTTGTAGCGTACATAAAGCTTGATCATGATCGAAGCATCCATGGCAAGCTTACCGCTTTCTGTCATTTCGGTTAACTCATAACCCATGCGCTGACAGTATGTTGTAACTTCATCAGCGGATTGAGGATTGATAGGATAGCCTATCAAAATACGCAGCACGCGCGTGGCATGTTTGACTTGTGCTTTGAGGCGCTGAGTCATAACGTACATACCAGCAGTGTCGATCTTTAAACCCCGCAAGCCTGCGACTAGCATGAGCGGGTGAAGCTTGATGCCTTGTTGAACTTGAGGCAGTTTCAAGTAACCAAGCGCTGTCATGCGCTGGTGAATGGCTCTTGTGCGATGCACGTCATGGGCGTTATACTCCAAGAGCTTGTTGTAAACGCCAAGGCTTTGCGGGTTAAATGACCCAGCAGTGTCTTTGTGGTACGGTGCGTTAAGGTAATATGTGATGCAATGCGCAAGGGATTTCTCCACACTTGGTAAGGTGCGATGATGGATAACCATCGTATCTTCCAGGCGCTTGGCTGGTGGGATACCGCAAAACAACCACAAGAACCCTAGGTCAAAGTTCGCATTGTGCGCAACCACGCGCTTGGTTTGCAGGAGCCGCGCAAAAAGCGCCAAGATCCTATGCGTATGCACGCCATGGTATAACTTACGTTTCCAATCATACACAGGAATCACATACACTGGTGAATTGTCTAACGCAAACCCAATACACCACAAGGTTTGCGTGTCATCTACCGAGGTTTCAATGTCAAAGTACAGCACTTCGCTAGGTTGCCTTATAATGCGCTCCATAGAGAGCAAATCCACCCATGAGTGAACCATCTGCCCGAGCGGCGCAGGGTTGTCGTAGAGCTTAGCAACATCTGCTAAGAACCAAAACCGATAATTGCGCCGCGCGGTTGCACCTTTGTTTTTGGACGAATATTCGTCTACTAGTGCATCTTCGTCTTCGCGATCCTCTTGTTCTAGTGATACAATGTCGCAAGCGTCTTGTGGATGGAACGTATGTACGGTAGGCACGCCCAAGTAACCAGGTTCCACAAAACCACGCGTTTGGTCCAAGCGCCTGCTATGTCGCGCAAGTGACAACTGGTCACCACAGTATACAATGCGCTTGATACCTGTGTTGCTTTGCAGATTTTCCTCAGGCGTGGCTAGCATCGCGTGTGGCGCCGCCTCCAGCAAGAGTTGCTCCGCGGCTGCACAGCCTAAAAGGCCATTAGCTTTGTCAAAACGGGACTGTGCCATTACAATCACAGTCCCGTCCCAAGGTGCGCGAAGGTAACGGATCATACTTTAAGCAACTCTGATATAGGCAAGCTACGACTTGCACCAATCAAAGCTCGTGCAGCTATTCCTTTTGTTAGAAGTGTTGTCACATCTTGACAATCACCAACCTTGCGGTACTTAGCCTTAAACACAGCCAGAGACTCGTAGAAAGTTAGTGCATTGGTCCCACCTATAGGTTGTAAGCAAACAGTTGGAGATTCAACATTTAACACCCGATATATCTCGGTTTCATTAGTATAAGCGGCGGTCGCAACAATTTCAAGGTCTTGCGTTGACCATGCAATGCCACAGAGTGTAGCCATGGCTAGTTTTAACGGATCGCAATTATCACCAATCATACGCAACCACTCATCTTCAGTACACATGTACATGTAATCATTGAACAGTACAGCGTCTACTATCTTATTAGCGCTTGGCTTTACTTCCCAAACACGCAAGAACTTGTTCCAAGTGCAATACTTGAGACAAGAAGCTTCGCGATTAGACACCAACGCTATAACCCTACACGGGTTATCTTTGGACACCCACAACGTTCCTTTGGTGGGTTCTACATTTGTATACTTAAGGTTTAGTTTCATGCTCTCATCCCTTCTAACAATTGTTTATGCGTGTCTCTGTACTCTACCAATGACATGCCGCGCGCCCATTCTCTGATGATGCTATTTGCAGGGCGCCCAAGTGAGCGCAAATCATCCCAAAGCGCCTTGTCGCAAACCCACTGGTAATCAGTTAAAGCGCGCCCTTGTGCTGTGCGCAACTCGCTCCATGTTCCTTTCGCCATCATAATGCGATACTGCACCTTAAAAGGCGCTTCGGTTGTGATGCTCTCCAACAATCGGATCTTATGCTTGCCGGTTGGAGTGGTTAGTTGATAGATTCCTAGGTTCATGATTCTTTCCAAGTAACGTCCGCATTCATAATCGCACCAAAGACACAGTCTGACATGTCAAGGTGTCTTGTAAGATTAGTAGCTATAAACTTAACTTTATCACCATCTCGTACCGGCGAAAAGGTACTAAAACGCCCAGAAGACATCCTATGATAAATGACTTCCGTTGCTTGCTGGTGCAACTCTGTGCGTCTGGTGGTTAAAAGTTCTTCAGTGTTAGCATCAAAAGCGCGTTTGCAACATGACAAGACTTGTGACTCAGCCTGTTCAACACAGTGCACTAATTTAAAGAACACTCTCCAAGAATAGGTTGTATACTGCAAGTCATAGAAATGTACGGTAACACCTTGATCAGTATGGTTGCCTAAGTTTTTAATTGCCCTAGGACCAATAGCCAAGTTATAATGACTTGTGGTCATGAATGTTTTTATCAACTCAGCTTTTGCTTCGTAATACGTTCGCTCGTCTTGCGCGAGCTTTCGTATGTCACTTTGCAAAGCTGCTATGCGTTCTTGAAATGTCATATAACGCGTGCGTTGAGGATACAACCAAACAACGACCCAATATCAGGTGGTAAATTGTCGTCAAAAACAAGTGTGTTATTGTTGGTGATCTGGTAAGTTATACCAGGCGTGCTCAAGTTGGCTTTGTGCGTCACCAATAAGTTAGCACACCGCAAAGCCAATGCATTTCGCTTAGTTGCAAAGTTGTTGATCTTGGTTGTATACTGCATCGCCAAGCGCCGACACTGCTTGTAACAAAGCGTGGGAAGAATCGGACAGGAATAAATAAAAAATGCGTCCCATTCCACCGTCTTTCGCTTAAGGGCAAAGGGAGATTCACACATGATCTGCATCCGCATTTCGTTCGGTAGGAATATCGCTTCGGTTCGTGAACCATCATAGATAACAGGATCGTTTAAACTCTCCCACCTACGCAAAGCCGTCTTTAACTCCACAAAGTAAAGTGTCTCTGCGGTAATATATTGTCTAATGTTACGTTTTAACTTTGCTAATGTTTTTCTCATAGTAGTGCTTTCCTTTCAGGCGCCCACTCAGAGCGCCTGAAAGGAGGGCACTATAGTCCCTCGGTGCTGCTTAGCCAATAACGGCGCGGCTTTGGATCTTATTCCATTGGAGCATCTTCAAGCGATGCCCAACGCTAATCGGCTGTCCGTTTTCATCGAGCTTATTCTTAGGCTCGACTTTGGCAGCGATCTCCTCGGCGGTCTGCGGTTCTTTCTCGAAGAGCTCTTCGGTGCCGTCGATGAGGACGTCGAACTGCGTGTTGGGCAAGTTCTCCTTGACCCACTTCACCACCTCATTGACATATGCCGCGGCGCTAGCGCGCCGCCCGGCCACAGGGAAACCAAGGATGGCCAAGCCTGTGTTTGCGCGCGCCCAGCTAGGGCCGAGCGTTGGAGCTTCGAAGTTCACATCCAACCAGAACTTCGCTTTGCGCCCAGCTACACGAACGCGAGTGCCAGCGGCATCGGTGGTTTCGGTGGGCGAAAGCAACTCAACGTCGATGGTGAGTCCGAACGTGCCAGGCACTTTAGGCCGTGGGTTGACTTCGATATTGCGCACAATCACGCGCGCCTGCATATTTGCGGGCAATGCGCCATCCGAAAGGATGTCTTTCTGCGGGTCGAATCCGCCTTCCGTGGGCGCTGGTGTAGAATCCAGTGTTTGAGTGGTGGTGGTTGTGGTGCCTGTTGGTTTTTGTCCGAATTTTAGCATGTTAGTTTTAGTTCTTTATAGTCATTCTGCACTACATCCGGCGTGTTGACTATATACCCGCCGAAAGTCTTACCGTACCTCACGCCGCGCATGAGGATCTTAAATGTCGCAGGTCCTGTGCCAACAGGATACTCTGCAAAACTGTATACGGTTTGGTTAAAAAATGCGCCAATCACTTGTGCGAATTGGCCAGAAACTTGGGTCTCAAGGACACCTGTTTCTTTGTTGCGGTACTCATGCGCAAGTACCACTAGCGGTACACGGATGTTTTTGAGTGCCGAGAAAAAGCCTGAGTAGAAGTTAACAAGAAGCTTATAGGCGTGATATTTGTTGCCCTCGTCTGGCACCGAGTTGGCGAAATACTCAACCGCTGAGGCCATGAGCGTCAGCGAGTCAAGCACAACTGTAACATCGGTTGCATGCACTAACTCTTGCGGCAAGGTAACAGGCGCGCTGGCACTTTTGCTGCCGATCCACGAAACAACGTTCGCGAAATGCATCCACGCGTCATAGACGTTCAACAAACCTCCGCCACCTTTGGCGGGCATGATAGGCTTTACGCCGCGCGCCGTGCAGAGTTGTGATACAAACTCAGGATCTGTCATAGACCACCGCAACACATCACCTGCTCGGCGGTTAAGGTTCTCATCGAAATCCATAAACAATGGATTTGGAAAGGAGGCAGCAAAATGTGTCTTGCCGCTTTTCTCTTGGCCGATCACTAACATCCGTAAGGTGTTAACGGTGGCAGGTTTAGGGATAAAGATACTCATTAGTCAAGGTCTCGTGGTTTACCGAATTGTGAAGGGTCATAGGGCTCTGTTATGAAGTAGTTGCGTGCGACAGCATCGGCTGCTTCTGGGCTGCGCGCATGACAGATAGGAGCATACTCGCACTCAGGGCATTGGTTGGCGGCATAGCCGCTTTTGGTGGTGCGCTTAGTGCGTGCTGTGTGGATCAAACCGCTTGCATACTGAGAGAGCAGGTGCTCGTAATGATCAAGCTCTGCTATGCTCCAATACATGGGCGCTGTGATTGCGAACTCTGGCGGTTGGATTGTGCCTTCTTTGTCAAGCCTGGCTATTTTGATAGCCAAGACCTTTACTTGAATTCGGCCCAGGCGCGCAGCCTCTTGAGCGGCAGGATCAGGAAGAAGTTTCGGCAAGCGCCGTAACGCGTTAGCATAGAACGGGAACTGCGTCGATACGAGATATTCATCCAACACATCGCGCAAGTTCCAGCGCCTAGTAGTTTTGTAATCAAGGATCGTTATGATCCCTTCGGCAGGTGACCAAGAGATGCGATCCATTGTGCCGCACATGTCTACTTGCCAGATAGCATCATCATGCACCTCTTCATAGAACGGTGTTCTGTAATACCGCTCAACCACTTGAGCTACTGGCAAAGGATATTTAGACAACCCAATGCAAGTAGCTGTCAAGATTTGTTGTGTCTCTTGCGGCAGGCGCTCGTGCAAAACGCCTTGCCACCAGTTCAATGGATTCTTATGTTCGTGCAAGTTCTTTGCGAACAAATGCACACGTGACCCGAAGTCCAGAACATCACTCTGTTCACGCGCTCTCATGCCCACTACGAGAGTGTTGTAAGCGGCTGTATCACAATACATGGACTTCATCCCACTAGGGTTTAGTAGGAGTACGGAACGCTGCTGGGATGAGGGAGTTTGCATTAGGTAGTGCTACTGGCTGAATTGTGTTGGTTGGGCGGGTCATAGGAAAGAAAGGAGCTAAGATAGATTCCAGCTCCTCTGTTGTAAGCTCAGGCTTATCGAGGATCTCCTCGATGTTTAGGTTGTTATGTTTCTTAGCCATGGTAAACGATATTGACTTCGCTTGGAGTGAGGGTTATTACGGTGTATTTTGGGAGAGAAGTTATAAGGTTCTTTGCCCACGTAAGCTCGTTCTCTGTGAGAACTTTAGGTTGATTACCAGGCGCTGTGTAAAGATAGCCTGCGTTCTCTTCTGTCTTGGGCGCGGCAAGCCATTCTTCCAGGTCTGTGCGAAAACCACTAGCCGCTTCTGTTGAAGCGGAGCCGAATGAGATATAACTTTCTAGTTCGTTGTCAGCCTCGCCAGCGCCTTGTGAGAGTACCACCATATCTGTGCCGCTCTTGCGACGTTGCGCCACACGCAAGCGCTTAGCGTATTGAAAAAACTCATCAGGCGTTGGGTTTGTAGGAATGTCAAACCCAAGTTCAGCTAGGCTAGATGGCCAAGCACTCCTGAAAACATCAGGATTGTTATTGATAAACAGCTTGGCCTCTCGTAGGCGCTTGACAAACGTTGCCGCTTTGTCACCGTTAATACTGGGATTGATAATCATCTCAGTAGTTAACTTGTTCTTTGCATGTGCAAATGCAAAATACTTCAACAACATCTTAGCGCTATGGATATTACAGTAAGGATGTTGCGCAGATGCTTGTGGTTTGGGAAGCTCTACGGCTTTTGTGATTTGCTTCAGTGCCTGAAGCTGTGCTGGCGTTATTGTCTTGATAGGTACTTTAGCCATACTCAGGATAAGCGTGTTGTTCTTCGGCTAGGAAACTCTCTAAGGAGTCATAGCCTAATGTGTGTGCAGCCAAGAGAGCATTCTCTAGGCCACGAACGTTAAGTGCCCGATAGGTGGATTGAGGAATGTTGCCTTCTGCTAACCGCACAGGCAAGCTATGACGATGGCAGAGCGCTTTGGCGATCAACGGCACATCGTTGCTGCGCTCTGTAAGAGGCACCGTCTCTATCTTGATTGTACTGATCCGCGCGTAAAGGTCCAAACGAAACTCACCGCGTTGGGCAAGTGAGAACAGGTTTCGATTGGTTGCAAACACAAATCGAGTCTTGACTGTCTCAGTTTTCGGTGTGCCAACAGGTGACACCGTGTAGGTGCCGTCTGTGTTAGGTTGCAGGATACGCAAGAGCTTGGCTTGCTGGCTAAGCGGAAGCTCAGCTACCTCGTCAAGAAACACGGTGCCATCTTTGGCTGCTCGGATAGCACCTGGCGTGTCACGCACAGCGCCTGTGAAAGCGCCTGATACATGGCCGCACAGTGCTGACATAAACAGCTCGTCTGTGAAGCCTGCGCAGTTCATCGGTACGAATTCGCCAGGCGCCTGGCCATGGATGATGCGCGCCAATAGGTCCTTGCCTGTGCCTGTAGGTCCTGTAATAAGGACTGATATGTTACGATGCGAGGCCAAGACAGCGTTCTGCTTGGCGCGTTGCATCGCCTGGTGCTCGGTGACAAGTGCCGCAACTGCCGCGCGGTGGCGACTGTTGATCAGCGCTTGCGGGCTGGTGTCTATGCTAAGCAGGTCATGGATGTTGTTCGGATTTTGAACAAACATCTGGGCCGCTCTTACGCGGCCTTCTTCTGGTGTTATGGTTTGAACTACTGCCATAGGTTAATCTCCTTCAGACTCCCCTTCCTCCTCATCATCCTCACCCCAGCCGTCGTCATCGTTGCCTGTGAATCCTGACTCATCCTCGATTACCGCTGGGCGCATAGCTACCACAGATGCATCCATTTGCAAATCCTTGACGGTTGTCCGAGCGGCGAGTTCTGCAGCCAAGTCGACGTCACTCAAAGAGAACTTACTAAGGTTCCTGAGTTTGCGTTGCAAGATAGGACGTACGTGCTTAGACATGATAGTGCCCAAGAAGAACGTCATGTATTGTTTAACCACAGGTTGTAGTGTAGCTAGGCGTACACATCGGCCAAGCGCCTGGCCAAACTCTTCTGCATAGTAACAGATCGTGCTGTACATAACACGATCCCTCACGTTAGGTAGCTGCTTGTCAAGGTCCAATCCAGTGCCACCAGACGCGAGAGTGAACAAACAAACTACAGAGCGCCCTTCTTGGAAGTTGTCGATTTCTTCCTGTCGGCGCTTCTTCGATTGCTTGTCGAGTTTATACTTTAAAAGAAGTTGATTCTGTGCATCAACTTCCTCGGACGTGAGGTCAAGTTTTAGTTGCCTCGTGTAGAACGTCTGAGTGTTCTTGAGTTTAGTGCGCTCTTTGGTAGAGAGCTTTAGCGTACTAGTAGCCTGTTCCTCTTCAGGCAAGGCGGCCCATTGGTTTTGTCTAATACGTAGCGCTGCCCACTCGTGTGGTTTGTAAACATTCTTTTCGTGGATAACTTTCTCTCCACCAAAAATAACCGAGATATGTTCTCGGCCAAACCCAGGAATGTTGATGCGCCCTTGCTCACCAGCTTCAAGAATCTTTAGCGCGAGTTGTCTGAGCGGCTCTTGATACTTGACACCACACACAAACGACAAGCCGTTGTTGATAGCCTCTACTGCTTTGTCTGCCCAGTAGTTTACCATCATCAGCTCTGAGGCTTGCGTGAGGATAGTGAACTGTGCCATCTGTGCGCCCGCTTGCGACACGTCTTCTTGCGCCCGCTCCTTGGCTTCGAACCAGCGACGCAATGCTTCTTCGTACACGGCCAAGAGCTTGGGATTGTCGCGTGGAAGAGGAATCTCTTCAAGGACAGTCTGCGCTTTGGACGTTGCAGGATCTTCGGGCGGATGGTTGAAGATAGGCTCAAGGAATGTCTTGAGCTCTGCCATGCCATCAGGCTCTGTGCCAACTAACTCTTGACCGGGGCCGATGACAGTACTGAGAACTTCCTTGATATTCCCTAGTGTGATAGGTTTGCCGCGCCACTTGATCCCACTCGTGATTGTGTATAGCCAGCAGTTCTCCGCATCAACCGCGGGCGTGGCTGTTGTGAAAAGCCAAGGAATTCTAACAGGACAATCCAAGAAAGCGGCTATGTAGCGTGACTTCTTAACCTTGATCTTCTTGAACTTATGCGCTTCGTCTACAATGATGAGGTTTGGTGGAAGTTGCTTCCATCGGTAGCGTTTGACAGCGTTGTCAAACTCATTGACCGTGTACTCTTCGAACCACTTGCGACCTTCTATGGTGGAGAGTTCTTCTGGGCCGATGAGCGTGATAGGATGGCCAAAGCCGCCGATCCACTCGGCAGGAATTCCACACTTGACAAGTGTGCGGCGTGTCTTCTCAACGACAGGCGCTGGTGTGATATAGATGATCCTCGCGCCTACAATATGCCAAGGCATACCGAAGTATGTGGTGTTCTTGTAGCGGTTAATGACGTCAACCATAACAGCGCCACAGATGACAGATTTACCACGACCAGGGCGCAACGGAATAAGGTTACAACCCACGCGCTCAGACTCTACACAATCTGTAATGAAGCGATTATAAGCTCGCTTCTGTTGACGGCGCATAGTAAATCCGCCCAGTGCAATGTCACGAGACTTATAAGTCTCTGTGCCAAGCTCTTCATTATGTTGCTTGGCGGTAGCAAGCGCGGTCTGGTTCATGAGTGCCGCGTTGTCGACGGCACATGCCAGCGCCTTGGCTATGTTGTCAGCTGTGTAAGGTAGCTGATGTAGAGATGGTACGTCAAAGGCAGCCCAATCAGACCAGCCTTTACACTTACCATTGAGCATTGCAAAGCGCAGCTTCTTGATGCGCGCCCGCATGAATGTCTTAGCCTGCTCTATGAGGGCTTTGTTGCGTTCACGGTCGATGTCTTCAGTAGACTTTCTACTTGGGATAACTGTTCCAATTCTTGCCATAAGAAAAATTCATAATTCATTTGTTTGTTCCAGCCCCTACACCAAGTGTGCAAAGTGTGGGCTCGTTTGGCTTCTAGGAATTTCCCTATCAGCACCTTCTCAATCTCTGGCGTAGGGCAAATTGCAGCGATCTTTTTACGAAACTCACCAGCGATGCGGTTATATTCACCGAGCGCCTGGCGTTGCTCGTCGGATTCTGCAATAGCAGCTACTCGCGCGAGCGCTGCCACCGCTTTGTCAGCTATGTCTTTGCGCTGCTTATAAAGGCTGTCGTTCCAATCACTAATATGCCACAATGCACATGCGCTAGTGAATCGTTCTATGTGTGCGTAAGCTTTCCACCCAGGATCGCTTTGTATCATGTCTGCCAAAGTGGCAGTGATTATCCTAGCAGTGCGATCATCTCTTACTGCGGCTAGCTCGACTGGATCATAAGGTGTGTCAAGATTAGACGTAAGAGCGCGCACGAAAATTTCGGCGCTAAAGTGCATAAGAAAAGGGAGGTACCACTTAAGGTACCTCCCGTGTTCGATTGTATGTCTTTGTCAAGACGCAGCCGGTGCTGCTGCTGCTGCTGCTGCTGCGGCTGCTGCGGCTGCTGCCTTCGCTGCGTCCTTCTTGGCCTTGCGCGCCTCGGACGCTTTCTGCTGCTTTTCCTTGAGCTCCAAGATTTTGGGTTGGAGCAACTGGATCTGATTTGAGACAAACTCAACCCGCGCCGCACACTCAAGGTGCTTAGTGAAGCCAAGTTTCTCGCTGACCTCGATGAACTGAGCTTCAGTCGGCGCTTGACCGGGCATGCAACCGACACCGATGAGAGCCGTAGTGAACGCCACGAGGAACTCCTGGAACTCACTGAATGTCTCTTCTAGCTTCGCATCCTCAGAGGCACCGCGCCCAGAGCCAGTGGCAGCAAACGCTGCGGCCACCTTCTCGGGATCAAGTACAACCGTCCCGTCCGCAAGTTCAGTAGTCGCAGCGCTGTGCAGCGCGGTGAGCCGTGGCAAGATAGTGCGCTCGGTTACGTACTTCAAGCCTTTGAAGCCGTGCTTCAAAACCACAGGCTCGAACAAAGAGACGAAAAACGATCCAAGTCCGCGAAGGGCGCCGACGCTATCAAAGCCCTCTGGCGCTTTGTCCACCTCAAGGAGGTTCGGGTCGAATGGCAACGTAGGTTGCAATTCGCCATCCACCTCTTTGGCCGGAACAAGGAACAAAGTTTCCTTGCCCTCATGGACTACCTTTCCGTTCTCGTCTTTGAGAACTTTCTTGTCAGGTCCCTTTCTGGGAACCTGCTTTGTGATGGAATAGATCAGTGCATTTGTGCTCATAATATTTCTTTTTTCTTTACCACAAGTTAAGTTTGAATTACCCACTCAGCAACTATTGCGGTGCTAATTGCTGTGCAGGAAAGTAATATAGCTAGGTCCGTGCCAAGTGTTACTCGGTCGGAATGATTGCCACTGCCAAACCCGCGGGAAATATGAATGATTTCTGAGGTCCCGTTTCGCCGAGCCGCTCGGCGCCATCGTCAGATGTCTTGCGCCATGTATCTTTGGCGGTGTAGAATTGTTCGCCTACAGGTACAGCAGCGAACGTGATAAGTTCAGTGTGATAGAACGCCACTGTAGAGGTGCGCTGACGCAGAAAGGTCGGCACCATAGGCATCAACCGTTTGAGTTTCTCGGCTGGGACACATTGGTTTGTTTCACCAAGTCCTGCACCTTTGTTAATGTAGACCACAATATAGTTGTGATCCCAAATGAATGGTTCGTTAGGAATGAATGTAGGTGTCATTGTATGAGTTTCTATATGCCAAGCGCCCGTATTAGTCGAGCGCCTGGCTGTAGAAACCCACCAAGCGGTGGGTCTGTGAGTTAACAATCACGACAAATATCTTCTATCGTGTTTGCGTAGTCAAGCATGGTCTTGCGAAACTGCACGTCACAAGACTTGTCTGTTGGTCGTGGCACTGCCATGAGATATTGAAGAGCTTTGGTGTCGTCATAAGGAATCCAAGTAAAGAACCAAAGCATATCCCATTCTTGTTCCTCGATTGCCCACAAAGCATTACATATGGCAGCATGGGCAGGTGTGAATGGGATGCGAAGTGTTTTGTGTATGTAATATTCGTAGGTACTAGCTGCGTGAATTGGTCCGGTGCTAGTATTGATATGGACGTGCGCTACGTCTGGGCTACCTAATATTCTAAGGGCCAGAGCTAACGCCTTGCATATGTGATGCTTGGTGTGTACGATAGGCCCAATAGTCATGTTGGTATGAGTGGGTTGGTGATCGTGGTCCATACTTCATCATATGTTCATGCACAATAGGTAATGCATCGTGTTCTACGTTGCTGTGCGCCGCCTCGATGTACACATCTTGCGGCAGAGACAGCAAAGCTGTTCTGTGAGCAAGAAAGATGAAGGCGTCTACTGCTAAATGCAGTGCGCGCAGTCGCACACAGGTCTCAACAAACACTTTATGGTCTATGTCAGGCACCTGGGCGGCGCCTAGCAAAGCGGTTGAAATCAAACCCCATTGCTGTTGTTCTATGGGTTTGTCAAGCGTAACTGGATGCGGCATGTAGCGTTGGAACCTCCTGCACATTTCTTGTGCGTATTTAATTTGTTGATCAGTTAACATAATGAATAATGAGAAAGCCGAGCCATGAAATGACCAGTAGTACAGTAAGCCAGAAGTCGATCCATTTAAGGATCTCGTCATCTGCGGGGTCGACACAGCGGCCGAGGAGCGCATAGCTCACGAGATAGAACACGTTGTATCCGATCCACACGTAGGTAATGATGGCTAAGTAGTGGACGAACATGGGAATATTGGGTTGATGTTGTTGGCCTTGAGCCAAGCAAGCACGCGCTTGCATGTTTTGATAGGGTCTCTGACCCTCATAGAGCTTGGTATAGAAATATAGCTGAAACAATAAGGTAGTACACCACGCCACAAAGAGTCAAGAGCTCTTAATTTCATTCTTGTGTCGTCATCGTAGTCGGCTGGTAGTAGGAAATCTTTTATATCAGCCTTAAGCGTGCGTGCTATTACCGCGCCTGCAATACAAACTTCACATTGCTGAGACTCATCATTATATAAATGCCACTCTCCCATGTTAAGTTTATAACGCGGGTCCTTGGCAATAACCTCGGCATCAGCGATGGCGAGTTCCAGCAGTTCCTGGATAGTGTCTGGTAGTTGTTTCATATGTCTTCGTAGGTGATAGTCATAGGGTCAGGACCTTTCTTGTCACTGCTTCTGTGTTGTCGCTAGGCAGAATGAAGTTGACGATCTCTTCTAGCGTCAAGCCTTTTTGCTGGGCATTAATGCAGGCGGTAAGGGCTAGCGCCACTATTGGATCAGGCACTTTTGCTATGGTAGTTAGTATCAATTTCGCAACCATTAATTGGCGAAATAACGAGTGCTTAGTCTCGACGGGTTGTACATATTGGAGAGCTTGGTCTAGTATTTCTAACAAGCTTTCTTTCGCTTTTGGGTCCTCTGAGAATCGAGTGGCGATCCATCGTTCGTATTGTTCGCTGGTCATAGGCTTAGTGCTTTCTGTAGTGCAGCGTCATGCTGCACAAGAGTTTCTGTTGTTGGAAAAAGGAGGTAAACGAAATCTTCTAACGATAGGCCTTTGTGTTTTGCATAGCCCACGGCCATGACAGTTAAGCCTTTTAAGTGCATCTCATCCATGGCGTCGTCATCAAGATGATGCGCTCTTGACAAACCGTGAGACAACCACCATATAAAAGAAACCCATGGTATGTTAGCTTTAGTGGGCTCTGGCGTAATGTCATCCCAAATCAGTCTAAAGGAATTAATACCTTGCTGAATTATTTGTGGATCTTTGAACATAAGATTAGATATGGATAATTTGAAGGTCGTCGTCGTGACACTCAAGTTGCAGTGTAATTGCTTTGTGCAGAGACTGAAGTAAATAATTATTTTTCCAGTCTTCTCGTGTGCTGAAGTTAGTATCAGTCATGACATAGTTCAACAACATATAACTATCTTGGTGATCGAATAGGTCCTGTGTATCTTCATTAGGGATAAACCCGTCAGGTGACATAATCGCCCAGTAGAAAGCGGCATTGTGCGGTTGTGATGTGAACAGGAAGGTAAATACTTTAGTAAGTCCTTGAATGAAGTGAAGGCGCTCGGCCTCAATGGGTTCTTCTTGCCCCATATCCCATAGGATATACTCCCTATAGAGATATTGTTGCGAGTCTTTAGTAGACTCGTTTATGGTTTTGCGAAGCTCTTGCCAAGCGTCCCCGTACATTTGGTTAGGTGTGATTTTCATATTGGGCGTTGAAGTTCCGTTTGTTGAATTCGTTTATGACATCTTGGATATAATCCAAAGGCCATAGAAATTGGTGTTTACTGTTGACAAAGGAACTCCACCACTCAGGCTCATCGCCGTAGCTTGATGGCCAAAGACCCATGCGGATGTCATCTAGAGTGCGCAACTTACGCGCTAAGCTACTTTCGTGTAAGCTTGGGTTTGTGGTTTTTCTAGGCGATTCCTTTAAGGTTTTCGCTATTACTGCTCCAGCCAAGCAGACATGGCATCGCTGTTCACCACCCTCTTCTACTGGACTATGCCACATGCGCATGTCTAACAAGTAGCGCGGATCTTTCTCGCATAGGCGAGCGTCATGGAGAGCCAGCTGAAGTAGCTCTTTAAGTGAGTCAGGTAATTGAGTCGTCATATCATTACGGTTGGATTCACATTGTTCTTTTTCAGCCATGACAATACTGCACGAGCCTTTACTAAAGGGTCCTTGACAGTCTGTTGATTGAGGTATTTAAAACACGGAAAGCCATCAGGTTTTGGCTCGAAAGCATAGGGCCATGTTCCCATCCTAACATAATTTAACGCCTCAAGCTTGTGTTCTGTATCATAGTCAAAATCTGCCGGATAATAAATCATACGTGTAGGCACTTTAAGAGTCTGTGCCATGACGGCTCCTGCAAAACACACATAACACTTATCATCTATTTTTGTATGCCAGACGCTCATGTTCAGCACATACTTAGGGTCTGCTTTGCAAGCCTCGGCATCTGCAAGAGCTACCTCAATAAGCTCTTGCAGGGTATTAGGTAATGTGGGTTTCATATTCTGAAGGTAGGGTTGTGGTTGACCTCCTTTAGCTTCGCCAAGACGTTAACTATGAAGTCGAAGTTGAGAGTCTCAGGCTTTCCAGTAGCTGCTAGCTCTTCCCACCATTCAGGTTCAGCGCCAAAGCTAAAGTCCCACGTCCCTTGACGTAGATCATTAATGATTTCAAGTTTCTTCTGAACCCGATGGCTGAAGCAACCAGGAAATCGCTTTGTTAGGAAATCACAATGCAACGATTGCGCCATGACTGCACCAGCTATGCACACAAGACATAAGTCTCCTTCCTTATTAGGGTAATGCCAGAAGAGCGGCTGAAGCGCATACTTGGGATCATCCTCGCACGCCTTAACGTCCTTGATGACGACCTCCAACAGACCTATTAAATCGTTCGGCAGTGTGTCGTCAACCCATCTAGCTGATGGGTTGAAGTTGCGCTTTACAGATTCGTCTAAGACTTTGCGGACAAAGACTTCGTCACAGGAATATTTCAAGCCAAGCCACCAATCTGGTAGAGGGCCAAACAGATAAGGCCACTCTCTGAAACAGATACCGTTAAGTGCGAACAACAATCTGCTCAGGTTTTCCGGAAAGTCCGAAGGATCCATCGAGCGCGTAGTCTCCGTACCAAGACTACATGCCATGACTGCGCCTACGATACCGACGTAGCAAGGCCTATCATCGTAAGAGCCTCTATGGTAGCAGGAGGTATCAAACACGTAACGCGGGTCTGCTTTGCACGCTTCCGTATCACGAAGCGCCACGGTTAGCAGTTCTTGTAGTGTATCTGGCAGTGCTGGTGTCATTTTGTTATTATGGTTATCTGTTTCTTTTGTTTTCCAAAAGCGATCGCTTCCTTGTGTGATCGCATGGCGATATCAAAGCGCTTGTCAAAGCGCACAGCAGTTCTGTCGCGTACAATGTAGCGACGTCCGTCTATGAAAACGACAGTGCCGAAAGGGTATCGGCGAGGAGCGGCTACTGCTGACTGTGCATAGCGGGTGCCGTCGGCGAAGATGCCTGCCGCGTTAGGGCCGCAGCATTTAACGCATGGGCAATAGGCGGTAACGATTGCGAAGATAATATTAGTCATGCTCTTGATATTGCTTTCCTGATTTCTTTGTTGGCATTAGTATCTCCTTCTCTCTGTCACCTATGAGAGGGAACAGAAAGAAAGAGACACCGCCCGATGCGATGTCTCAACCGGTGTGATACGGTTTATTATTTAGTACGAGGTTTCAGTCTTCTTCATACTTACCTCCTTTCTTTGGTTGTTGTTGCCGTTGCACATGGTGGTCATGCCTATTGGCACCCAGATGTGACCTTTTAATAACTCATTGGTGTACCTTTCTAGCCTTTTCAGTGGCGGTTCGAGGTTTAGATGACAGGAAGTTTGCTACCATCGGCGTGCATCACCAAATGGATTTTCCAAACAGGAACCTCGTATGTGCCTTGTGCCGTTTTTACGCCAATGGTTGTACCTTTTATGCTGTACACGACACCATTTTGTGTTTTATTGGCGTATGTGATACGCACAATGCATTCATGGCTGATATTCTGCATCAGTTGCGTGATTGCAGCTTTTGTCGTCTCACATTGATGGCGCCAAAAAGCCTCTGTCATGGTTTGCGGAGGATTAGTAGTGTCAAACCAACGCAAAAACTCTCTGTTAAGAGCAAAACGATCAGGCCAAGTTTTATTGTCGTCCTGCTCCGTAAGAAACGTCCTAATTTCTTGGGGCGTGTAGAGTTGCAGAAGGAATCCTTCTGCTTCAATCAATGTAATTGGTGTATTCATAGCTCATTTACTTGCATGAAAAGTTCTTTCTTACCTAAGCGCCTATCGTGCCAACGAGTGAGGCGTTTCCTAAAACGCCTCGCTTTAGGATTGCATAGCCCATCGTGGCAAAGATGGTTGTCAAACCAACGCAAAAACTCTCTGTAAGTTTCATAAATAAAAATACTCTTGTCGAAAAAGTCATGAAAAGTCGGAAATATTCCGACTTCCATGTCTGGAGGGGGGGGGGGTAGGTTGGAATAGTTGGAAAGTTGGAATTTCTTCTCTTTGTTGGAATTACGGTAAAATATTATTTACATGGTAAATAATAGAAAACCTACCTACCTATGGTAAAACTTGGAAGGTATTCCAAGTTTCCAACTATTCCAACACCCTCCCTAGGTTTTAGGGTTGGAAGTAATATTCAACATATTCTGTTGAAGTCATATTTTGCCTTTCTTGGCCCAATAAGATTCTATTTTGCGAACCTTGTTATAGTGCATAAGCGCAACTCGCCGACAAAAAACCTTAGCGTCTTCGCTAATTTCTCGGCATGCTCGTTTTGTGTAATACAGGGACACGTACTTATGGTACTCGTACAATGCTTGTGCTCTCATATTTTATCGTCCAATATAGATTTCAAGCGCTCGTGCAGAAATAGCGCACAAAGAGCACGCCACTTCAGCTGTGGTTTCATGCTCTCTGTAAGAGAGCAGTTGATCCGCAGAAACGCGCATAGAACTGCGCGCCTCTGGTGTTACGCAGACGATGATGCCGTCTGGCATAAAAGCGCGTACAACAAAATGGGCGCGCTTGGCAAGAGCGGGCGCAATGGTCTGCAACTGTTTTGGTGTGATTTCAGTCATAAGCTTTCGTTATGAACGCCCTCTTTATGAAGGCGTTCATAAGAAGGCTCATTGAAGAGCCTGTAAGTCTACCACCAAAAAATTAGAGGCATAGCTTTCAAAGCGCGTCTCATATTTCTGAGACTACGCCCGGCTGTGCGCCCATAGGCCACATGAGGCACAAACTCAGAACTGTAAAACGTCGTTTTCCAGTCCTTATTGGTGCGCTTAGTATACCAAGCGCCTGACGTCCAATGATACGGTGTTTCTTTCTCACCAAGCGTTAACGGTGCTGTAACGAATTGTGAAGGGTCTTGGACTTCTTTGATGTAAACCGATGATAATTCTTCTTTGGTTTCCGCAAAATACAATGTGTTGTCGATCTCATATTTAAACGAGAGATCAACAGTTAGTTCCATCAATTCTTCCTTATCTCCAAATATAGGAGATTTACCTCTTTCTTTTAGAACCCACATATTTATTCCCTCAAAAAACACACTCGTTACTGGCGAATGTGTTTAGCTGAAGGAACAAAAAAGCGCCCACTTCTTAAGGTGGGCGCTTTGCATTAGCCGTTGAGCATCTTCCAGCCAAAGCTGGCGTCTCCGTTACCGAAACGTAGGACGGCTTGTTCTGCTGTGACACCAACCGTTTCCCAGTTGTCTGGGCGGCTTAGGCTACACTCTAAGCGCCACAGCGAGCGCCCATCATCTGTTTCGCCTTGGTATGTTACATACCAGCGAACACCCATGGCGCGCAAACGCCTTTGCACTAAAGGTTTTGCGCTTTTGGAAGCACCGCCATAATGATGACGATGTGTTAGTAGCGCATAGCCCTGCGCTACTAACTCCTCATGACTCATTCGCGCCACATCGGTGCGAGTAATTTGGAATGTATGATCATGCATTCTTTTTCTCACCTCCTTTCTATCAACTCTCCCAGCGGAAGAGCTGACTGGAAAGGAGGCACATATAGTGCCTCTTTGTTTTAAAAGCGCATCTTGGGCACGCGCCCAGTGCGGACTTGCTTAGCATACGTCCGCATGGCGCGGACGTCCGACTTGCTTGGGGCAGCTACTTTTATAGCTGCCCAAAGCTCTTTTTTCTTTCTCT
>JACCDG010935651.1_pt1 | contig 50711 bp, 39 predicted proteins | sample 7442471 | NCBI WGS metagenome assembly JACCDG01 (sample SAMN15323444, study PRJNA562643) | freshwater metagenome | isolation source: river surface water | place: USA:Blue River Watershed | collected 2017-08-17 | reverse complement strand
ACTTCGAACAAGGCCGGGCTTTGTAACGTGCCGGTTAGGGCCGCGCGCAGCGCCGGACCCAGATCGCCTAATTTCAGGTTGTTGGTTTTCAAATAATCTTTTACGGCCAATTCGATTGAAGTGGCCGACCAATCGGGCAAGGATTCCAATACCGCAAGAATCGCCTGTAACTTCGGTTTGGTATTATCGTTAATGGCGGCCCGGGCAGGTTCATCCATCGGCAGCGGCAGGGGGCGGACGTAAAATAAAGCCGCCTTGGCCAATTCCAGAATAGTTTTGGCGCGCGGTTTCAAACCCTTCATGCCTTTTAACAGACGCATTTTTTGCAAATCGTCGATGGACGCGCCCAATTCTTTTTCGATGTGGGGGAGGGCGAGGTTCAATAAACGCTGATCATCCGCAACGTGCATATAATGCGCATTGACTGAATTCAATTTATCGAAATCGAGCCGCGATGGGGCCTGACCGATATCTTTTAATGAAAATATTTTTTGTGCGTCTGGCATCGAGATAATTTCTACATCGCCATGGCCCCAACCCAAACGCAGCAAATAATTGCGCATCGCTTCGGGCAAATAACCCATATCGCGATAGGCTTCGACTCCCAGTGCGCCATGGCGTTTGGATAATTTTGCGCCATCTGGCCCGTGAATTAACGGGATATGGGAAAAGGATGGAACATTCCAATCCATAGCCTTGTAAATTTGATATTGGCGAAAGGCGTTGTTCAAATGATCGTCACCCCGAACAACATGGGTAATGTCCATATCGTGATCGTCCACCACCACCGCCAAATTGTAAGTCGGCGTGCCGTCGGATCGCAGTAAAATCATATCGTCCAATTGTTCGTTCGATACGGTAACCTCGCCCTGCACTTCGTCATGGATGGTATTATTGCCGGTTTGCGGGGCTTTTAAACGGATCACGGGTTTAATGCCGGCAGGCGCGTCTTTGGGATCTCTATCGCGCCAGCGTCCGTCATAACGCGGCTGGCGTCCTTCGGCTTGAGCCTTGGCGCGCATTTCTTCAAGTTCTTCGGGCGAGCAATAGCAATAATATGCATTGCCGCGCGCCAACATTTCCCGCGCGACTTCGGCATGACGCGATGACCGGGCCATCTGATAAACCACTTCGCCATCCCAATCTAATCCTAACCAATTCAGACTGTTGAAAATCGCCTCGACGGCTTCGGGTGTGGATCGCGCTTGATCTGTATCTTCCACCCGCAATAAGAATTTTCCTCCCTTGCCCCGGGCGAACAGCCAGTTGAACAAAGCGGTGCGGGCACTGCCGATATGCAAAAATCCGGTGGGCGAGGGGGCAAAACGGGTAACGATGGTCATGAATCGGGCTTCCTTGTCGCTTTTAAATTCCACTTCGCTTATAGACCAAAAGCGTGCTTTAATAAACCGGGAATTTGAATCTGCCGTGACCGTTTTTCAAAAAATATATCTTTACCTTTTGACCCAGCTCGCCGCTGAGCGGGCGCGGATATTTTATTGGCTTCCGGTTTTGTTGGGTATCGGGATTGCAGCTTATTTTACGCTGCCCAGCGAACCGTCGATTTTTATCACCGGGTTTTTATTGGTTCTATGCATGGGCGGTTTTTTGATCGCCCAGCGCGTGGAAGGCAACAAAGCTTGGTTGGAAATGGTCTTTATCGCCGCGACCATGCTGACGCTGGGGTTGTTTATCGCGCAGTGGCGCACCCAAAGCCTTTCGACACCATTATTGTCGCATGAAATTGGCCCGGTTTCGGTAACCGGAACGGTGCTATCCATCGACCGGGCGGAAGAAAGCGGGCGGATCGTTATGGGCGATCTGGCGTTCGATTTCCGCAAATCGTTCGAGGGCCAATTGCCGGAACAAATCCGTTTGAAATTGCGCAAATCGGGCGAGGTACAGGTTGGCGACCGTGTCCGGGCGCTGGCGATGGTATCCCCGCCAAATGGTCCGGCCGTGCCGGGCGGATATGATTTCGCGCGTCAACTTTATTTCGACGGTCTTGGCGGGGTCGGGTTTGCCATGGGCAGCCCGGAAATTTTGCAATCGGATGGCGCGGGCGGTTGGATGATGCGCATCGAATCGCTGCGCGATGGGATTATTCAGGATGTTTACAAAAATCTGAATGGCGATACGGCGGCGGTGACGGCGGCGTTAATCACATCCGAACAAAGCGGCGTTTCGGTGGAGGCGATGCAAAATTTACGGCAATCGGGATTGCAGCATATTTTATCGGTATCTGGATTGCATTTAACCTTGTTCGGCGGGTTCGTATTTTTCCTGGTGCGGTTTTTATTGCTGTGGGTGCCGGGATTTTCGGTATGGGCCAAAAAAATCGCGGCGCTGGCGGCGCTTGCCGGCGCATTTATCTATTTATTGATTTCCGGATTCGATGTGCCAACGCAACGCGCGTTTGTGATGATTGGAATTGTGTTCACGGCCATATTGCTGGACCGTGAAGCGTTATCCATGCGCCTGGTGGCGGTGGCGGCGATAATTATTTTGTTGCTGCGGCCGGAAAGCGTGATGCATGTCAGTTTTCAATTATCGTTCGCGGCGGTGGTGGCCTTGATCGCCGCCTATGAAACATGGCAACGGCAACATCGCGCGCCGCGTGCGTGGTATGTAAGGATCGCGGAATATTTTGTGCTGTCGGCGATGACATCTTTTATCGCCAGCCTGGCGACCGCGCCATTGATCGCCTATCATTTTCATCAATTGACCTTTCAGGGGATTTTGGCCAACACGCTGGTCGGGCCGCTGGTTACATTTTGGATCATGCCGCTGGTGGTGATTGTTTTGCTGGCCATGCCGCTGGGTTTGGAATATGGGCCATTGCAATTGATGGGCATGGGCGTCGATGGATTGCTCAGCATCGCGAAAACCGTCGCGCAAATGCCGGGATCGCAAATCATCATTCCCGCCATCACGGCGGCCAGTGTATTATGGATGGTGTTCGGGGGATTGTGGCTGATGTTGTGGCTGCGGCCATGGCGGTATTGGGGGCTTGCCCCAATTGCGATTGGATTGATGCTGGCCTGGCGGATGACATTGCCAGATGTGATGATCAGTCAAGAAGCCGAGTTGTTCGCGGTGAAAACCGAACAAGGATCACTCGCGTTATCGAACATCAAACGCGAAAAATTCGTTGCGCAAATTTGGAATAAATATTATGGCCAGGCCGATGCGGCCGATTGGCGCAATGAAGATTTATGGAAAGATAGCCCGCGCCATTTGCGCTGCGATATGTTGGCGTGCCTATATAATGTGGGCGAAAGGCGAGTCAGTTTCGTATACAAACCCCAAGCCTTTGCCGAAGATTGTACGCGCGCCGATGTGATTGTCACGGCCATGTACGCGCCGCGTTATTGCAGCGCGCGGATAATTTTGGACCGGGCCTATTTCAAGGAAAACGGCATTACGGCGTTAACATTGCGTGATGGAAAATGGCGAGCGGATCCGGTGGATTCTGGATCCCGCAACCGGCCGTGGAGAGGGGAGTAAATCTATATCCTTCCCCCAACGAGGGGAAGGATAGAAAATCTTAGCGCCAAGTGGCGCTTAGATTTTCTTGGATGGGGGGGATGGTGGTAGAACGAAAAGATTGGTATGAATCGGTGGACCGTTCCCCCCACCCAAGCTTCGCTAATTCGCTTTCGCGAATAAGCTGCGCTATCCCTCCCCTCGTTGGGGGAGGGAGAATAGTGGTGCTTGTATTTATTTTAATACCTTCGCAACAATCCCTTTAACACACCTTGCACCTTCACTTGTTTGCTGTGATAGGTTTGGGTTTTGTGGGCGTCGTTTGCCGGGATCAATTCGATCATATCGTTTTTGCGGCGTTGCAAAGTTTTTAATGTTACATCGCCGTCATCCACCAACGCGACCACGATCTGGCCGTTATCGGCGGTGTGGACATATTGAATGATCGCGATATCGCCGTCATAAATGCCTTCGTCGATCATCGAATCGCCATCGACCATCAGGGCGTAATGTTGCCCGCGGCCCAACAAGGAAGGGGGAACGTCGATATTGCTGTTGGCGTTTTCAATCGCCTCAATCGGGTTGCCGGCGGCGATTTTACCCAAGAGTGGCACTTGCACCAAACTGGCATAGGCGGTCGAGAAAGATTTCTTTTTCGATTTTTCTTCTTTTTGATCGGCGATGGGCAATTTGACGACTTCGAGCGCGCGGGCACGGTTGGGCAGGCGGCGCAAAAATCCGCGTTCTTCCAAAGCCATAATCAAACGGTGCACACCGGATTTGGAACGCAATTTGATCGCCTTCATCATTTCTTCGAACGATGGGCATACGCCATTATTTTTGATGTAATCGTCAATAAAAACCAATAACGAGTGTTGTTTTGAAGTTAGCATGAAACACCTCTGCGTACGGCGGAAGGCCGCCGGGATTGCGCCCCACTGAAGGACCTAGTAGAAGGGCATAGTATATTAAAAATCGACGTTTGCCGGAATCGAACAAAACCGGTACATTTATGTTCTACTTTAGTTCTATCGTCTCGTCAAGTACAGGATCATCATGACCGCCAAAAGAAATCCGTGGAAGCTTGTTTTGCGCATCATCGTCGGGATCTTTTTTGTATACGGTCTTGCGGTAGCGGTTGGGGTGTCGGTCGGTTATTTCGTCGCCAAGGATAATGCGGCGCATCAAGTCACATCGATTCTGGTGCCGCAACAACAAATCGCCGAATCCATGCCGCCGATGAACCCGGCCCCGGCGCCGATGCAACCATCCGCCTCAGAAGTAACGCATGCGGAGCCTGGGACAACCCCTGTGGCAGCGCCGGTGGAGCACGCGCCACCGGTGGCGGCGTCAACGCCAACAATTGCCGCAGCGCCGCCCAAAGGTTGGCGTGAAAATGCCATTTCCATGCCGCCCTACGCGTACCGGGATAAAAAACTGATTGCGATTATTTTCGACGATGCGGGCGTGAACGCCAAACGGACCAAGGAAATCATCGATGTCAAATCGCCGCTGACAATCTCCTTCCTGCCATACGCTCCGAATTTGCAGCGTCAAGTGAATGCCGCGCGGGCAGGCGGCCACGAAGTAATGGCGCATGTGCCTATGGAAGCCGAAGATGTCGACGCGCATCCAGGCCCGAATGCCTTGATGACCGATATGACGGATGAAGAAATTTTGGCCAGTCTTCATGAAAATCTGGATAAATGGAATTCTTATATCGGCATCAACAATCATATGGGCAGTTTGTTCACCGCCGATGCGCATCGCATAGGTTTGGTATTGGCAGAAATCAAAAGACGCGATTTGATATTTGTCGATTCGATGACATCGCCCAAAAGCATCGCCGCCAAAAAAGCGCAGGAGCTGGGCATATTAACCGGCGCGCGGGATGTATTTCTGGATGATGTGGATAACACTGACAATATTAAATTGGAATTCAAGAAATTGGAAAAAGCCGCGCGCAAGCACGGCACAGCCATTGCCATCGGCCATCCGCGCGCAAATACCATTACCGCATTGAAAGAATGGCTGGTTGCAGTTGAAAACAGCGAGTACATGGTGGTGCCATTAAGTGTGGTTTTATTGGAACGCCAAAAAAACACGGGCGAAAAACATAATTAAAACCCGGAAAACTCTGGATTTTTACTGCCCGTTCTGGCTAAGATCGTGATATTATTGAATATCGACGGATTCATGACCACAGACAATCCAGAAGCCAAAGAAAAAATCGATTCGTTGCAACAGTTATTTTTGCAGCTAGAGGATTTGCGCAGCCACGGCAAAACCCTGGATACGCTGCGCGAGCATCTGGATCTGACCCGCCGCGCCGAAGAATATATATTGGGATTCCGTCAGCGTTTGGCCGATATTTTCCAAGATCCGGAAAAAGCATTTCAGAAATTCGCGCAATTGGCCATGAACAGCGGTATCAATGCGGCTGCGGAAAATATATCCAAGGATCCAGATGCCTATGGTTCGATCAAAGGATGGTCGTTTGGCCCATTGAACAATCCGGCTCGTTCCGGTATTTTGAAACTCAGCCTGCCTGCGGCGGTGCGCACCGCCATCGAAGGATTTACCGCGCATATGCAAACCGGCGGCGGCGCGTATGGCCGCGACGATTTGAAACGCAAGGTGGAATCTATTAAATCCAAATTTGAAGAAGCGGAACAGGAACATGGTTCCACCGGTCAGCGGATCGAACTGGAATTGCAAATTGCGGAATTGGCCAAAGGAATCTCATTCCGGGATCTCGCGGCCCTGCCCAAGGAACAATATCGCGTGATCGAAGGTTTGCGCGACAAATACCGCAATTTGATCCAAACCAATGAAAACGATCCCGCCAAACGAATCGCGGCGAATAAGAAGAAATAATTATTACAGTATCATTTCCACTGGATTTTTATAGATCCTGTCACACAGCGTGAACAGTTAGCCATTCCAAGAATGGGTTTTATTAGAATCAGGGCCAGGCTTGACAACCTTAAAATATGTATTTATAAAGGATACATATAAATTCAATCGATGAGGATGTATGAGTGTAGCCGTTGCCCCGTCTTTGCCCTCGGTTGCGAAAGATGGATTGCCTGTATATTTACCCGCAGAATATTGTAGCAAGGTTGCGGCCTTGCCTATTAGCGATGCTTTGAAATTAGAGCTCAATGTGCCTATATCAGTTACAAAAAAACTGATTCCCGCTTTAACGCATCCTTGCTCTAACGCCGTTCCACCAAAAACTTTGCGCGGTTTTGCCACGTTGCAAGAACTGGCAAATTGGATTAATTGCGGCGAAGGTAGCGTGGATATACTAGCCCGCGATTACAAAGGTATAGGGCCGGCGGGAAAAGCATGTCTGCAAAATGTATTGAGCAGATTGGGATTGCTTTCTAATGTTCAGGTTATCGATGCTCATCAAACACATCAAGGGTGGGAAGGAATATTAGATGTTAGCGGATTTGGCCCACCATCTGCTTTACTTTTAGAAATGTCTACAGTAGTCCCTTCACATTGTACCACTACATTATGGTTGACTGATCAGAACAGCTCTCCGATATTAATGGAAATCACCAGCCCCGCCGGTATATTACGGTTAAGAGATTTTAGCCGCGTACCCCGATAGAATTATTTCTTTTTCAATGCCCGGCGTTGGGCGCGGTTGCTGCCGCTATCGCCGCCGCCAGTTCCGAATGCGCCCCCCTGGCCAAAACCTTGGCCGCGCGATTCTTCTTTGGCTGGGCCGGAAAATTCCATGCGTTGCGGTTGTGCCGGTGTACCAAAATTCAATGTTTGCGGCATGGCGGGTTGTTGCGCGCTCATCGCTTGTTGAAATGCTTCGACAACGACCGGATTGATTTCGGCTTTGGCCAAAATCATGGTCACGGTTTCGCGCATACGGCCTAACATTTCATGGAATAAATTGAACGCTTCGCGTTTATATTCCATCAATGGGTCGCGTTGCGCATAGGCGGATAGGCGCACGCCGTGGCGCAAATGATCCAGCGACAATAAATGGTCTTTCCACGACATATCGAGAACGCGCAGCAATTGCGCTTTTTCGACTTCTTGCCACAGCGCGTTGCCATACATGGCCTTTTTCGCGGCCATTTTGGTTTCAACTTCGCGGGTAACGCGTTCGGTTATATCGTCGTCGGTAATGTGTTCTTCCTTGGCCCAGGATTCGACCGGAAGATCCAGCCCAAAGATACGGCGGCATTCTTCGTGCAATGTTTTCACTTCCCACTGTTCGGGATAGGAACGCGGCAGGATGGCGCTGGAAATAATGGTATTAGTTACATCCGCGCGCATATCGGCCAGCATTTCGCCGACATCGGCTTGTTCCATGATTTCGCGGCGCTGCGAATATACAACGCTGCGCTGATCGTTCATAACGTCGTCTTCGCGCAATAAATGTTTGCGGATTTCAAAGTTGCGGTTTTCGACTTTTTGTTGTGCCTTTTCCAGCGCGCGGGTAATCCATGGGTGGGTGATCGCTTCGCCCTTTTTCAAGCCTAAGGTTTGCAAGACGCTGTCCATTTTTTCCGATCCAAAAATGCGCATCAAATCGTCTTCGAGCGACAAGAAGAATTTCGATCCGCCCGGATCGCCTTGACGGCCGGAACGGCCGCGTAATTGATTGTCGATACGGCGCGATTCGTGGCGTTCGCTGCCAATGACGAATAAACCGCCAGCCTCGCGTACTTGTTTACGCGCTTCTTCTATTTCGGATTTAATTTGCGCGGTTTTTTTCGCGATTTGATCGGGATCGGTTACGCCATCCAATTCTTCGCGCAGGCGCATATCCAGATTGCCACCCAATTGAATATCGGTACCACGGCCAGCCATGTTGGTGGCAATCGTAATCGCGCCAGGGCGGCCAGCTTGAGAAATAATCGCCGCTTCGCGTTCATGGTGGCGGGCGTTCAAAACTTCGTGGCGGATTCCGGCTTTTTTCAATACTTCGGATAATTGTTCCGATTTTTCGATCGACACGGTGCCAACCAGAACCGGCTGTTTGCGGGACATACATTCACGCAGCAACGCAATGACTGCGTCGTATTTTTCTTCGGCCGTGCGGTAAACATCGTCGTCCATATCCTGACGCGCGACTGGCACGTTGGTTGGAATCGCAACGACATCCAAATTGTAAATTTCGCCGAATTCGGTCGCTTCGGTCAGGGCAGTGCCGGTCATGCCGGCCAATTTTGGATAAAGGCGGAAATAATTTTGCAGTGTTACCGAGGCCAATGTTTGGTTTTCGGTTTGTACGTTTACTTTTTCCTTGGCTTCCAATGCTTGGTGCAGACCATCGGAATAACGGCGGCCTTCCATCATACGGCCGGTGAATTCATCGATGATAATGACTTTGCCATCTTTGACGATGTAATCGACATCGCGTCTGAAAATTTTGTGGGCGCGTAGGGCTTGGTTAGTATGATGCACCAAGGCAGTGTTGCGCACATCGTACAATGCGCCTTCGGTCAAAAGACCATCTTCGATCAATAATTTTTCAGCATGTTCCGAACCTTTGTCGGTCATGGTGACGGAACGGCCTTTTTCGTCCATTTCGAAATCTTCGGCTATCAGGCGCGGAATAATCCGGTCGACCTTGTAATATAATTCCGTCGATGTTTCGGCAGGGCCGGAGATAATCAACGGCGTTCTGGCTTCGTCGATTAAAATACTGTCAACCTCATCGACAATCGCATAGAAAAACGGGCGTTGCACCAAATCGTTTTTATGATATTTCGGCGCAATATGGTCGCGCAAATAATCGAAACCGAATTGGCTGTTGGTGCCATAGGTGACATCGGCTTGGTACGCCGCTTTGCGGTCTTCGTCGCTTAAACCTTCGACAATGCATCCAACCGTCAGGCCCAGGAAACGATAAATTTTTCCCATCCATTCGGCGTCGCGTTTCGCGAGGTAATCGTTCACGGTAACCACATGCACGCCCTTGCCGGCAAGGGCGTTTAAATAAACCGCTAATGTTGCGACCAGGGTTTTACCTTCGCCGGTTTTCATTTCCGCGATCATGCCGCGATGTAACACGATGCCGCCAATTAACTGCACATTGAAATGCCGCTGGTGCAAGGTGCGTTTGGCGGCTTCGCGTACGGTGGCAAAGGCTTCGGGTAATAAATCGTCTAATTCTTCGCCATTTTGCAGGCGCGTTTTAAATTTGGCGGTATTGCCGCGCAATTGCTCGTCGCTTAATTTTTCATACGATGATTCAAGGGCATTGATTTCCAAAACCAAGGGATCGATCGATGCCAAAATCCGGTCATTATGCGTGCCAAAAATTTTGCGCGCGAAAGCTGCTAATACCATTATTTTTCCTGCCTTTATATAACCGGTTGGTGTTACGGTCTTGGGACCATAAAGTCAATCATTCGCTGATTATATAAGAGCCGGATGCGGCAAAACCAAGGCGGGGATTGTGGATTAAGTGCCTGAAGCAGCGTCTATTTTTAGTTTTCGAGAACCGTTGAAAAATCCTTAAAATTGTGTTAATATGGATATTAGGATTAACAATTTATTGTTGTATTTCAGAATGTTAAATATTGATCCTATTGCAGTTTCTCAAGCGTATGGCCGGGCGGTAGACAGCCAGGCTTCGACGCGTTCTTTGGAACTGAAACCGATTTATAATGGCGGCCGCTCTGGCGGTTATGCCGGCCAAGATTCCGTGGATATTTCCAAAGATGGCCAAGATTTTTCCAGTTTCCTATCGGATCAAAACAAAAAACAACAACAGGCCGAGTTACAGGACTTGATTCGCCTGACCCCGCAACAACAACAAATCAGCCAGCGGTACGATCAAGCCCGTGCGCAAGTGATTGGATTTTTAATCGCTCAAGGCCTGACTCCAGGCCAAGCTTTGCCGCAAGCGGAAAAAATCATTTCCCGCATGGGATACCAACGCCATCCTGGTTATGGCCAATCGAACGGCGGCAATGCCGAATCGTTTGAAAGTGAATTGAAAAAAACCGCCGCGCGCGAAGAAACCGCGGCGATCCGGGCGATCGATCCGATTTCCGGCGTTAATATCCTGGCTTAAATAATCCTCGTTTAAAGCATTTATCCCAATCAATAGGCCTTTAGCGGGCGGTTTAACTATGCTATGAAATAGCCACAGTTTGTCTTTATCCTAAAAGTTACTCCCTATTTTTCTGGTTCATGAAAGGAATAATAATGTCTAAGAAACTAATTTATGTTTTGGGGTTTGTGGTAATCCTGGCCGCCGGATCTTATGGTATTGCGGTCGCCGCAGATGCCGTAAAAGTATCCTCGCCGCCAGCCGCGGCCAAAGATACTGGCGCTACCTTGTCGCCAAACGCTACCGTCGCCAAAGTGAATGGTGAAGTGATCAAAGGTTCTGAATTATTAGAAGTGCGCGCCGGTTTGCGCGCGCCGAACAATCAAATGCCGCTGGAAGGCATTTATGACCAATTGCAGGAACGCATGATTGACGCGAAATTGGTATTGGACGCAGCGAAAAAAGCCAAATTGGCTGATGACAAAGAAGTCAAAGAAAAAGTCGCCAAGGCACAAGAAGCTATTATGCGCGATGTATACCTGACCCGCGAAGTTGGCCAAAAAGTAACCACCGCCGTTGTAGAAGAACGTTATAAAAAAATGGCTGCCGATTATAAACCGCAAAGCGAATTGAAGGCGCGCCATATCTTGGTTGCAACCGAGGCCGAAGCCAAAACAATTGCGGATCAATTGAAAAAAGGCGGCGATTTCGCGAAGATTGCCAAAGAAAAATCCACCGATAAAACCAGCGCCGAAAATGGCGGCGATTTAGGTTATTTCACTGCTGAACAAGTGGTGGAACCGTTCGCCAAAACCGCATTCGCGTTGAAAGACGGCGAAATTTCCGCGCCAGTGCAAAGCCAATTCGGCTGGCACATTATCCAAGCGCAATCGCGCCGCGATACCAAAATCCCGGCTTTGGACGAAGTAAAACCGGACATTCAACGCATGGTCGCGGATGAAATGTTGGCCAATTTCTTCGGCAAGTTGCGCAGCGCTGCGAAGATCGAAAAATTCGGTCTTGATGGCAAACCGGTAACCGCTTCGGCCGCGCCTGCGGACAAAGCGCCGGAAGCCGGAAAGAAGGTTCAGTAATCTGTGAACAGTGGACGGTGGACAGTATAAAAACTGTTCACCGCCCACCGTACACGGTCCACCGTCATGCGTAAATTTTTATTTGTCGTCGCCGCCGTGATGTTAAATGATCGCGGCGAAATTTTATTGACCGAACGCCCATCGGGCAAAAGCCTTGCGGGCCTATGGGAATTTCCCGGCGGCAAGGTAGAGGCGGGCGAAAAACCCGCGCTTGCCCTTGTGCGCGAATTGAAAGAAGAAATTCATATCGATGCGGATGCGGCGGATTGCGTGCCGTTGACATTCGTCGAATTCGATTATCCCGATTCGACATTATTCATGCCGTTATACCGCGTTATGAAATGGCGCGGCGATGTTGTGCCGCAAGAAGGCCAGCATTATGCATGGGTGCCGTTGGATAAATTATCCGAATATCCCGTACCGCCAGCGGATGAAGAAGTAATCCGGTTATTGCCGGGAATGCTGAAATAATTTTTTACAGCACGTCTGCCAATTTGTGTGTCGCGCTGCCCCGCGCCAATGGCTGTTGCTGCGTATCGGCGGGCGCCCAGCCGGATAAATAGGCGATTTGGCAAGTAACTTGATTTCGATGTTCCTGTTGAAAAATTTCAGCGGCGCGGCGCAACACATCGCGGCGTAGCGATTTTCTGGCGCGGTCCTTGGCGAAATTGGCAAGTCCGGCCCGGCGCATTTTATCCAACAGATCGAAAAAACTTTCAAAACTTAGGGTGATATATTCTTGATGTGCAACCGGCAAAGCAAATCCGGCGCGTTGCAATAACGGTGGCAGGGATGTGAAATCGGGCAGGGGAATCAATCGCGATGCGGCGCTGTTGGTTAATTCCACCTCCGCCATTAAAAAACTTTGCCGCAATTCTTGCAATGTTTCACCAGCCAATAAACTCGCGTTGAACAATCCATCCGGTTTTAAAATGCGGCGTATTTGCGCTAAACTGCCGGGCACGTCGTTGACCAGATGCAGCGATAAATTAGAAATGACCAAATCGAAACTGTGTGGTGTGAAGGGCAATAAATCTTCTTCGCCGTAAATATCGCCGCCCGCCGCGTCCATAACAACGATTCGTGCCGCAGGATACATTTTTTGCAAAGATTGTTTGAAATGACCCGCATCGCCGAGGATCAAAATATTCTGAAAATCACGGCGGATTAGTTCCAAATCCTCGATCATGCGCGCGGCAATTTCGGCGGACAACGCGCTGTGATCCGCCTTGTTCTTTGCGGCTTTTTCCCGTCTTTGGCGCAACAAGGCGCGGTCGAATGGGTGTTGATTCAATTTGCTTGTCCCTTGGATAAAATACGCTAGGCTTTGTACCATGTTTGCCCGCAAAACAACAGCCCGGCTTGCGCCCGCTTTGTCGTCCAATCCCGCTTCGAAATTGCTGGATATGGTGTTGCCGCACACATGCGGCCTGTGCCGCGAGGTGATGAATTCCGGCCAAAGCCTTTGCGCCGATTGTTGGGGTGGATTGCAATTTATCGCCCGCCCGCATTGCGATTGTTGCGGCCTGCCATTCGCGTTCGATTTAGGGCCGGGGGCATTATGCGCCAAATGCGTTGAAAAACGGCCATCGTTTACGGCGGCGCGCGCGGCATTGAAATATGACGATCACAGCAAACAAATGATCCTGGCATTTAAACACGGCGATAAAATCCATCTGCGCGGTTTATTGGCAAAATTTTTATATCAATCCGGGAAAGATGTTTTGCAAGGCGCCAATTTAATCGCGCCGGTGCCATTGCATTGGTGGCGCATGGTAAAACGCAAATATAACCAAGCCGCCTTGTTATCGTCGGAAATTGCCAATTATTCCGGCCTTGATCATGGAGCGCATTTATTGCTGCGTAAAAAACGCACCGTGCCGCATGAAAACATGTCGCGGGACGAGCGCGAGAAAAATGTTAGCAAAGCGTTTACGGTTAATCCAAAATATGTGGATTCGGTTAAGGGCAAGATTATTGTTTTGGTCGATGATGTGATGACCAGCGGTGCAACGGTTAATGAATGCGCCAAAACCCTTTTGAAACAGGGTGTGGCCGAAGTTAGGGTGTTAACCCTGGCGCGGGTGGTGTTTGACAGTTAATATCGTTGAATCTTTGTCCTTTCCGGTCTAAATTTGATGAAATTTCTGTACGGTATTCCCATGAATTTGACATCAACCCCCAATAGTTTGAAGGAGAAGTGGATGAAACGCATAATTGCATTGGCGTTGGTATTGCTGGCCATTACCGCCGCCGCCGCCATTGCCGGGGACGGCAAGGATGGCCGTTATCAAGTCATCAACACCACGATTTCGATGCCTGGCCCGGTTAAATATGAATTGTCGCAACCGATTTTGGTCGATACCCAAACTGGCGGCACCTGGATTTTGGCGCAACCCGAAGGACAAATTATCGGCTGGTATCCATTGACCAAATCCGACAAAATGCCGGAACCGCCGAAAAAACCGGCCGCTGGCGATGCAGAACCAAAGCAGTAGTTTTTTCGCTGCGCGATCCTATATTAAAAAGGCCGGACCAATCCGGCCTTTTTCATGGAGCCTATAATGACCAACAAAATCGAAGTTTATACCACAACCTATTGCCCGCATTGCACCCGCGCTAAAGACTTGCTAAAGAAAAAAGGCCAGAGTTTCCAGGAAATCAATTGCGAAGAAGATGAAAATATTTGGAATGATTGCGTGAAACGCTCGGGCGGACGGCAAACTGTGCCGCAGATTTTCATCAACGGCACCCATGTCGGGGGCGCGGATGACTTATACGCGCTGGACAAAGCCGGAAAATTGGATGAGATGTTAGGGACTTAAGGCGTGGCGCTGACGATATAATTCACGCCCAGATCGCCGCTTAATTTCCAATTCCGGCCAATGGGGTTAAAAGAAATCCCATTTTGCGCGCGGATTTTTAAATTATTGCGGTTCAGGATTTCTGCCAGCTCCGACGGCATGATGAATTTATTCCAGTCATGCGTTCCGGGTGTAACCCAGCCCAGAATATCTTCGGCTATAACAATAGCTTGGGCATAGGACTTTATCGTTCGGTTCAGCGTCGATAAAATTAAAACCCCGCCTGGTTTCAAAACATGGCGTAACGATTTTACGAATAATTCTACGTTGTCGACATGCTCGATGATTTCGAGTGCCAGTACGGCATCGAAACGGTCTTTGCGTCGCGCCAGATTTTCAACCGGCTCGTTCCGGTAAGAGATTTTTAAACCGCTTTGCGCGGCATGATCGCGGGCAACATCAATGGCAATTGGATCGGCATCGATACCGGTGATATTGCCGCCAAGCCTTGCCAATGGCTCAGAAGTCAGCCCGCCGCCGCAACCTACATCCAAAATATCAAGGCCCGAAAGCGGCAAGGATTTGGTGGGTTTGATTTTAAAATGCGCGGCGATTTGGCCAGTGATGAATTCCAATCGCGTCGGGTTCAAAGCGTGCAAGGGTTTAAACTTGCCATCTTCGTTCCACCAATCGGGGGCATCCTTGGTAAAATGGGCGATTTCGCGCGGGTTTATGGTGTTTGACATGCGTTGAAATCAAGCTTAGCGCCTTTTCGCCATGCTTGCAATTTTCTTATAAAACGACATAATACGGGGTTTAAATCGAGGTAAAACAAAGAAATGGCAAGGTTAGTTTTAAAATTTGGCGGCACATCGGTTGCGGATATCGCCCGCATCCGGAAAGTAGCCCGCCTGGTACAATCCCAGCTCGAAGCGGGGCATGAAATCGCGGTGGTGGTATCCGCCATGGCGGGAGAAACCAATAAGCTGGTGGCGCTCGCGCGCGAGGCGCAAAAAAATCCTGCTTTGCGCGAATATGACATGGTGATTTCATCGGGCGAACAAGTCACGGTCGGTTTGCTGGCGATGGCGTTGCAAGATATCGGCATCAAGGGCCAATCATTTTTGGGCTGGCAAATTCCGGTACGCACCGATGCGCAACATTCGAATGCCTGGATTGAGAATGTCGAAGGCGAAAATTTAATCAAATTGATGCAACAAAAAGTGGTTCCAGTAATTGCCGGATTCCAAGGTCTTGGCCCGGATGGTTCGGTAACCACATTGGGCCGCGGTGGATCGGACACGACTGCGGTTGCGATTGCGGCAGCGGTAAAAGCCGATCAATGCGATATTTACACGGACGTTGAGGGCGTGTTCACGACCGATCCGCGCATCGTTGAAAACGCGCGCAAATTGGATAAAATTTCATACGAAGAAATGTTGGAACTGGCATCGCAAGGCGCCAAAGTATTGCAAACACGGTCGGTTGAAATCGCCATGCGCCATAAGGTGCGCGTGCAAGTATTGTCCAGCTTTAAAAACGAAATCGGGACCTTTGTGGTCGATGAGGAGGAAATTATGGATGCAAAATCGGTAAGCGGTCTGGCGTATAGCAAAGAAGACGCCAAGGTGATGGTCACGGGATTACCGCAACAAACAGGCGTTGCCGCGAAAATTTTCGCGCCATTGTCGGCGGCGGGCGTGAATGTCGATATGATCGTGCAAAATGTGGGTGAAACCGGCAAGGCGAATATTACCTTTACCGTGCCAAAAGTCGATTTGGATCGCACGCTGAAAACCTTGTATCAGAATCAACCAACCATCGGATTTGCCGCAGTAACGGGGGATACCAATATCGTCAAGGTATCGGTCGTGGGGCTTGGCATGCGCAATCATGTGGGCGTCGCGCAAACCATGTTCGATACGCTGGCGGCCAAAGGCATCAATATTCATGTGATTTCGACATCTGAAATTAAGATTTCTGTTTTGATCGAAGCGGAATATTTGGAACTTGCATTGCGTGCGCTGCATGCTGCGTATGGTTTGGATCAAGATGGTAAATCCGCATCGAAAGCGAGCGCGGCTTAATGCAAAAAATCCACACGCTGGAATCCTTGATGCAAGATGGCTGCAATTTTCTCGGCAGCAAATATGCGATCATGGGCGGGGCGATGACGTGGGTATCGGAACGCAATCTGGTTGCGGCCATTTCGAATGCGGGCGGGTTTGGCGTTGTGGCGTGCGGATCGATGACGCCGGATTTGCTGGATGCGGAAATCAAGGCGACGCGGAAATTGACGCAAAAACCGTTCGGCGTGAATTTGATCGTAATGCACCCGAAATTGGAAGATCTGGCGCAAACCTGTATCGATAACAAAATCACCCATGTGGTGCTGGCCGGCGGCGTTCCAAAAAAAGCGATTATTCAAAAATTAAAAGACGGCGGCGCGAAAGTGATTGCCTTTGCGCCAGCATTGGTGATTGCGCGTAAATTGATCAAGGACGGCGCCGATGCGCTGGTGATTGAAGGCACGGAAGCGGGCGGGCATATTGGTCCCGTGACCACTTCCGTTCTGGCACAAGAAATTTTGCCGAATATTATCGAAGTGCCGGTGTTCGTTGCGGGCGGCATTGGAAGGGGCGAGGCGATTCTGAGTTATCTGGAAATGGGCGCGGCGGGGGTGCAATTGGGCACAAGGTTCGTTTGCGCCAATGAATGTATCGCGCACCCGAATTTTAAAAAGGCTTTTATTCGCGCGGCCGCGCGCGAAGCGATTCCGACGGTTCAAATCGATCCGCGTTTTCCGGTGATTCCAGTGCGCGCGCTGATCAACGAAGGCACCAAACGTTTTATGGAAAAACAGCGCGAAGTGATCGAAAAATACGATTCCGGCGATTTGACCATGGATCAGGCGCAATTGGAGATCGAACATTTCTGGGCGGGCGCCTTGCGCCGCGCGGTGGTGGATGGCGATGTCGAAAATGGCTCTTTAATGGCAGGGCAAAGCGTCGGTTTGGTCAATGCCGAACAATCCACGCAAGAAATCATTGATGAATTGATGCAACAAGCCCAAACGGCGCTGCAACATAAACGCGTGGCATAAGCAGCGTATACCCCACAGATTTTGGATGTTTTGCCCGCTAGGTCTTTACCCCATGCGCGGTACGTTATACCCTGGGGTATGTTGCCCCAAATTCAACCTTCCCGGCAGTTGCTGAAAAACTTGCGCGATATTATCGGGCGTTATCCCGATCCGCGCGAACGGTTGCAACAAGTCGTCAAATCCATCGCCGTCGGCATGGCGGTCGAAGTTTGTTCGGTATACATCAAACGGCCCGGCGATTTGCTGGAATTATTCGCAACCCAAGGTTTGAATCCGGCGGCGATCAACAAAACGCGCCTGCGCATCGGCGAAGGTTTGGTCGGTTTGATCGCATCGACCGCGCAGCCCGTGGTTGCGGCGAATGCGTGGGAGCATCCGAATTTCGTTTACCGCCCGGAAACCGAAGAAGAAAATTTTAAATCATTTTGCGGCGTACCGTTATTGCTGGGTGGACGCGTTGTGGGCGTATTGGTGGTGCAAAATATCAAACAACGCCATTACAACGATGATGATGTGGAATTGCTGGAAACCATCGCCATTCTGCTTGGTTATTTGATTACATCTGGCGATCTGATTAAACCCGAAGAACAATTGGGCGGCGATGGCATCGGTATCGTGCCGACGCGTTTTTCCGGTTTGCGGATTCATTCCGGTCTGGCGATTGGGCGGGCGTTTGTTTATAACGCCGCGCCGCGCATTACACGCATGATGTCGGACAATACCGATGAAGAATTATCGCGCCTGCAACAGGCGCTGGACACGATGCACATATCGATCAGCGGCATGATCGAAAACGCCGCCAACGATATGCCGGTCGCGGCCGGACAAGAACATGTCGAGGTATTGGAGTCGTACCGCCTGTTTGCCAGCGACAAGGGCTGGTTAAACCGGATTCGCGAGGCGATCAACACGGGTCTTTCCGCCGAAGCGGCCGTGCAAAAAGTGCATAACGAAACCCGCGCCCGGATGAATTTAATTAACGATCCTTATATCCGCGCCCGGCTTGCGGATTTGGAAGATATTACCGCGCGCTTGCTGCAACATATTTTGGGCGATGAAACTTTTATGGCCAGGTACATTGCGGATCAGGATTTTATTGTGGTCGCGCGCGATCTTGGCCCCGCGGCGTTGTTGGATTTCGACCGCAAGCGTTTGCGCGGCGTGGTATTGGAAGAAGGCTCGCAAACCGCGCACGTCGCGGTGGTGGCGCGGGCGCTGGATATTCCGGTCGTGGGCAAAATCGGCGATGCGTTGCGCCGGATTGAATCGGGCGATCCATTGATTCTGGATGGCGAAAACGCCGAAGTCTATATTCGCCCCGGCGAGGAGGTTGTACAATTATTCCGCGACAATATCGTAGTGCGCGAAAAACGCCGCGCGCAATATGCCGCCGCGCGCAACTTGCCCGCAATCACCACCGATGGCGTACCGGTATCGTTGATGATTAATGCCGGACTTCCGATCGATATCGAACAGTTGGATACGACCAACGCCGATGGGATCGGATTATTCCGCACCGAAATTTCTTTTATGACCTATGGCGAAGTGCCGGGCCTGGCCGAGCAAACCGAGTTTTACAAACAAATGATCGATGCGGCCGGGTACCGACCAATCGTATTCCGCACCATCGATGTTGGCGGGGATAAGCCATTGCCCAACATGCCGCACCATGCCGAGGAAAATCCGGCCATGGGTTGGCGCGGATTGCGGTTATCGCTGGATATGCCGTCGTTATTACGCCAGCAATTGCGCGCGATGTTACGCGCCTGCAAAGGCAAGCGTTTGCAATTGATGTTCCCAATGGTCGCCGAAATCGCCGAATTCGATGCCGCCAAAAATTTGCTGGATATGGAAGTCAAACGGTTCAAGGAACGCGGCGAAGATTTGCCATCGCAAATCGCGGTCGGCGCAATGTTAGAGGTGCCTGCGTTATTATGGCAATTGCCGGCATTGTTGAAACGCGTCGATTTCTTGTCGGTTGGCAGCAACGATTTGATCCAGTTTTTATTCGCCAGCGACCGGGGCGGGGCGCGCACATCGTTGCGGTATGATTCATTATCGCCACCGGTATTGCGCGTGATCCGCAATTTGGTCGAAGAATGCGACAAGGCTGGCGTGCCATTGACCCTTTGCGGCGAGATGGCCGCAAGACCACTCGAGGCCATGACGTTGGTCAGCCTTGGCCTGAACCGCCTGTCCATGTCCGCGTCCAGCATCGGCCCGATCAAGGCCACGATCCGCCAGTTGAATGTCGCCCAATTCCGGGCCTATGTTTTGTCCTTATTGGACAGCACGGAACATAGTATTCGCGGCAAATTAAAAGCCTTTGCCGGGGACCGGGGTATTTTGATCCGGGATTGATAAAGATTTTTGCAAATTATTGAAAAATAGGCTAAAAAGGCCGTTATGTCGCAAGCATCCGCCAACTCTTTGTCTTCTTCGCCAAACGCCGATTCGGGCGTTGGTAAAATTTTGCGCGAAGCGCGCGAAGAACAAGGTTTAAGCATTGACGATATCGCCAATCAATTATGCATCCGCGCGGTGCATTTGCGCGCCATCGAAGATGGTGATTATGACACCTTACCGGCACTGGTTTATGCGCGCGGCTTTGTCCGGTCTTATGCCGATTTTCTAAGTTTGAATCAGGACGATATTTTAGAACAATTCCGCCGCGAAACGGCCGGACGCGAAGAAATATTGGATCCGATTTACGTTCCATCCAATTCCAACCGCCAATTGCCCAGCAAGCGGACCATGATCGGATCGCTGGTTGCGTTTTTGGTGTTGATTATGATTTGGTCTTATTGGTCCTCGCCATCGTCGGTGGAAACGCCGGATGCGGAAACGGTCGGCCCAATCGATATGCCCGCCGAAGAAGGCACAACATTGACCACATCCAAAGACGCGCAGCAAAATATATTCGCGCCCAGCGATGACAAGCCAGCCGCCGCGGATGCGGGTACGATTGCCGCGGATAATTCCGCGCCGATGACCCCGGCGCCAACGGCCGAAGAAACCGCGCCAGCATCGGGCCTGTCGTTCGAAGTATTAAGCGACGCGTGGGTGGAAATTACCAATAACGATGGCCGCACATTATTCAGCAAAGTATTGCGCAAGGGCGAAACATATCAGGTGCCCGCCAATTTTAAGGGCGCTTATTTATCGACCGGCAATGCCGGCGGATTGATGTTGCGCATCGATGGAAAACGCGCTGGCCTGTTGGGCCATGCGGGCGAAGTGAACAATGATATATTGATCGATGCCCGCGAAATGGCCCGCCGCGCCCGCGATTTGCCGCGTTAGCAATTTTATATGACCGATCACAACACCATACGTCCTTATCGGATGATTCACAGGCGCGCTTGCCGTCAGATTATGGTTGGCAACGTGCCGGTTGGCGGCGATGCGCCGATTTCGGTGCAATCCATGACCAATACGCTGACCACCGACGCGGCGGCGACTATTGCCCAGATCAAAAAACTGATTGATGCGGGCGCGGATATCGTGCGCGTATCGGTCCCGGACGAGGGGTCGACAGCGGCGCTGAAAACCATCGTTCAATCGGTAAAGGTTCCCATTGTCGCCGATATTCATTTTCACTATAAACGCGCGATCGAAGCGGCGCAGGCCGGCGCGGCGTGTTTGCGTATCAATCCCGGCAATATCGGATCGGATGACCGCGTGCGCGAAGTGGTCAAGGCCGCGCGCGATCATGGATGTTCGATGCGTATCGGCGTGAACGCTGGCAGTTTGGAAAAAGAATTATTGGAAAAATATGGCGAGCCATGCCCCGAAGCGATGGTCGAAAGCGCGTTGAATCATGCGCGGATTTTACAGGATCTGGATTTCCACGAATTTAAAATCAGTGTGAAGGCATCGGATGTGTTCCTGGCCGTTGCGGCGTATCAGCAATTGGCAACCGCTATCGATTGCCCACTGCATATCGGCATTACCGAGGCCGGATCGTTGCGTACTGGCACAGTAAAATCTTCGATCGGGCTTGGCATGTTATTATGGTCGGGCATCGGCGATACGATTCGCGTGTCGCTGGCCGCCGATCCGGTCGAAGAAGTAAAAGCCGGATTTGAAATGCTGAAATCCCTGGGCCTGCGCCACCGGGGCGTGAATATTATCGCTTGCCCATCTTGCGCGCGGCAGCAATTTAACGTGATTGAAACCGTGCGAGTATTGGAAGAAAAATTGGCGCATATCACAACGCCGATGACCGTGTCGATTATCGGCTGCGTCGTCAACGGCCCGGGCGAGGCCGCGATGACCGATATCGGTCTTGCGGGCGGCGGCAATGGCACGCATATGGTTTATGTCGCAGGCAATCAGGATCACCGCATCAAGGATCAGGATATCGTTGCGCATATCGTCGAAATGGTGGAAAAAAAGGCAGGAGCTGGCAATGTCTAAATTACAACCCGTACGCGGTACCCATGATTTATACGGCGATGATATGCGCCGCCACCGCCATGTGGTCGAAGTCGCACGCGATATCGCCGGCCGTTATATGTTCGAAGAAATCATCCCGCCGATTTTCGAATTTACCGAAGTATTCGCGCGTTCGATGGGCGAAACATCCGATGTCGTGTCCAAGGAAATGTATTCCATGACCGATAAGGGCGGGGAAAATATCACGCTGCGCCCGGAATTGACCGCTGGATTATGCCGCGCGGTTATATCGCAAGGTCTAGCGCAAAACGCGCCATTAAAATTTTTCAGCCATGGCCCGGTATTCCGGTATGAACGCCCGCAAAAGGGCCGCCAGCGCCAGTTCCATCAAATCGACGTTGAAATTATCGGCGTCGAATCGCCGGTCGCGGATGTGGAAAGTATTTCATTGGGTGCGCGGATTTTGGATGCGCTGGGTATTTTCCGTAGATGCACATTGGAAATCAATACGCTGGGCGATATGGAAAGCCGCAAAAATTATCGCGCCGCGCTGGTTAAATATTTCACCGCGCACAAGGATAAATTATCCGAAGACAGTTTAAAGCGTCTGGAAAAAAATCCGATGCGCATTTTGGATTCCAAGGATGAAGGCGATAAACGCCTGGTCGCATCATCGCCGGATTTCAGTGAATATTTGAATGAACCGTCCAAGGATTTCTTTGCCAAGGTCAAAGACGGCCTGACAGCAGTGAATATCCCGTTCAAAATCAACACGCGTTTGGTGCGCGGCCTGGATTATTACTGCCATACCGCGTTTGAATTCACCACCAACGATCTGGGCGCGCAAGGAACGGTGATGGGCGGTGGTCGTTATGACGGGTTGATCGAAAATCTGGGTGGGCCGAAATTGGCGGGAATCGGTTGGGGCGCGGGGATTGAACGTTTGGCGATGTTATTGGAATATATGCCGATGACGGCGCGGCCGGTGGCGATTGTGCCGGTTGGCGAAAGCGAACAGGCATTCGCCGCAACTTTGGCGGATGATTTGCGCCGCGCCGGGATCACTATCGATATGGGTTATTCCGGCAATGTCGGCAAGCGGATGAAACGCGCCGGCGACCGCAATGCAAAATTCGCGGTGATCATCGGCGGTGATGAAATCAAATCCGGCCAGGCGCAGGTGCGCAATATGGATTCGGGCGAGGAGAAAAAGATCGCCTTTAATCAATTACAGCAATTTTTAAAATAAACGGAAGATGAGATGTTAATCGAAGCAAAATTAGAAAAAGTATTGAAACGCCACAGCGACTTGCGCGATCAATTGTCGGGATCGGTTCCGTTGCGCAGCGAAGAATTGGTGAAATTGAACAAAGAATATGCCGAATTGACGCCGGTCGCCGAAAAAATCGAGCAATGGAAAAGCACCCGCAAGGAAATGGCGGATTTGGAAGCCATGAAAAACGATTCCGCCGCCGATGCCGATATGCGCAAAATGGCGGAAGAAGAATTTTACGCGTTAAAGGAAAAATTGCCGGGCATCGAACATGAATTGCAGGTGATGTTATTGCCAAAAGACGCCGCCGATGATCGTAACGCGATTCTGGAAATCCGCGCCGGCGCAGGCGGGGACGAAGCGGCCTTGTTTGCCGCGGAAATGTTCCGTTTATATGAAAAATACGCGGCGTTGCGCGGCTGGCGGTTCGAAGTTCTAAGCATTTCCGATACCGGTCTTGGCGGGTTCAAGGACGCCACCGCCGAAATATCCGGCACAGGCGTGTTCGCGCGGATGAAATTCGAATCCGGCGTGCACCGCGTGCAACGCGTACCAGACACCGAGGGATCGGGCCGGGTGCATACATCGACCATCACCGTTGCGGTTCTACCCGAAGCGGAAGAGGTTGACGTTAAAATCGAAGAAAAAGATTTGCGGATTGACGTGTTTCGCTCGAGTGGTCCGGGCGGCCAGTCGGTCAACACTACCGATTCGGCAGTGCGGATTACCCATATTCCAACCGGCACCGTGGTACAGCAACAAGACGAAAAATCGCAGCACAAAAACAAGGCCAAAGCGCTGAAAATTCTGCGCGCGCGTTTGTACGAGGTAGAGCGTGCCAAGATCGAGGCCGAACACGCCGCCAAACGCAAAAGCCAGGTTGGCACCGGCGATCGTTCGGAACGTATCCGCACCTATAATTTTCCGCAAACCCGCGTGACCGATCACCGCATCAATGTGACGTTGCACCAAATGGACAAAGTTATGCAGGGTGAAATCGATGAATTGGTCGACGCGCTTATCGCGAACGATCAGGCCGAACGTTTGGCGGCGTTGGAGTAGGCGTGGCTGATTCTGGCCGGTAAATTGGCAATTCGCTAGTTCCATCATTACTGGGTGGGATATTAGTAGCTTCATTATCAGAAATTGCTTCCCCAGATGGACACCATGTATTCAATGCATTAGTTAATCTATTATCCCGAATATTTTGTGCCGCTTGTCTGACCCTGGCCAAATAACTGGCATCAATAGGTGTACGAGGTGACAATAAAAGAGCTTTACATGCCTGCGGAATTTTTCCGTTATAATATTCAATTAATTTAGTTACCGTTTTATCTACGCAACTAAATTCAACGTCGTTTGGGCTGTTATAATTATTTTTGATGCTGGCGCGTTCCGTAAAACGGGTTGCAGCCTGCCAAGTTTTAAAGAAAATCGTATATATGCGGCTGGAGAAACTGTCAGTTTTTGCAACGCCAATTAATTCATCTTTTAATAATTCATCTTCTGATACAGCTTTCACTTCGTAACGATCAACCACAAATGCGCTAATAGTACGCAATAAGCCGGCTATATAGATTTTTTTCCATTTGGGCGGTTCCCGTAAACGCTCCCACAAGGGCAATTCGGCTTCTAAACCTTGTTGGGTAAAATCCAATGTTTGTGCATTGATAATTTTATTGGCAATTTTATCGCCTTTTTCTTCGCCATATATCCGTGCGCAAATATGGCCTATTCTTTTTTTGCGGGCTTCGAATGCTTTGACTGTGAAATAATGAGTAGCCAGCCGCAATAAAGCCGGATGATGTTCTTGCAAGGCATCGATCATTAAGGCCAGATCGGCAACATCATCAAATGGTATTCGTTCGGCAGTCGCAGCGGCCATAGTTACCGCTCTTGCGTAGGACCGGTGAGAGCAGGGGCTAAAGTAGTGGTACGGGTTGGCGTGCGTGCCGGTACAGCTTCTTCCCTTGACGTGTCGCGCCATGTTTCCAAGGTTGTTTTAACGCGGCCCAGCATTGTTTTGCTGAATGGATCGGCGGCCAGGGTTTTTGCTTCTAATCCGGTAACGGTTTTAATAACGGCGGCGAGTTTATCTGGATCGGCGTTAGCGGCGGATGTCTGAGTTAATTGTTCCAATTGTTTCGGCAATTCCTCGCGGTAACGGCGTTTAATGGTTTCTATGCCATTTTGAACGGCAACCGGAGTGATCTCGCCTAGGTCAGTGAAAGGGCCTGGCAGTGATTTATTCATTTCGTTCCAGGCTTGGCTCGCAGCACCGGCAACGACAGAACTGAGGACGGTTAAATCATTTATGTTTTTGGTGTCAATATTGCGGGAACGGCGCGCTTTTGTGGAGGAAGTATGGGCGCCACTATAAGCAATCTCGTCAGCAGAATAACGTTGCAATGTTTCTTGTAAATCGCCAAGGCGTTCTTGCTGTTTTGGGGAAAGATCGCCAACTTGAAATTTCCCAACCGCCATAGCCGCTTTTCCAATCAAGCTGGTTCCTTCGATTGAAGCAATTTCCCATGGTGCGGCCAAGGCGCGTTTGCGTTTTGCTTCGTTCATTTGCATTAGGCTTTTTGCTGCTTGCCGGGCATTTTTTTTGCCAAACAGACTTTCGCAAATCACCACGACATCTTGTCGCGCTTGATTGAATTTTTCACTGGTGCGGGCAAACAATGCCAGTTCTATGATGTCTGATTTCCGTTCTTCCATGGCTTGCCAGCCATCGATCATGGCGGCGATATTGTCAAAGGCGGTTGGCGTGCGAGCAATCATTTCTAATTAGGATACACTATTTCTTGTTAAAAATCAAGCGTTTAAATACGATATTTCGATGGCAAATCAATGACTTAATTCGCTTGCCAATAGGCTATTGTACAGGTTAATTGGCGGCATGTGGGGTAAAAACCGAATCAAGGATCAACTGCACTGGGCGGAAAAACAACTGGCCAAGGTTGGCATCCATGATGGCCGTTTGATCGCGCGCGTGTTGATGGAATATGTTCTGACCGCGCCGGGCGATGTTCCAAAACCATATACGTTGCGGTATCGCGAAGATGAAAAAATCACGCGGGAAAATCAAACCAAATTTCGCGATTATGTTTTTCGCCGGATGCGGGGCGAGGCGACGTCGCGTATCACCGGATACCGCGAATTTTGGTCACTGCCGTTTAAATTGAATTCGGCAACTTTGGATCCGCGTTCGGATACGGAGACATTGGTGGAAACGGCCTTAAAACAATTATCGGCGCGCGATGCGGATTATAAAAAACGTGCCTGGAAAATGCTGGATCTGGGCACGGGCACGGGGTGTATTATCATATCTTTATTGCATGAATTGCCGGCCGCGCAAGGATTTGCCGGGGATGCCAGCATGCAGGCATTAGAAGCGGCGATGGAAAATGGCCATTTAAATAATGTGGCGGACCGGTTGCATTTATTCGCCAGCGATTGGGCATCGGCCATTTCCACGGTTGATGAGGCGCAAAAATTCGATCTAATTGCGTGTAACCCGCCTTATGTGCCGGAATATTACCGCACGCTATTATCCAACGAAGTTTTGCATTTCGACCCGCCATTGGCGTTATGGGGCGGGCCGACGGGATTGGACGGTTATGCCAAAGTTATGCCGCAAATCAAAGATATGCTGAAAAAAGATGGGTTAGGATTTTTGGAAATCGGCGCGGATCAAGCCGATGCGGTGGCGCAAATTGTTGTCGATCATGGATTCACCGTGATCGAAGTAGTGCGCGATTTATCCGGCCATGCGCGATGCATTGTATTGCGCCACAGCGCTAGATCCAATTGAGAAAAAATCACGTCATTTTATATAATATTCACAGGCCAAAAATTAAGCTTGGCAGGGTGAAACGAAGACGGTAAATTGAGAATATAATAATTAGACAAATAACATTTACACAATAAATGCCGGGTAAAAACAGAGTAAGTAATAACGGCGTAAAAATAGTGGCAAAACAAACTGCGGAATGCGAATAAGCACAGCAGGATTTGCCGGAAAAAAATGAAGAACATAGACTTAAAAAGGATCATACATGAGACCTAATTCCAATCGTCGTGGGCGCAATGGACATCATCGTCATGGTGGTGGCGGTGGCGGACACAGTTCCGGCGGCGGCAACAATCACCGCCGTGGTTCCGTGCCAGTACGGTATCAGGTTTTTGAAAGCAAGGGTTCCGAAGTAAAAGTACGCGGCAACCCGCAGCAAATTTACGATAAATATTCATCGCTGGCGCGCGATGCGGTGGCATCGGGCGATCATGTTCGCGCCGAAAGCCATTTTCAGCATGCCGAACATTATTTCCGCCTGCTGAATTCCGAACCGCGCCCGCAATATCAACCATCGCCCGAAGAATTGGCGGCGGCCGAAGTCGAATTGATCAATGCCGGCGAAGCCGTGGTGGAATCGTTGGTTCCGCCCGCAGCGCCAAGCAATGATGGCAATAATGACGCCGACGATAAATCGGTGGCGTAAGATTGAATGATAGAATACAAAACGGCCCGATTTCGGGCCGTTTTTTATTTGTTTCCATTTATATGGATCGCGGCCTGCCGCACCAAAGACGTATAAGATTATTGACCAGTGTATTCGGCGGTTCCGCCGCGCTTACAATGGCTCCACGCCTTTGCTCGCGATCCAGTTCTTTTTGTAAAACCGTGACCGATTTATGATCTGTTGCCAATATTCGGATGTCTGCCTTAATAATACTCAAAACATCAGGAACTTTTTCCGCAAGGTTTTGCAGATGGGGATCAACGCCTATGGGGGCATCATTGGTGCGAGAGTGATTGCACAAAGCCTGAATAGATGAAGGATCGTGCAAGATGGCATGCAATGCATCCAAAGTGGTTATATCACGCATTAACTTGGCTTGCGCATGGCGTGTGTTACCCAGCTTCGTTTCAGCCGTCTTACGGCTTAGGGCCGATGTAACGGCGGTAAGCCCGGCGCGGCAGGCATCGTAATCCGGTTCCATTATGCGTTCTAAAGCGGTCAAAGCCGGATGTTGATCGGCGGGCGTAATATTCCGGTTGGTTGTAATAAATTCACGGGTCAAAGAATGCGCGAATTCCGGCCCGTATTTTTCTGATGGGAAACGTTCTTGCAGAAGAGCATCGACATAATTGGTGATGGTTCTTTCCGCCAATACCGCCAATGCTTCGTTCGTAATGAAAATGCCGCCATTTTGACGGTAAGCGTGAAAAGCCTTGCCGCGTCGTTCCTCGGCGGATGCCTCGATAAAACTAGAGTCTGTTATTCCCGAAGCAGGCGGTATATGAATTACCCGCGTCGGTTGATAATTCCACCATGCGTCAGGTATATTGGATGTGTTGTGTAATACAAAACTATTGGAATCGCATTTTTCCAATGCAGTGCTGAATATTCCTCGTAACATCACTATGGCGTATGGCGGTAACTCATCCTTGGAAAATAATTTAGGGATTTCGTCCTGCTTACCTTCCAAGCAATATATGATTGCGTTGTTTTGCAGGTCTTGTTCCGTTACCATACGATGCAGCGCAAGCAGCCCCTTGGTTTTTTTAGCGACGTTGCCAACAGGGCTTGCTTTAATCAGATCTGTTATCTCTTGTAAACCACGTTGATTGATTTCGGCGGTGGGATGCAAAAAACTATCTACCAGTTCGTCTGCCCGTTGTTCGGATGCGAGGGTGTTTTGTTTAATCAATTGACGCAAAAACGCACTATAAGAATCCATCAAATGGATTTTCATTTGTTGGATCATGCTGACACGACCTAAATCAAACTGGTCAGTGCCTGTGGCGGAATTTATTGTCTTGCTCAAAATTAATACCCTAAATTGATCATATCTTAAAAAGATACATTATATTTTTGATGCTGTAAATGTTTTAATTAATGGTATTACAATCACTTAGCAATTAATATAATCTTAACCGCTTGAAATCTATATCTTAATTACCCACCTAGTATATATGATCGTAAAAATCAACTAATTTATGGCACATCTATGAATCTGCAAAAATACTCCGAACGGGCTCAAGGCTTTATTCAATCGGCGCAAACCATGGCGGCGGGACGCGGCCACCAATATTTAAGCCCCGAACATTTATTAAAAGTTTTATTGGAAGATAACGAAGGCCTTGCCAGTAAATTGATCCGCGAAGCGGGTGGCGAAGCACGCATTGCATTACAAGAAGCAAACTCCGCGCTCGATAAAACCGCCAAAGTCGAAGGTGGCGGCGGAATGTACGCTTCCCAAGAATTATCCAAAGTATTCGCCAGCGCCGAAGAAGCCGCCGAAAAAGCGGGCGACAATTTCGTCACCGCTGAAATGTTGTTGCTGGCGTTATCGTTAGTTGAAAATACCGGCGCGCAAAAGGCGTTGAAATCTGCCGGGGTCGATGCGGTAAAATTGAACAAGGCGATCGGCAAATTGCGCAAGGGCCGCAAAGCAACTTCGCGCAGCGCCGAAGACACCTATGATGCACTGGATAAATACGCGCGCGATCTGACCGAAGCGGCATTGATGGGCAAATTGGATCCCGTGATTGGCCGCGACGAAGAAATTCGCCGCTGTATCCAGGTATTGCAACGCCGCACCAAAAATAATCCGGTGCTGATTGGCGAGCCTGGCGTTGGCAAAACCGCCATCGTCGAAGGATTGGCATTGCGCATTATCAATGGCGATGTGCCCGAAGGTTTAAAAGAAAAGAAATTAATGTCGCTGGATTTGGGCGCGATGGTCGCCGGCGCGAAATATCGCGGTGAATTCGAAGAACGGTTGAAAGCCGTTTTGGCCGATGTTTCCGCCGCCGAAGGGCAAATTATTTTGTTCATCGACGAAGTGCATAATTTGGTCGGCGCGGGCAAGGCCGAAGGCGCGATGGATGCATCGAACATGTTGAAGCCGGCATTGGCGAGGGGTGAATTGCATTGCGTTGCGGCGACCACATTGGATGAATATCGCAAACATATCGAAAAAGACGCGGCGTTAGCGCGCCGGTTTCAACCGGTTTTTGTGGAAGAACCGAATGTTGAAGATACAATTTCAATCCTGCGTGGATTAAAAGAAAAATACGAATTGCACCATGGTGTGCGGATTACCGATTCGGCGATTGTGTCAGCCGCAACATTGTCGCACCGTTATATCACCGACCGGTTTTTGCCGGATAAGGCCATTGATTTAATCGACGAGGCCGCCAGCCGTTTGCGCATGGAAGTCGATTCGAAACCCGAAGAAATCGACGAATTGGATCGCCGCATCATTCAATTAAAAATTGAACGCGAAGCAATGAAAAAAGAAACCGATCCCGCCAGCATCGACCGTTTGGCGAAATTGGAAATCGAATTGCGTGGTTTGGAAGGGCGTTCGCAAAAACTGACCGATCAATGGCGCAAGGAGAAAGCGTCTTTGTCGGATGAACGCGCGATCAAGGAAAAACTGGAAAAATCCAAACAAGATTTGGAAAAAGCGCAACGCGAAGGCAATTTGGCCAAGGCGGGTGAATTGAAATACGGCGTGATCCCGGATTTGGAAAAACAATTGCAAAAATTGTCGTCCAGCGCCGGCCAAACCATGTTGAAAGAAGAAGTCAAAGACAACGATATTGCTGCCGTGGTTTCGCGCTGGACCGGCGTTCCGGTGGATAAAATGCTGGAAGGCGAACGCGGTAAATTGCTGCGTATGGAAGATGAATTGAAGCGCCGCGTAATTGGCCAGGACGAGGCGATTACGGCGGTCAGCAACGCGGTACGCCGCGCCCGGGCCGGATTGCAAGATCCGAACCGGCCATTAGGATCGTTTTTATTCCTTGGTCCAACGGGTGTTGGCAAAACCGAATTGACCAAGGCATTAGCGGAATTTTTGTTCGACGACGATACCGCGATGGTGCGGATCGACATGTCCGAATTCATGGAAAAACATTCGGTGTCGCGCCTGATCGGTGCGCCGCCGGGATATGTTGGATATGACGAAGGCGGCAGTTTGACCGAAGCCGTGCGCCGCCGCCCGTATCAGGTGATTTTATTCGACGAAGTCGAAAAAGCGCACCCCGATGTGTTCAACGTATTGTTGCAAGTATTGGATGACGGGCATTTAACTGATGGCCAAGGTCGCAAGGTCGATTTCAAAAATACCCTTATTATCCTGACCAGCAATTTGGGCAGCGAAGTTCTTGCCACGCAGGGCGAGGGGGAAGCAGTCGAAAAAGTCCGCGATGCCGTGATGCAAATCGTGCGCAAAGCATTCCGTCCTGAATTTTTAAATCGTTTGGATGAAGTGTTATTGTTCCACCGTTTGCGCCGCACCGATATGGCGGGCATTGTCGAAGTGCAATTATCGCGTTTGCAAAAATTGCTAAACCCCCGCAAAATCATTTTGGAATTGGACGAACGGGCAAAGGCCTGGATCGCCAACGCCGGATACGATCCGGTTTATGGTGCAAGGCCATTGAAACGCATTATCCAAAAACATCTGCAAAACGCGCTGGCCGAGGCAATCCTGCGTGGCGAGATTTTAGACGGGCAGCACGTGAAGGTAACGGTCAAAGACGCGGAACTAAGCTTTGCGCCATACAGCAAAAAAATCGCCGCCGCGTAATTTATTTGGTTGGAGTCTTGGCCTTGGCGTCGGTGATGGCTTGCGTAATAACTGCAACAGAAGCGTCTTTTTTCTTGGCGATTCCGTGCGCGGCCATTAAATTTTGCGCTGCTTGCGTTTCTATATAAGTTTTAAAAGCATTCGGGATATCGCGTTCATAATGCGGTTTTGCCGGCCAGTGCAATCCCGGGCGCGTGCTGGCGGCGTCCCGGTTTAATTCTGACCAAGCCATATAACGATGCGCTTCGAAAATCGCGCCGGCTAGGAAATCGTGCGGAGAGACAGGCGGATTTTGGCTTGCGCACCAATTATTCGCATGCCGTGTGTGAAGGCCAAACACATCCTCGAGAACCATAATTTCAATGTCTTTAAACCAGGATAATGTCCAGGATCGGCCGGGGGGAATATTTTTAAAGATTTTTGGCAACGCCTCTACCAAAATCCCTTCATTGGCGCGTCCCATAATGACTGTAGCGGCAAGTATGCAAGTGAGCAAAGGGGGGTCTCCGCTCATACTAGTCTCTTGCAGCAACAAGGTGGTGCAATCCAATACTTGTTTTGCATAAAGATTCATATGACCCAGGCTAAATGCATCTATAAATTTTTGCAGCGGGTCATCCAAAGGTTCGATTTCTCTTACGGGATTTTTTCTTGTCTCGGCGAGTTTTTGGCGCTTGTCTAGTTCTCTTTGCCAAGGCGATCTGAAATCGGTGCCTAGTAGTCTGATCACCTGTGGTTTGGTGTCGATAGATCCTGTTGGCTGTGAATTCAGATCCGCCGTAGTGATGCCAACAAAGCTGCCCGCGGCTGGCCCGTTTGTGCCTATCGTAAGCGGGAAAATATTGGTGCTGGGGACGGTGCCGCCGGCAGTCGTCGCCGGTGCATTTTCCAGCAGTCGTAATTTGGCCAGATGTTCCTGGGTTAAACTTGGAATATCCCCGGCCTTGGCACGCATAAACCATTCTGCCCTGGCGGGAGTATTTTGTTGGATATCTGCGGCGGATAATTGCGCCAGCATTTTCCATACAATGTCTTTACAGCCTCGGGTCATTTGGCCATCTATGCCGAATGCGCCTTTTAATCTAGCTGCTAAATAATCCGCACCTTTTAAGGCTGCAGGCCCGGTGAATAAGTAATTGGCCAATTTTTCCGCGTGTTTTTCTTTAAAACCTAATTCTTGCAATATTTTTAATACATGCGCCAATTCTGCGGGATCGGTTTGGGGCTTGGTGGCCGCTAATACGCCGTCTGGCGGCGTTGCTTGGCTATCGGCCGCGGTTTCTGGATTTGAATGGGGTTGTGCTGGCGCTTCTGCATTTGCTTTGATCATTAGGGTAGCCATAGAACGATGCCGTCCGGTGGAAATTTGCTGGATTCCACCTTCAACCACGTTTTGTTGTAGCCAATCTGAGCGTGCCGCTGGATCTTGGAGTTCGGCAGCATCTAATTGTACCAACATTCTCCAAATAATTTCGCGCATTATTTTATCTAATTGGGTATTGGGAAGCTGTAGTTTAATTTTGAATTGTTGGACTGGCGTTGCTACTCCGGCGGTAGGTTGGATAAGATATAACGTTAAGTCTTCGGCGTCAGATGCGGCGAAACCCATCTGCTGCACTTTTCCCGTCGCCAATTCTAGTTCATCGGCTTGCACTGCAATTGCACCAGGAATGGTGGTGGGCATAGCCGTGCCATCTGCCAGGTTTGTCGACACTGTTTGCACCGGAGATAATTGATCAGACAGTCTTTGAATTGCTGGATAATGAGCCGGATTGATATTAGACACTTGTCCTGCCAATGCCTTATCCAACCATGCTTTTTTGACAGTTGGCTGGCGAATTTCATCAACACTTAGATCCTGTAACATTTGCCAGATTACTGGGCTGGGCAAAGCCAAGTAACTAACACTTACTCTGATTCGTAATAAAGATTGTAGAACTCCAACAGATTTTCCGGTACGCAAATGGTGTATTATCCTCATGGGATCATCAACGCCATGAAAACCCAATTGCCTTAATTTCGGGATGATATTTAGGGCATCGGTTCCATTTACGCCATTTGGCAACGAGATAGTGGGGATGGGCGCTGCTGGATTAGTTCTGTACTGTGTAACGAGCGAATCCATTCCCAAAGGATCTGCGGCCAGTGTACGTATTCCATCAAACACTTGATCCCGGATCGCCGGATCATTCCAATCGCGGTCGCCAAACAATTCTAAAATGGCTAGTAATGTTTCCGCGCGTTTGTGAGTGGCGCTAACAAAAGGTAGCTTATGCAATCCAAGCAAACGGGCAATTTTAATGGTGCCGGTTTGGCCTCTCGTTGTTTTTAGGGCTGCGACTGCCAGCTGTAAAAAATCTTGCGCTTCGTCTGCGGTAATCGGATCTCCGATAGCGGTGGCGGGAGATGCCATCAAACGCGCGCGCAACGAATCGTATTTTGCTGGTAAATCAGCCATACCCAAACCTTGATGCCGAGGGCGTTTTCGCACCCAATAAATATTCTTAAAAGATATTTTATATCTTAATGGATTAGCTCACTGACAGTTTTATGTCAAGGCCGTAAACCAGCATAACAACACTGATTTCATTGGAAATATTAACGGGGATTGCGGGTCCGAACAGGCACATAAGCTTGGTTCATTACCATACGCTAAAATAGGATAATTACCGCGATGCGCGTTCGGCAGAAGATATCCGCATTTTGACGCTATTAGAAACTAAACCGACGGTTGGCATAGCTCCTTGAATGGCTGGCCATTGTTCTCGAAAATTGTTGAATCCTTCGACATCGAACGCATTTAATGGGGTATTGCGTTTACGGAATGCACCTAACATTTTTAAACTTAAATCCTGGCCGGTAGTGGCATTTAAAAATGTATTGGCTTCGGTCATGCGGCGGACACGCAACCGCTCGTCTTTTTTAACATTGCAACGCAGCGCAATTTCGCAAGCCGCATTTTTCCAATCTTTTTGTTCGATATAACCCAGCATATCATTGCCAACCAATCCGGGATTGTTGATACACAATGATGTCAGTACGATTCTGGCGCCGGACGGCAATTTATCAAAATCCATGCCTCTGCTGTCGAATTTATTGTTCAGGATTTTAAGGCGCTTGGCCAAGTCGGCTTCGAATAAAGCCATAACTTGTTCCGCATTCAAGCCTTTTTCGCCGTCCAAATAAGCTTGGAATTCTTTATTGGTGCAAGGAATGGTTTCGCGAAACGTGATGCGGTTGGCTTCGACGTCCAAATTTAAACCTATGCCGATTGTTCTTTTTCCGGCGGTGCATTTATATTGGCAGGACCTTATGCCTTCGGCGTGAAATATGAATTCACGCAACGCGCGGTCGTGCGGCGCCATGGTGCTGATATGATTGCGCAGCAATTGTTCGATATTTTGGGATTCAGAACTCGCAACCATTTGCAGTGGATCGGATTCTGCGATGTCTAATTTTGGCGCATCCATAATTGGTGGTGCGATCAATGTTGGTTTTGATGCAGTGTTTGATGCTACAAAATCATTTCTGGCAGCGCTTGGAGAGGGCAATGGACGATCTAATGAGTATTGCGGATAATCAGGCGCAGCGGCGATGGCTTGGCTCGATCTTCCGGGATCCTGAAGCTGATTGTGAATTCTCCAGCCGAAAAATCCGGTTAAACCGATTACAAGGGCTAAGGCGCGATTCAAATAACGATCCGGAATTTTATTGGCTACCCAGGAGAAAACGCGTGCGGCGACGCTGCGATTATCGCGCACTTCTATAGCGGACGCAATCGATCTGCGACCACGCCGTACCGTAGGCCGCGCTTTGCCAAAATCATCACCACCCTTGTGGTCGGTTCTGTGAATAGCTCTGCTCATAAACCCTCTGTACCCCAAATTTAACTATAATTATATGATTTTTATGAATTTATCCTATAAAGAAACAATTGTAAAGAATAAAATAAAATTGCTTATTCTGCCGATGTTTTTGTATGCACCGGCCAAGCGCGGTTACCACGCTTCTGATCGCTAGTTGGCATAAACCCGCCAATCAATAGACATTTTTTTAAGATTATGCTTTATGTTTAAAAGGCAGAATATGGGAATTCTTCATGAACCAAATTATCGAAAAACCAAATAAAAACGAATGGGGCTTGGCCACGGCCGGCACGACGCAGAAAACCATCAATTGGAAAGAATCGGCCGAATATAAAAAGACCGCCGAATTCGTACGCAGCGCCTATGGCCCATTTGGCCGGGTGGTTTTCACCGGTATCTGGGTGATTTTCCTGGTGGCGATTGGAATTTGGGGCGTCAGTTTTTTTGTTGATGCTTTGGAATTGGTTTTCAATGCCTTGCGCAATGTGCCTAATGCTGGCGGCGCTGGCGCGGCGATTGGATCGGTCGCGGGCGCTTTGTTCGCCGCTTGTTGGAAAACCGCTGTTGGCGCGGTGATTCTATTCCCGGTTTGGTATGGATTTAAAATCGCCTATGCGCGGTTTTTGGTTCTGCTGGCTACCGACCAACAACCCCCGCAAAACTAATTCATTTGTAAATTGGATTTAGCGCCAAGCCAGCTTCAGGCCTTTTTTGCCTTCTTTAAACGCGGCCATTTTTTGCTGCGTTTCGGTCAAAGCCAGTTTGAATTTCTGCAATTCTTTGCCAGCCAATTGACGGCCGGTCGAAAACTTCACGCCGACCGGATTGATTTTACGCGCGCTGCGATGAACTTCGTAATGCAAATGCGGGCCGGTGGAAAGGCCGGTCGACCCGACATAACCGATCACATCCCCTTGACGCACGCGGCCGCCTACACGCAAGGTTTTGGCATAACGGCTTAGATGGCCGTACGCGGTGCGGTATTCTTTGTTATGCTGAATTTCAATGTAATGGCCATATCCGCCATTCCAGCCTTTTTGCCGGACAACGCCATCGCCTGCGGCCAGAACCGGCGTGCCGGTGCCCGCGCCGAAATCAATCCCGGCGTGCATTTTGGAATAACCCAGAATCGGATGGCGGCGCATGCCGAAACCGCGCGTTACGCGGGCGCCATCGACCGGCGTGCGCAATAACGCCTTGCGAATCGATTTGCCTTCGGCGTTGAAATAATCCGGGCGGCTGTCGTCGAGCGGTTTGTAGCGGAAGATTTTAAGCTCTTTGCTGCCATATTTCAAATTGGCGAAAATCATGCTGCCCGCTTTGACCAAACGGCCTTCTTCGTCATAAATTTCTTCGAATGCGACTTCGAATTTATCGCCCGAATGAACTTCGCGTTGGAAATCGACGTCATATGAGAATACGCGGATCATTTCGGATAACACATTTTGTGGAATTCCGGCTTTTTTGGCGGCTTCGGACAGGCTGTTATTGACGGTGGCGGTAATGACGTTCATCCGCACTTCGACCGGGCGTAATTCGGATTTGGCCTTGAATTTGTTCCCTGCGCGCGAAATCATAATGCGTTTATCATGCGTTGGGGTAAAGGTGACTTGGTCGATCGCGCGAATCGCGGTATCTGCGGTTACGGTAGGCGCTGGCGTTTTCGCATCGGCTTTGGCCTTGGCGGGTTTTTCCGGCACAACCGGTTGATCGGAAAATACGATGGTGATTTCTTCGCCAACATTGATGGTTTTCGGATTCAAAATCGCTTTCAACGCGTTTGAAATCGAATTGGCCTGTTTTTTATCGACGCCAGCCGAAATCAACGCGCCGGTAAAACTTTCGCCGCGGGCCAGTTTGATGGTTTTCTGTTCGGCCTTTAACGCCAGCGTTTGTTCGCCGTAATTATTGGCTTCGCCCGAAAGGCTTTCTTTTTCCTCGGCAACATCGTCATTCATGAACGGCAATGCCGCATCCGCCGTGCTGATCGGGTTCAGGCTTTTGGCGAAGGTGTTCGCATCGTTCAGGAACTTGCTGTAAATATGATTGATCGGCTGATTCGGCAATTCTTCGTACCGGCCGGTCGGCGAGGTGGCAGCGATAGTCGCGAACAACAATATCAAGGCGCCGGCATACATATTGCGCTTGCTGGCCAATTGTTTAAAGGCGAATGGGCGGAACGCCGGTAATTTGGGTAATGTCGGTTTCGATAAAACGGGCAGGCGCGGCGTTTCAATATCGATTTCAATATCTTGGTTCAAGAAATTGACGATTTTATAGAGGTCGTTTTTAACGCCAAGGGTGATTTTTTGGGTAAAGACCACAACGGCATCAAAGCCCATGGCCAGATACCAATCAATGTCGCGCAACGCCTCTATGAACCGCGTTTTAAAATTCTGCAATCATCACCTAACGTCGTGAATGGTCTGCAACCTAAGAAGTTAGAAATAAAAAGAAATACCCTTTTATAATTTCGCCTTACTTGCTATGAAGCCGCCCATCTGTCAACCACAAAAAACAAGGTGTATGAATATAATTACAATAACATGGAGCCATACAAAATATTATTAAGATTATATCAATATCGAATCATTTTGAGTGTGTATAAATCACACCAGTATAGGCTGGCCTTTGGGGTTATAGCCTTTATATAAGTAGTTCAGATTACGGGAGAATTCCAATGACCGCCAACGCCGCAACAAAATTGCCGTCTAAAAAACAGACCCAAGCAGGGGAGATTCGTATCACCCACGAACCATTTCCAGGGGCGCAGAAAATATATGTGGATGGCGTTGCCATGCGCGAAGTGGCGTTGACCGATAAAAATGAAAAACCGTTACGGGTTTACGATACGTCTGGCCCGTATACCGACCCGAATGTTGCGATCGATATTCGCAACGGTCTGCCCAAATTGCGCGACGAATGGATTCGGGCAAGGGGCGATGTGGAGGAATATCAGGGCCGCGAATGGAAACCGGTCGATGACGGTTTGAAATCCGCCAATTTAAGAAATCTGGATGCGCATTTCCCATTAACCCGCAAACCGATCCGCGCAAAACCGGGCCAAGCGGTAACGCAAATGGCCTATGCCAAACGCGGCATCATCACCAAGGAAATGGAATATATCGCGGTCCGCGAAAATATCGGCCGGACAGAGGCGCGCAAAGCCGCCAAGGGCGGCGAATCGTTCGGCGCAAAAATTCCAGATTTAATTACGCCAGAATTTGTTCGGGACGAGGTCGCGCGCGGCCGGGCGATTATTCCGGCCAACATCAATCACCCGGAATCAGAACCAATGATTATCGGCCGGAATTTCCTGACCAAGATTAATGCCAATATCGGCAATTCCGCCGTGTCCAGCAGCATCGAAGAGGAAGTCGAAAAACTGGTTTGGGGCATTCGTTGGGGCGCGGATACGACGATGGATTTATCGACGGGGAAAAATATTCACACCACGCGCGAATGGATCATCCGCAATTCGCCGGTGCCCATCGGCACGGTACCGATTTATCAGGCGCTGGAAAAGGTCGGCGGTATTGCACAGGATTTAACTTGGGAAATTTACCGTGACACATTGATTGAACAATGTGAACAAGGCGTTGATTATTTCACCATTCATGCGGGCGTGAGATTACCTTATATTCAACTGACCGCGAATCGCGTGACGGGGATTGTATCGCGCGGCGGATCGATTCACGCCAAATGGTGCCTGGCGCATCACAAGGAAAATTTCACCTATACGCATTTCCGGGAAATTTGCGAAATCTTGCGCGCCTATGACGTGTCGTTCAGTTTGGGCGACGGATTGCGCCCCGGCGCGATTGCCGATGCGAATGACGAAGCGCAATTCGCGGAATTAAAAACGCTGGGTGAATTGACCAAAGTCGCGTGGGACATGGATTGCCAAGTGATGATCGAAGGCCCAGGCCATGTGCCGATGCACCTTATTAAAGAGAATATGGAAAAGCAGCTGGAAATTTGCCACGAAGCGCCGTTTTATACGCTCGGGCCCCTGACAACCGATATTGCGCCGGGTTATGATCACATCACATCCGCCATCGGCGCGGCGATGATCGGATGGTTCGGCACGGCGATGTTGTGTTACGTCACGCCAAAAGAACATTTGGGTCTGCCGGATCGCGACGACGTGAAACAAGGCGTGATTGCCTACAAAATCGCCGCGCACGCGGCCGATTTGGCCAAGGGCCATCCGGCGGCGCAAATGCGCGACGATGCGTTATCGCGCGCGCGTTTCGAATTCCGCTGGCAGGATCAATTCAATCTGGGATTGGATCCCGACACGGCGCGCGAATATCACGACGAAACCTTGCCAGCCGAAGGCGCGAAAGTCGCGCATTTCTGTTCCATGTGCGGCCCGAAATTTTGCAGCATGAAAATCACCCAGGAGATTCGGGAGATGGCGAATAAAGGCATGAGCGATAAATCCGCCGAATTCAAACAGCAGGGCGGGGAGATTTACAAAAAAATCGCCTAACGAACATTGCCGCCGTATGTGAAATTGTGAAACTTAAAGCGGCCGGGATAGGCGGTTGATAATTTATCCGGCTTTTTCTCATTCACTTGCAATCGGTATCTGATCGCTTCTTTCATTAGTTCTTTGGGATCTTCAGGACAGCCGATCAAACGGTGGCAGAAAGACAGGATTTTTAAATATTCATAAGACAAATCACCCGGCGCGGTTGCGGCGAATTGCTGCCAAATCGCCGGCGCTTCCAGCCAATAGGCAGGATAAGAAATAATGATCTGCGTTTGGTCGGTGGCGCCAAGGGGCGTGACAGTTTCGAGCACGGGGCATTGAATGCGATTGATGGAAGTATCTTCCCCTACAATCTTAACGATGCCGGGTATGGTCGAAAGAATAAGTTCGTTATCTGTTGCACGGGATTTGACATAAGGAATAATATGTTGTTCAAAAAATGTCATATAACCGGATAGTTCGGAAACGGACCTGGCGCACATATCGCGAACGATCGCGCCATCGTCCGTGAATAACAAATCATAACCTGAGAAAATCGTGTTGTATTGCTGAAATTCCATGCTGCCGGATCTGGCAATAGTGCGTAGCGCCCATATCTGGCGGGCTTCTATCAGCGCCTGTTCGAATTGGGGCGAATCAACCCCGTATTTCCTGGCAGCAAAGAAAAGCGGAATGGTAAAACTGCCTAGCTCCGCCTGTTGTTCATGGCCTGGGCGGCCACCAAGATATTGCACAGTATGGACTGCTTCGTGCAGTAAAATCTGTCTAAGCATAAGATATTGAAATTCTTCCGGCCTATATGGGGAACCGGGATCAATATCCTGGATCGAGAATTGGCGCCATGTTTGGTCTTGTTCTACTATTCTTATGCCGGGACTGCTGAAATCCTCGCCCCATTTTACAAAATTGACGTAGATCCTTTCGCCATTCGGAGCCTCAATATGGCTAGCAAATCCGAGAAAATTGGGGCTCTGATTGCGATAGCAACTATTTAAAAAAGATTGAGTGACATTTTCTTGATCCGTTTTGTCGTGGATACCATAACGCCGGCAAAAATCCTTGGATACCGCTTCCAGTGTTGCAACCATATTTTCCGGCGTATCGATTGTTCCATACGAATAGAGAAAGATAGTGGCAACGCTGCGCTCGCCAAAAATCTCATTAAAAGTTTCATTCATTTCGGCGATTAGCCGATAGATATTCTGATCTTGATAATCAGTACGGCAAAAAATAGAACTGCCAGCATGTATGTATTTATATTGTTCTTGCCTGGCGCGTTCGCGTTCTTGAATCGCGAGTTCAGTTTTTAGTTCTTTGGATTGGTTATAAAAATGAACGGTTGAAGACGCTGTACCCGCGAGTGCAATTCCGGTTACCCATTTCCACAAAGCGGAGCGGCGCCAAAATTTTGGTTTGGCGGCGGGCTTATGTAGCGGTGGTTCCTGTTTGTCTGAATTCATATCCGATTAAGATAATTGTCTTGTATTCTTAGGTCAATGGCTTTATTAGCCGCGAATATTCTTGCTCGCCCTCAGTTCCGCCAGCCATTATATATAAGTCATGTTACTTCTTACCGCCTTTATTCTTGGTTTCTCCGTTGCTGCGCCCATCGGGCCGGTCGGAATGTTATTCATTTCGCGCGGATTGAATCATGGGCGGCGCGCGGCGCTGGAAACTGGGCTGGGTGATGCATTATCGCTGGCGACATATGCATTGCTGGCCGCATTGGGATTGGAAACTTTGTTCAGCGCATTACCCTGGCTGCGGCCGATGTTTTATGTCATCGGTGCTGTACTAATGATTTATTTCGGCCTTAAATTATGGCGCAGCAAGCCAAGCACCGATGCGGCTGAAATTGAAAATAAGGGCGGGTATATTTTATCGACCTATTTATTCGCCATGACCAGTCCCGCAACCATCTTGGTATTCGTCGGATTTTATTCCGTGATTGGAATCGGGTTGACCAGTTCAGCCGGCTCGATTCCTTTGATCGCCATTGCCGTGGCCGTATTTTTAGGCGCTTTGACGTGGTGGATTTTATTGGGGCTGATTTTGCATTGGATCAAACCAAGGCTGGGTCCAGCGATTTTACATAAAATCAATATGGCGTCGGCCTTGGTGTTTTTTGCGTTTGCCGCCATGGCGCTGTGGAGTTTGTTTGTGCCCTATTTTACATCGTGATGGTCAGCAAAGGTATAAACAAAAAACCGCATACAGGAATTGCATGCGGTTTTTGTTTTCTTAAAGACGAGAATTTAGGCGGCTCTTACTTTTCCGCCGACAAATTTTGCGACAATTTCTGGTCTGTATTCTACCTCCGTGTGGGCACTTCTGATAATTCCGGCTGGAAAAGATTGCCGTGATTCATTTTGGCTGACTACAATTTCCACACCTCTTGGTTTGTTATATGTGCCGCTATGCACACCAAAGAGGGGTTCCCCAAATATTTTCGGAAGATCGGCCGGGCTGACTTTGGCAGAACAATTTTCTCCGGTTATGTAGCGTATTGATGGATTCTCCGAAATTTTGGATAAATCTACAATTGTTCCATCGGTGAATACGGCAAAGCGATCCGTTACGCTATAAAGGGTGCGTTCCGCCCAGCCTGTTCCCAATGAGTATGTTGGATATATTGGGTCTTTAAAATGCGCTGCATTCGGCGTGGGGCGATCTTGGCTTAAGATAACACATCTATCTTCTTTCCAAGGATAAAAATACGTTGAAACAGAGCTATTTGTAGCGGATTTTAAATATTCAACCGATACGACTAATCCTTGGCGCGATACGCCCACCCAGCCCACCCAGCCCGATCGGCCATAGGTAAATTTACTTAATTCTTTTTTTGCCTCGCCTGCGCCTTGAAAAGTTACTTCGGCATGTTGAGTGTAAGCATCGCGAATAGGCTGTGGAACAGCAGGACAATGACCGCCAAACATGCTCAACATTTCGCCAAAAATTTCACGTGTGCGCTGAGGATTATTCCTGCGAAGCATTGTTTCCGCATAAAGTCCTCAAGCTGCCGCATTAAATGGATCAAGCGAGATGCCGAGGCGCAGGGACTGTGTTGCCTCGCTTAAGTCGCCATCGCGAAGCGCAAGGCGCGCCGCTGAAAAATGTGCCCGATTTTGGTGAGTAATTGCTCGTTCAATGCGATCGGCCGCCGCGGACAGGTCGTCCAATTTTTTGCCAGTTTCATCTAAATAGCATCCAAGCCGCGCGTCCATAGATCACTGACGATTACCAAACCACCTACTGAAATCGGATCCACCATGACATATCCCCCTTTGTCTATCGGTTAAGATGAAATTAGACTAACCGCCGGGCACTATTTGTAAACTACAAAATTATAAAATAACGCGATTGTGACGCATAAATTGATAAGGTGCGCTAGTTTTCCTGTAATTATTTGCATGGTTAATACAAGTGTAAGATCAAAATTGTTTTGACATTCAAATGCTGCGCCGCTAATGATCGTGTCCTTAAAAGAAAATGTAAGGTACGCAGAATTGAAATTCGACACCGTCATCTTATCCGACTGGCATTTGGGCCGGTATTATTGCCGCGCCGGAGCGCTATCGCGCTTTTTAAATAATTTGCAATGCCGCCGATTGATTGTGAATGGCGATGGGGTCGATCTCGAAGAACTTCGGCATCCGGACAGGCCGTCTTATGACGATCCGAATCTTGTCAGATTGTTGGAAAAAAAAGCGCATCGAATTTTGCCGCCTTCGCATTATGCGATTCTAAATCGCATGCGGCAGATGGCGCAAAGCGGCGTTCAAGTAGATTGGATTCCAGGCAATCATGATCAACCGCTAAGAAAACATTTCGACGAAAAATTCTTTGGCGCAACCATTGTCGAATCCGTTACAATGGATCTGCCGGATGGCAAAAAATGCGTGATCAGGCATGGCGATGAATTCGATTTGCCATGGCATATGGATACTTGGGGCGATAAATTGCTGGTGATGGGGTATTTCGCCAATATGGCGGTTGATATACGGGTCAATGCCGTATTAGAAACCTTGTGCCTGCCGCCAGTATCTTTGCCAAAAATTGCGCGGCGGAATTTGGGATTGGGATCATCAAGATTGGAAACATTCCGTGTCAATGCATTGGAATATGCCATTCGGAATAATGCGGATGTTATCATTTGCGGCCATATTCATGAACCGGAGGATACGGTCGAAGAATGTAGAGGCATGGCGGATGAGCGGCGCCAGGTACGCCGTATCAATTGCGGTGATTTCACCGAATCGAACAGTTTCGTTGTCATCGACGAGCATGGCAATATTTCCCTGAAGCATTTGTCCATGCACGCATCGCGTGCTGCTTACCATCATAACACCAATGGCGCGCTGCCCGCAGGCATGTCTGCCGAGGCATGGAGACTCGCGGGCTTGATGCGTAAAAGATAATAAAAATTTCATTCATCAAAACGCCATAATTTGGTATTCTAACCAAGTTTTGCATAGGAAAGTATAATGCCGAAAAATATCATGTATCTCGTTCAGCGATTGTTGCCATTTGCCGCCATATTCCTTTTAATTGAAACTGTTTTGCGTCTAGTCTTGTGGCGCACTTCGTATGTGGAAGCACAATGGACCGAACTGATTCATATATTTGCGATCGGTTTTGCGTTCGATCTGACCGTATTTTTGTTTTTTAGCATTCCTTATGCGTTTTATTTAACCTGCTTGCCGGCAAGGCTGCATGGCGGCAGATTTGACCGTATTTTTGCACAATGCGCCTTATTTCTATTCACCGCGTTGATTTTATTCGGCGCGATTGGGGAATATTTGTTTTGGGATGAATTCACCGCGCGGTTCAATTTTATCGCCGTCGATTATTTGGTCTATACCACCGAAGTTTTGGCCAATATCAAGGAATCTTATCCTTTGCCGTGGTTGTTTGCGGGTTTAGGTCTGGCGAGCTTGGCCGTCTGTTGGGCGGCGGGCCGGATATTCAAAAACAACTATCGGGCATATCCATTGAATTTTACACGCCGTTTGACGAGTCTGGCTCTGGTAACGGTAATTTGTTTCGCGGCGTACAGCGCCATGGATATTCGTTATACGCAATGGGATGAAACGCAAACGCCGAACGAATTATCGGCCAATGGCACTTATAATTTGTTTCATGCTTATAATAATAACGAATTGGATTACACCCATTTTTATAAAACCGATAATCCGCAAGCGGTGGAAAAGCGTATCCGTAAATTGGTGGAAGAAGAAAATTCGATTTTTACCGACGATGCCAACGCGATAACGCGAATCGTGCATTATCCGGGCCGGGAACAGCACAAAAATATTATGCTGGTTGTGATGGAAAGTCTTAGCGCCGAGTATATGCAAAGTTTCGGTGGTGCGAACAACCTAACCCCCAATTTGGATGCACTGGCCAAACAAGGTCTGTTATTTACCGATTTATACGCGACCGGCACGCGCACCGTGCGCGGGCTGGAGGCAGTGACGTTGGCCGTGCCGCCAACACCGGGCCAATCCATTATCCGCCGTCCGGGCAATGAAGATTTATTTTCACTCGGTTTTATTTTCAAAGATCGCGGTTACGATACAAAGTTTATTTATGGCGGTTATGGGTATTTCGACAATATGAATTATTTTTTCGAGCATAACGGATTCGATATTTTGGACCGCGCCGATATGCCGAAAGAAGAAATTCATTTCGCCAATGCCTGGGGCGTGTGCGACGAGGATTTATATGCCCAGGCGATCAAAGCGGCGGATGAATCGGTGAATGCAGGCAAAAAATTCATGCATTTAATTATGACCACATCCAATCACCGGCCTTATACCTATCCCGAAGGTAAAATCGATATCGCATCGCCGGGCGGCAGGGCAGGGGGCGTAAAATACCATGATTACGCGATCGGTGAATTTATCAAACAAGCAAAAACCAAGCCTTGGTTTAAAGATACTTTGTTTGTGTTTATCGCCGACCATACCGCTAGCGCGGCCGGCAAAACCGAATTAAGCCTAAGCAAATATCATATCCCGCTGATTTTCTATGCCCCCGGTTTTATCAAGCCGTCTACATTCACCAATACCGCCAGTCAAATCGATGTGGCGCCAATTATGCTGGGTTTGTTGAAATTTGATTATTACAGCAAATTTTATGGCGAAGATTTGCTGAACGATCCGGACGAAGTTCCGCACGCTTTTGTTTCTAATTATCAAAAAGTAGCGATTGTCAAAAAAGGCCAGTTGATTGAATTGTCGCCAAAACGTTTGATAGAAGCATACAAGCAAGATCAAATATTAAACGAAAAAGATATCGACGATACGGTGGTCGAAGATGCAATTGCTTATTATCAGTATGCCGCCAATTGGCGCGAACGGATGAAACGTATGCCGACAACGGTCGTGCATTTGGCCGCTACGCATTAAATAAAAAACCCCGCAACATCTTGCGGGGTTTTTGTTTTGAAGTACAAAAATTAATTCATTGTTTTGGTATCTTCGTAATGAAATTCAGTTTGAATTTCCAGCGCTACTTCATCGCCAACCAATGGAATCGATTCGGTCACGCCGAAATCGCTGCGCTTAATCGTGGTGGTCGCGGAAAATCCAAGTACCGGCGTGCCGGTGAATGGAAATTTGCCGCCGCCATTAAATTTCGCTTGCAATTGCACTGGGCGCGTAACGCCATGAAAATTTAAATCGCCGGTGATAATGCCGGTGGTCGGGCCGGTCGGCTTGATCGATGTCGCAATAAAGGTGATATCGGGGAATGTTTCCGTGTTAAAATATTTTGCGCCTTTTAATTCGCCTTCTAATTTGCGGTGATTGACATCCACGCTATCGGGATCGATCGACACGGTCAAATCGCTGTTGGCGATATTGTTCGAATCGAAATTCAACGTGCCTTGGATATCATTGAACCGGCCGATATATTGCGAATATCCCAAGTGACTAATTTTAAAAATCACATTGGTGTGCGATGGATCCAATTTATAATTGCCGGATTGCGCTTTTTTGTAATCCAGGCTGAGGGCTTCGGCTTCTACCGCGCCAGCGGATGTTGCGAATAATAATAGAAAAACAAAACTAAATATGCGGATCATGAAACTGCCCTTTCATAAGGTGTAAAAAACGGCTTGAAGAGTTAAATTATAATTCGCGGTTGAAATAAAGAAAGCCCATACGCCGTTTGACATTTGTATGCATTAAGGATATTGTTCTATTGCTAGCGATGCAGGGATAAAAAAATGGTAGCCGATGTTGCCGCAAAATTAAGCTGGGCCGAAATTCGCCAGATGGCGCAAGAACGCGACCTGTCGGTGCATCAGGCGCTGCGACATTATATTAAATCCCAAGGTAATTTAGCCTGGCTTCCCCGTAACCGGGTTCGCGATCGTGAATTTTTTCCAGGCGATGGCGATAATATGCGTAATTTTTTGCATGGTCGGTTCAAGGTCGTTCCCGATGTGCCATTTACCGCAGAACAGGCGCGCACCGCCATGAAGGAGCGCGAATGGAATGGAGAAGTTCTAAACCGTCTCGTATTTTACAATATTCAGCCGAGCGACGAATCGCAACGTCGGCATTTTTATAAAAAAGTATCTGGGTGGTTAAGCGGAGAAATACCGATGTCGCGTACCGCTCGTCATCGCTTGGCCCAGGCATTCAACCAGCATCAGCCTTTAACATACCGCCAATTTTTAGGAATCCAAACAAAGGGCGGGTGGACCGATCAAGAATTCGAATTCTTGCTTAATGAAGAATTGCGGAGAATTGAATATTATTCAAAAAGCGGTCATTGCATATTGCATCAGCCATTAAATCCGGAAGTGATGGATGACTATGTGGCGGGCAACAGGCCGTTAGGTCCGTGGATAAAAATAGCGGCGCAAAGTCTTTTGCGTAAATTGCAGGCATCGCCAGCGCAAATAGTAATCGACCGTGAAAAATTAAAATATTATTTTTCCGCGCGCCGTTCATGGAAACGAGCCGCTGTCCGTTTTGAAAATGCGCGGAAATCAATAGCGCGCCGCAAAACCAGAAGAAATAGCTATACAAAAGGGGCGCCAAGCTATGGCGGCCTCGCCATGTGGCCGAAAGCGACTGATGTCAGCGAGGCTTTAAAAGCAGATTATGCAAGCCGTTCGGATCGGGATCTGGGAGATATTATTGGTCAGTATGTAAAGGCCTTGCGCAGCGGAGTGAATGATGAAACCGTTCCGTCTTCTGCTGCTTATGCCACTGCTGTGACGGTTATGACCGAACGTTACAGCGCAGAAGCAAGAACATGGTTTCAGCTTTATGAAGACAGGTTTCCGGCCGATCGTCCAGATCTTAATGAAGAATTGGCGAATACCTGTTTGCTAAAAGCGGCGGCGGCATTCGACTCGAGCAAAGGTAAAAGTTTCCGCTTTTTTTATTATATAGTTTGGCGAAATGCAGCGGTAGACTTAATGCGCCGCCACAAACATTTAGAAAAAATTCATATTGCAGAAAATAATTGTTCCGTTCCGGTCGTTCCAACCATTCGCGTTGCGGGGCCGGTTCGCAGCATTGATCAATGGTTGCCTCTCGCTAATTCCAAAAGAAAAAGGAAAATTAGAATCCGCGATGTAGTTGCGGCGCCAACAATAGTTTCTTTATTTAATGAACTAGAAGGGCCATCGCCGCCATCAAAGCAAGAATGCACTTTAGTAGCTTTGGATTTGGCAATTGATCGCGTAATTGCGCGGTTGCCCAATACAGCCGGAGAAGCAATACTGATGGCAAAACAACCCGCAATAGAGTTGAAATCAAAAGTGATCAGTGCGATTCATGCAGCTCGTGAAAAGGATGCGGCTTTAAAGCCAGCCGCGGTAAGAGTTGCTGTTGTGGCAAATCGGGCCCAAAAACTTTCCCGCTAAATCCCGGAATTCTAGAAGATTCTTAAGGCCGTCTTACATGAAAGATAGGAAAATCTTGCTGGAAGCGAGAAGGGTGCCGAACTTATAGTTGCCGATTCAAAATGAACCATGTTCGAATAAAATAGATACTTATCAAGACATCTTCGTCTGCAATATTTTACTTATAAATCAATAGGTTATATATTAATGTGCCTGGGGCTGGGGATAAAAAACTATACTTTGAGCAGATCAGAACTGGGCTTTATTTTAGGGTAGTTTTTTGGTATATTGAGTCCTCTTCAAAGTAGATAAAAACCTTCCAGGATTATCCACATTATTTTGTAAAGTTTTTATAAAAATAGTGTTTGACAAGGGAATAGAGGCGGCGTATAAAGCCGCTCCCGTCGCGAAACCGCAGTAGTGCCGAGTAGTGATGGGTAAAGTTTGACTTCCGTTATTTGACATCGTGAATAAGACAAGAAAAAGGATACGTGGGCGGCGTTATGCGTCTTGCGTAAGCAAGACAATAATCCGTCTATAACGTATCCAAACAAAGCCTATTTAATTAAAAACATATAGGGCATGGGTGATAACGCGCTTCGGCGTGGTGTTGTCTTGTCTTATTTTGTTTTAACCAAATACTAAGTTTGTGATGTCGTATCGGTTTACCGATGCGGCAGTTATTTGACGGGTTACGTCAATTAGCGACACTGATTTATTTTAATTCAGTAAAGCTAGGGACATTCTCAAATTAACTTGAGAGTTTGATCCTGGCTCAGAACGAACGCTGGCGGCAGGCTTAACACATGCAAGTCGAACGTCCCGCAAGGGACGTGGCAGACGGGTGCAAAACGCGTGGGAATCTACCTTGTACTTCGGGATAACTCAGGGAAACTTGAGATAATACCGGATACGCTCTACGGAGGAAAGTTTTTCGGTATAAGAGGAGCCCGCGTCTGATTAGCTAGTTGGTGAGGTAACGGCTCACCAAGGCGACGATCAGTAGCTGGTCTTAGAGGACGATCAGCCACACTGGAACTGAGACACGGTCCAGACTCCTACGGGAGGCAGCAGTGGGGAATATTGGACAATGGGGGCAACCCTGATCCAGCCATGCCGCGTGAGTGATGAAGGCCTTCGGGTTGTAAAGCTCTTTTAGCAGGGACGATAATGACGGTACCTGCAGAATAAGCCACGGCTAACTTCGTGCCAGCAGCCGCGGTAATACGAAGGGAGCTAGCGTTACTCGGAATTATTGGGCGTAAAGCGTGCGTAGGCTGCTTTGCAAGTTGGAAGTGAAAGCCCAGGGCTCAACCTTGGAACTGCTTTCAAAACTACAGAGCTAGAATATCAGAGGGGATAGCGGAATTACTAGTGTAGAGGTGAAATTCGTAGATATTAGTAGGAACACCGGAGGCGAAAGCGGCTATCTGGCTGATTATTGACGCTGTTGCACGAAAGCGTGGGGAGCAAACAGGATTAGATACCCTGGTAGTCCACGCCGTAAACGATGGGTGCTAGATATTGGATTTTTTCGGTGTCGTAGCTAACGCGTTAAGCACCCCGCCTGGGGAGTACGGTCGCAAGATTAAAACTCAAAGGAATTGACGGGGACCCGCACAAGCGGTGGATGATGTGGTTTAATTCGATGCAACGCGAAAAACCTTACCCACCTTT